>Ga0180437_10005770_pt1 | contig 16787 bp, 10 predicted proteins | sample SS_ome_4_FD_132410 | JGI IMG/M metagenome (GOLD analysis project Ga0180437, IMG submission 132410) | Hypersaline lake sediment archaeal communities from the Salton Sea, California, USA - SS_3_D_1 metaG | ecosystem: Environmental > Aquatic > Non-marine Saline and Alkaline > Hypersaline >... | reverse complement strand
TGGCAAACCCGCACCGTGGTAGGCGTCATGGAAGACTATCACCTGGCATCGCTCCACAAAGTCATCGCGCCTCAGATCGTATATGCCGCACCGGGGAGAGACCTCACCCTACGGATAAGATCCGAGAACATTTCCGCCACCCTGGATCTGCTTAGAGAGAAGTGGGAGGAGGTGGATCCCGGGCAGCCGCTGGATTACGTCTTTTTGGAAGATGCCTTTGACGGGCAATATCGAGCGGAAGAGCGCCTGAGTGAAATAATTTCCTCTTTTACGCTGGTGGCGATCTCCATCGCCTGTTTGGGTTTGTTCGGCATGGCCTCTTTTACGGCCGAGCGACGCACCAAGGAGATCGGGATCCGCAAGGTGCTGGGCGCCTCGGCTGCAGGCGTGGTGGCCCTGCTCTCCACCAACTTTCTCAAGCTGGTGGTAATCGCGAATTTGGCGGCCTGGCCCCTCGCTTATTTTTCCATGAATCTCTGGCTCGAGAATTTCGCCTACCGGACAGGAATGCCGCTCTGGATCTTTTTGCTGACCGGAGCCGCTGCTCTGGCCATCGCCCTCCTGACCGTGAGCACCCAGGCGTTGCGGGCCGCCCTCTCTGATCCGGTGCGCGCCATAAAATACGAATGAGTCGCACGCGCCTATGAGTTGGTCCCTGGGTGGTCATAATCCACCAACTTCCGGTATAATAGCCCTGCATCATGATTTCATGAGTAAAGGCAGAAAAGCGGCGAAACGGATGAGGACTAAGAAATGGGCGGTCCTCGGTGTTCTCCTCTGCGGTATCCAGCCGCTTTGGGCATGCAGCCAATCCTCCTTTCCGGATCTCCAGAAGCTCTACATCGGCAAACGCTATTTCGAGTTGAGGGATCAACTCAGGCAATATGACGGGCAGGATCCGCCTGAGCTCCTGTTCTTCCGTGGTGCGGTGGATAATATCTTCAACCGCCTTCCTTCATCCATCCGGCATCTCGAGGCCTATTTAGGATCGGGCTCCCAATCAAAACCCGTGGCTTGGGCCAAAGAAAGCTATGACCTGCTGGCTGACAGCTGCCGCAAATCCTTCCAGTACCGTAAGGCCGCACAGATCAATGAGAAGATCTTGATCCTGTTCGGAAATGAATTGGACGCGGACGAAAAGGCTGATCACGAGAATGAATACCGGCTGTGGAACGCGCTCAAAGACACGCCGGCCCAAACAGTCAAGCTCGACGGCGATTCCGTCTTGAAGATGCAGAGATCCCGCGTCCCCCTGGCCATCAACGGACATGAGGTGGCGCTGACCTATGATACCGGGGCCGACCTTTCCGTGCTGATCCGCTCGCTTGCCGAGGAATTCGGCCTGGAATTGGTGGATATCCCCATCAAGGTCGGGACCATAACCGGCCAAAAAATCGACGCCCAGGTCGGAGTGGCATCAGAAGTCCAGATCGGCAAGGCGACCATCCGGCATGCCCTTTTTCTGGTGATGCGGGATGAAGATTTCTACATTCCGGAGGCCAAATATCAGATTCAAGGGGTCATCGGCTTCCCCATTCTGGAGGCCTTGGGAGAGGTGACGGTAACACGGACCGGTGAGTTCATCATATCCAACCCCCCCCGGACGCAGGGGGAACAGAACCTGGCGCTGACTGGATTCAAGCCCTTGATCGAGGGTGCTTATCGAGGCCGGAGGCTGAGCTTTGTCCTGGACACGGGGGCCACCAAATCCGATCTCTGGCCACCCTTCTTCAAGGCCTTTGGAAGCGATATCCGGAAAGGAGCGGAGTTGAAAACCGAAAAGTTCCGCGGCGCAGGGAGCCGCAGAGAGGTCCGGGCCTACGTCGCGGACGATTTGACATTAACCATCGCCGGCCGGGAGATTCGCTTTCGCCGCATTCCGATCTTCATGGAATACACCACGGAAAACAGCCGGTCTTTTTTCGGCAACCTGGGTCAGGATGTCGTAAGGCAGTTCGATCGCGTGACCATCAATTTCCAGTCCATGTCCGTGATGTTCGATTAGCCCCGATTATTCACTCGTCCTCCACAGCTCCACGCCGATTACACAGGGGGATATTAACGGACGCGAAATCTTGCTTTGAAAAAAGCATCAAAATCCTATACCCTGAAACTAGAGATCAGACTTGGGAAAAGCGTTAAGGACAGCTTCCCAAGCACTGTCGAGGAGGAATCAACATGCGTAAGTTTGGAAAATGCCTGCTGACAGGTGCGGCCATTCTATTGGCAGCCCATTCCATCTGGTGTGAAGGAACGGGCTTTGACAGGTCGGAGTACGCCCAGCGCCGGGCTAACCTCATGGCCAAGATCCCGGACGGGATAGCGGTGATCTGGGGAGCGCGCAATGTTACCGGCTATTGGGAATTTTTTCAGAACAACGACTTCATGTATTTCTGCGGGGTGGACGCCCCCGATGCGGTGCTCATCATCGATGGTGTTGCCAAGGAAAGCCACCTGTTTTTCGATCTCACCGAGCGCCAGGCGCGGGGGGAAAACCTCAGCCTCGAGCTGATCGAAAGACCTGAGGAATACACCGGGGTGGAGGGGTGTTATCCGCTCGAGAGGTTCTCGTCATCTCTGGACCGCCTGGTAGAGCGCAGGGATGCGGTGTATACCCCGTTCAAACCCGAGGAACTCATGCGGGAATGCTCCAACGAGAAATTCAACGCCCTTAAGAGCAGCCAGGTGTTCAACCTGTGGGATGGAAGGGTGACCCGGGAGCTGCAGTTCGTCAAACACCTTAAAGAGCGTTTTCCCCAGGCCCAAATCAAGGACTGCTCGCCCATGATCTGGGAACTGCGCATGATCAAATCGCCGGCCGAGATCGAGACCATCCGCGAGGCGGGGCGTATCGGAGTAAAGGCCCTGATCGAGATGATGAGGGCCACCCGACCGGGAGTTTACGAGTACGAGATCGCCGCGCTTTACGAATACGCCTGTAAAAAGGCCGGTGCGCGCGAATTGGCCTATCACACCATCATCAGTTCGGAAGAAAACCATCCCTACCTCCACTACCACAAGCACAACCGCCTGCTGGGGGACGGAGATTTCCTGGTGGTGGATGCGGGGCCGGACGTTCATCACTACGACGTGGACATCTCCATCTCCTACCCGGCCAACGGGAGATTCTCTCCCCGCCAGAAAGAGATCTATGAAGCAACCCTGGAGATGGAACGGGCCTGCATCTCACGCTACCGGCCCGGAATCACCTGCCGCGAGGTCCATGCCGAGGTGATGGAGATTTTACGTCAAAAAGGTTTCGACCTGGACAAAGATATCTTCAAGATCATCACCCGCCGCAGTGGGGGCGGATGCAGCCATTACGTGGGAATGGCCGTGCATGATGTGGGCGGTGGTCCGAGGTCTGTTCCGCTGCAGCCCGGCATGGTGTTCGCATGCGATATCCTGGCGGTCTTCCCGGAGGAAAACCTCGGGGTGCGGGTGGAGGACACGGTGTTGATCACCGAAACCGGCTGTGAGAACCTGACCGCCGGACTTCCCAGGACGGTGGCGGAGATCGAGGAGTTGATGGCCCAACCCGGGATCATTCAGATCCTCAAAGAGAAAGGGATGTACCGCTAAGCCTACTTTTTCTTATTTGAAACCCGGTCGATGGAAGCCGGGCGCGGCGTGTGCCGGACGGGATTTTCGTCCAGCAGGCGAAGCGCCTCCTGCACGGCCCGCTCCAGCTGGGGATCCTGTCCCCGGATGACCAGGGACGGAGTCTGTTCCACCTCGATATCCGGCGCCACTCCGATGTTCTCCACATCCCATTCGCCCTGGATGTTGTAGAACGCCAGGTTAGGCGAGGAGATGCGGCCGCCGTCGATGAGGTCGCAGCCGCCGTGATGGCCGACCAGGCCTCCCCAGGTCCTTTTCCCTACCAGCGGCCCGATCTTCCGGAACCGGAAATAGTAGGGCAGGGCGTCGCCGCCCGAGCCGGCGAACTCATTGATGATCATGACCTTGGGCCCGAAGATCTGGGCCGCCGGAGTGGTGAATTCCTCGCCGTCGCGGGTCGCCCAGTAGTTCATGAGCGGCCGGGACATGAGATCGACGAAATAGTCGGCCGCCGATCCCCCTCCGTTGAAGCGCTCGTCGATGATCGCTCCCTCCTTGTGCTGCTGGGCGAAATAATAGCGGTTGAAATTGGTGTATCCGGACCTTCCGGTGTTGGGAAGATAGACATAAGCCAGCCGGCCCTGCGACATTTCGTCCACCTTGCGGCGGTTGCTCTCAATCCAGGCCCGGGAGCGGAGGCCTCCCTCATCCGCGACCGGAACCACGGTCACGATGCGGGATTCCTCTAGCGAGGGATTGCTATTGATGCGCAGGGCGGTCTGACGATCGGCCGTGCCCTCGAAGGCCCGGTAGATATTGGCAGGCGGCTTGACGGGCAGGCCGTTAACCTCCAGGATGTAATCTCCCTCCGACACCTCAAGACCCGGAGCCGTGAGCGGGGCCCTGAGTCCGGGATTCCAATTTTCACCGTGATAGATCTTTTTGATCCGGTACCAGCCTCCGGACACCTCAAAATCCGCTCCCAGGAGACCTACCGACACCCTATCCGGTGACGGCATGGAGCCCCCGCCGGCTCCCGAGTGTCCTATGGTGAGCTCACCGATCAAATTCTGCAGGACGTAACTCAAGTCCGACCTGTGGGCCACATGCGCCAGGAAAGGCTTATATTTGTCGTACATGGCATCCCAATCGGCTCCATGCATCTGCGCATCGTAGAGAAAATCCCGGTTGATACGCCATCCCTCCCGGTAGATCTGCGCCCACTCGGCGCGTGGGTCCACCCTCATCTGGAGCCGGCCGGTTTCGAGCCGGCCGTCCCCCGGCTTGGGTTTGCCCTTGGCATCCACGATGCCCATGCTTCTCCGCTCTCCCATGTAGAGCAGCTTTTTCCCGTCGGAAGAGATCGTGTAGCCGAAGATTCCGCTCATAAAAGGCTCGCTCTTCTTTTCCTTGAGGTCATAGCGGTGGAGGGTCAAGCCGGATTGGTTGGGAACGGTTTGGGCGTAGAAGATTATCCCGGCTTCGCCGGCCTTGAGATCGGTGTAGGGACGCAGCGGAATATCCAGAGCCAGGATGCGCTGATCCAGGCCGTCCAGGTCGATCTCGACCTCGGGGGCTTCCTCACCTTCTTCCGCCTTTTCCGTCTTCTGTTTCTCCTCTTCCTTCGCAGCCGGCTTTGGGGAGGCTTCCTCCTCGTCGCTTTCCGGGAGCAGCGGAGAGGGGACGTCGGCGCGCAACACCATTAAATAGGCCCCATAGGTGAAGGGCCGCTCATAGGAGGTCATGTCGAGCCACCCGGTGTTGAGGGCATAATCGGTGCTGGCCAGAAAATAGAGATATTTGCCGCTGCGGTCAAAGGCCGGTGACAGCGCATCGGATAGCCCGTCCGTCAAGCGGTATGATTTGCCCTCTTGCAGAGAATAAACAAATACGGCGTGCAGATGATTATCCAGCCGCTTGGAATAGGCGATCCACCTGGAATCGGGGGACCAGACATGGTCCAGGGAACGGTAGGGGTGGTCATAGGTGTCCTTGTCGATCCGAGTGACTCTTTGGCCTTCGACGTCCACCACCCAGAGATTAAGCCGTTTGTCGGCGAACACGATCTTCTGAGAGTCGGGCGACCATATCGGAGCGTAGTAAAATGAGGGATTATCCAGTCCAATCCGCACCGCCGGCTCGCTTCCCAGTTGATCCACGAGCATGAGACCGTATTCCCCACCCCGGTCCGAAAACCAGGCGATCCTAGCCCCGTCCGGTGACCAGGAGGGATAGCGATCGTTGATCCCCGGGCTCTGGGTCAGGTTGCGGAAATCCCCTTTATCGGCGGGCACCGTAAAGATATCCCCCCGTGCCTCGATGACCGCCCTCTTTCCGGTCGGAGACAGGGCGGCGCTCTTGATCAAATCGGCCACGCGCGCGATGTGCACCCGACGGCCGGGAAGGTCGCCCCTGATCTCGACCGCTATCTGTGAGGAAGCTCCGACGGCCGGATCGAATAGATGAAGATATCCCGCCTGCTCATAAACGATCACCCCGCCGCCTGCGCCGGCGCTCTTGATGTCGAAATCCTCATGTGAGGTCAACTGTTTGACCTCTTTGGAAAGGATGTCGAAGGAGAATAGGTTCATTGTATGGTTGCGGTCGGAGAGAAAGTAGATATTGTCCCCGATCCACATGGGATCGGTGTCGTTGGAATTGTCGCGCGGAATTTTTTCCACCTCATGGTCGTCCAGATCGAACAGCCATACCGCCGTAGTCCGGCCGCCTCGATAGTGGCGCCAGGCCGAAAAGGCCTCTATCAAACGAACGTAGGCCATCCGCTTCCCGTCGGGAGAGAAGACGCCTTTGTTGGCCATGGGCATGGGCAGGGCTTCGGGCATGCCGCCGTCGATAGAGACGGTCCACAGCCGGCTGAATCCGATCGGTACCGAGACCCGGCTCGAGGCGAACAGGATCCGCTGACCGTCCGGGGTCCAACCGCGGAGTATATCTGCCCGAGGATGATAGGTCAGGCGCCTGGGTTCGCCGCCGGCCGTCGGGACCACGAAGACATCGAGGTTGCCGTCGTATTCCCCGGTGAAGGCGATGTGCCGCCCGTCGGGGGAAAACGCGGGAAAGGATTCCAAACCCTCATGGGTGGTCAAACGGCGGGCGTCTCCTCCGCCGCGCGCCACAACCCATAGGTCGTTGGCATAGACAAAGGCCACATGGTCCCGGCTGACCGTCGGTTGCCGCAGGAGTCGGGCTTGATCGGCGGACAGAGGCAGGGCCGTCCAGATCAAAGCCAGAACCAGGCCCAAGTACAATCCCCTTTTTTTCATGCTTGACTCCTCTCGAGATGATAAATCGGCATCGGTATGGGCAGTTCTAACACACTTAAGATCGGCCGTCAATTTGATAGATAGCCCGAGTCCGGATGGGCCGTTCTCCATGAGATACGGCCGGAGGATAAGATAGTTTGGGTGATGCCCAAGAATTCCCGTCGATCACACGCAGCTTGCGCAGATGTTTGATCAAAAGCGAGTCCACCCGCTCTCCGGTTTCCTCGAAGGTGATGCCCTGGAGGGAATCCGTATTCATTACCAGGGCTTCATCGGCGGCCACCCGATAGGACTTCTGCCGTTCCACCGGAATCCCTTCGACTTTCAGGTCCGATATTCGATCCTCACTTTTTCGGAACGCGCATCCCGAGACGAAGACTTCCTGGGCTGCGAGCACCTCCTGCAGCTGCACACCGGTCAAAGACATGCGCAGGATGCGGCTTCGCCACTGGTGCACGCGGCACACATCGGCGACGGTCACCGGACCGGATAGGATCCCGGAATGGACAGCATTGCGGAAAAGCAGCGCGATCTCCGCCGGGATTTGTTGATGGATGGCCTCGACCAAAAAATCCCCCATGGGGCTGGGACCCGTGGGAGGTATGCCCAGCGTGATTTTGGATACGCAGAGGACCTCCTTGAGAGGAGAAGAAAAGTGCTCCAGGATTTGGGCGACTTCGGCGTCCTCCTCGACTTGGCGGGTTATGGGAATCAATTTTCCCTCTACACGATTGACCGTGCATTTTCCGTAAGCATCCCGCTCCACGAACAAGTCGAGCCGCCCCAGGCGGAGCCCGAATATTCCGGCCTGAACATAGATAACCTCGGTGTCGCCGGGACCGGGAAGTCTTCGCGGCCGCTCGATAAAATCATGGCTGTGGCCGCCCACTATGACATCGATTCCGGAGACAAGCCCGGCCATCTGAGTATCGGCACTCAAACCCATGTGGGTCAGAGCGACAACCAGGTCCACCCGGCCGCGGAATTCGGAGAGCAGGGACTGGGCAACCGGAACGGGATGCTTCTGCATCAGATGCCAGGCGGCGGGATGATTATCATTGAAGAATCCCAATCCCAATATCGCGATCCGGAGGCCTGCGATCTCTTGGATCACATAGGGAGGGAATAGACGCTCTCCGCTGTCTTTATAATAGACATTGGCCAGGACGACCGGGAAATCGACTTCCGCCGTATTGCGGATGAGGTTATCGACTCCGGTATAGAATTCGCCGTTACCGGGAACCATGGCATCGAATTCCATGGCCTGCATGGTCAGCAAATCCACTCTGCCGGCATAATAGACCGTAAGCGGCCCCCCCCGGGAAAAGATATCACCGGCATGAAGCACCAGTGTTCGTCCGGGATTTTCGCTGCGAATGCCTTTTATGAGGGTTGCCAGCCGCGCGGCTCCGCCCACATCCCGCTCTTTCAGATAATCGTGCGGATAGAGATGACCGTGGGTGTCGTTGACATGCAGTATGACCAGGTGTATATCCTCGGGCTGGGCATGGATTTCGCCTCCGATGAGAATCAGGACCGCGGGAGCCCAGAGCAGCAGGAACGCCGCCCGGGCTAGACGGAGCTTTCTATCGTGCATTCCTGTCTCTCATCCAATTCCGTTCCCTATTTCCTAATGCATAAAGGAAAGATTGTCAAACGATTCCAAAGGACACCCCGCCGTTATAAAAAGGGGCTGCCAGGATTACCTCAAGGGGCCCTTAGGAATGGTCTAGGAGGGCGTCTCACCTGCCGGCTTGGCTTCGGCCGACAGGAGTCCGGCCGGATTCGGTTACTTCTTTTTCTTTTTCTTTTCTATCTCGGCGTGAAGGGCATCCAGCTTCCTAATCTTGTCTTCCAGACTCAAGATCTCTTTTTTCTGCCTTTCGATCGTCTGGGAAAAATCTTCGATCTGCCGGTTTAAATCCTTCCGATCTTTATCAGCCCTCGAGTATTGCTGCTTCAGCTGCGCGTGGCTCTGTTCTAACTTCCGAATCTCCCCCATGCTGTTGACCAGGCTAAGCAGTATCGCCTTCCAAGCCGCAACCTCATCTATGGTCGCATTCTCCGTATCCCGCGTGATGTATTCGTCCAAGTTTTTGAGTGCCTGCGTGTAATCCGGCGCCGGATTATTGTAATGCATGTAGGCGACGGCGACATAATAGTAAGCCTGAGTTCGGACGGAAACGCTTTCATGGTTTTGGGCGATCTCCTCGAGCTGCTTGATCTTCTCGGGAAACTCTTCGGGTTCAAGGAGCGAAAAATCTTCCCGGAGTATGGCGGGGGCGACCTCCGGCTTTTTGAACAGCATGCAACCGCCGGAAAATGACAGGGCGGCAATCACGAGGACGCCTACCATCCGTTCTATGGACCTTGGCTTCATTTTCTCGGAATTATATTATATATTTTGTTCTATTCCAGCCTATTATACAAACCTATTATACAGATTCCTAAGGAAAATATTAACCCCCCGCGCCGCCCTCGGGTCCTTTCATTCCCCGGGGAGTCTTAATCGTCGCCTTTCCTGCGGTCGACATAATACAGGCTCCCGGGTTTCGATTTGGCGTAATTCTTGACCTCTGCGGCGATTTCCCCGACCTGGACGAAGTGTCTGAATTTCCGCTTCTTGTTGGTCACGACTCCGATGGAAATGGTCATGATGGGGAATTTCTTTTCTTCTCCGGTGCGCGACTTGCGTATTATGCTGCCCAGGCTAAGATCCTTGGCATCGTAGTGTAAATCAATCGTCTTATCGAATTCATCGACAATGAATTTGCAGATCTTCGTATATTGCTCGAGCGGGGCGATAACCACAAAATCGTCTCCTCCGATGTGACCGTAAAACGCGCCTTCCCCGCCCCACTTCTTGACCGCCTTTTCGATGATTTGGGCCGTATCCTTAATGACCTGATTGCCTCTCGCATAGCCATAATTGTCGTTGTAGACCTTGAAGTTATCCAGGTCGATGAGGCAAAATGCAAACTTCTGGCCGGAATCAATGCGCTTTTTCAACACATTCTCAATGGCTATGCCTCCGGGCAGATGGGTCAAGGGGCTGGTGTCGAGATACATTTCCTCCAACCGCTTCAAACGCTTGGCCATTTCAGAGAAAGAATGCGAGAGTTCTCCCAATTCATCTTGATTGCGGATCTCCGGTATATAATCGAACTTTCCCTTCGCGATCTCCAGAGTGGCATCTTTCAAACGGACGATGGCACCCGAGATATTTCTATTGATCGCAAAGCCCGCGGCGGAGCCGATCAATAGGCAGATCAAACAAAAGATGGTGAATATACGTGACGACGTTAGACCGATGAGTGAGGCGGCCTGCGTCTTCTCTTCCAAGCTCCGGGAAGCCCGGTTCGAGATCTGTTGAATCAGGTCAATCAATTCCCCCTGCTTTTCTTCTATGCGTGTCGTATAATCGACCGGCTCCTCCTGCGGCGTCTCAGTAGATTTGAACCAGTCCATGAAGCCGGCGTTATACTCATCATGCAGCATGGAAATGCGCTCGATGGACTCCTGGTCTTTCTCGGGAAGTCCGCTTATTTTCAATATCTCATTCTTGAATTCAAGCCCGGCGGCCGTGAACAGCTCCATGTTCTGCGCACTTTTGATGATGATGTAGTGATTTCCATGCAGCTCCTGGGAATAAAGACTATCGATCATGCTGTCCGTCGCCTGCATGAGCGGAACATCCACCTGAACGATGCTTCGATTGATTCGGTTCAGTCGGCTGAGGCTTCCCAGGGCATAGGCCGCCATCAGAATCGTCAGGACAAAGATGGGCAGAAAACCGAGAACCATCTTTTTGCCGATATTAAGCTGAAGGAATCTCTTCCTGGTTTTCTCGATGGCCCCGTCAAAATAACGAAGATTCACCATATCGTCATATCCCCATATTTCGAATCCGTTGGCATGTCCGCCCGTTGATCAGGACCATAGACATGCAATGTCGTATTTCTTTCCTGTCATGAATTTATCCTCCTTAATCATATCCTCAGGAAGCGGACAGGTCAAACATTAAGCAAAATCTTGCCGGATTAAGGATAAGTGCAGCGGGGGGAATAATTTGAGATTTTGACTTGATTTGAAACCTTATTTATCCTAGATTATAAACATTTCATAGAGGGGCCGCCGGATTTCATGAGTCTCGCTGGGTCGCACGAATTTTTTTCGACGGTCGAGAGGCATCATTTCCCGGCGGTATCCAGTAAAAGGAGGTCATCATGGTGAAAAAAATCATCTTCGGACTGATGGGATGCATCCTGCTTTTAGGGATTTGGACACCCAGTGTTTTGTCGGAAGGTCCGGACCAGATGTTGGATACGGCCGGGCTCAAGGATCGGCTCAAGGTCATGACCCGCAATATCTACATCGGAGCGGACGTGGACATCGTGCTGGCCGCGACTGATCCCACGGAAGTTCCCGTGCTGGCCGCCGAGGCCTTCGCCCAGATGCAGGCCACCAACTTCCCGGAAAGGGCCCAGGCCCTGGCGAGCGAGATCGCCCAGCATCAGCCGCATCTGATCGGGATTCAGGAAGCCACCGTCATTCGCTTCCAGCTGGATGGGGACGCGGTGGCGGGCGGGACCACTCCGGCCACGGATGTCCTCTTCAACTACCTGTCCATCCTGCGCGCCACTCTTGAGGCCATGGGGCTGGACTACAAGGTGGCGGCCAAGGTGCAGAACATCGATGTCGAAGTGCCCATGTTCAATACGAACTCCGCCACCGGCTTCAGCGATGTGCGGGTCACGGACCATGACGTGATCCTGGCCCGCGCCGATGTGGAAATCTCCGGTAAGAGCAAGGGACAGTACCAGGCCCAGCTCGTGGTCCCCGGTGCCGGCATCACCGTTCCACGCGGATGGGTGTCGGTGGATGCGGTGGTCAACGGCCGGAGCTACTTTTTCGTCAACACGCACCTCGAACCGGCGCCTGTGCCGGAGCTGGTGCCCCTCCAGTTGGCGCAAGCCCAAGAGCTTCTTGCGATGCTCATGGGAGTGACCAAGCCTGTCATCCTGGTGGGAGACTTCAATTCTCCGGCCCTCAAGGGTGAGACCTACAAATTCATGAAACGAAATGGATTGGAGGATGCCTGGCGGCATTTCGATGACCGACCCCAGCTAATGTATAACAAGCGCGGGTTTACTTCGGGTCATGATGCAGATCTGAAAAATGAGACCGTAACCCTGGATGAGCGGATCGACATCATTTGGGCACGCAGCAATGTTTACGTCGATGGAAGCCACTATCTCGGCAAAAAACTCAGGATGTTCATCGTGGGCAACGAACTGAAAGACCGGACGCCGTCGGGGCTTTGGCCCTCAGACCATGCCGGTGTCATCGCCTATCTGTGGCTGCCTGAATTCTAGACGATCGGGATTATCCGGATCACGGTCGCGGTTCCTAGGAGCGGCCTCTAATTGATAAGGGCGTATCTCATCCTTGACTCAAGAAACGCCCTCTTGCGGGATCGGAAAAGAGAGCGGGAACATCAATGACCATGTATTCCATCGGCCATTCCAACCGCAGTCTCGAAGAGTTTCTGGCCCTCTTGAAGTCCTATGCATTGGAGGTCCTGGTGGATGTGAGGGCCATTCCCTCCTCACGCAAATGGCCCCATTTCAGCCGGGATCCACTCAATCTCAGCCTGAAACGCAACCAGGTGAAGTATCTATGGATGGGTCCTGAACTGGGAGGATATCGGAAGGCGAGCGATGGTGCGGGAAAGCGTTCGCCTAACCGAGGCTGGAAAAGCGGCGGCTTCCGGATTTATGCCGATTACATGTCGAGCGAGAGATTCCTGGAGGCAGCGATCCGACTGGTCGAGATCGCCCAAAAAAAAAGAACCGCCATCATGTGCGCTGAAAGGGACTACCGCCGCTGTCACCGGCAACTGATATCCGACTATGTCGTCAGCCGAGGTCACACGGTCCTGCACATTGTGGCGGCGGGAGATCATGTTAACCATGAACTCACCGAGTTCGCCCAAGTTGAAAGCGGAATCCTCACCTACCCACCCAGCAAGGATCCTGAGTCCCCCCTGCTTCCCTTCCCCTAGCGCTCCGCACAGGATCTTGTCCGCGCCCTATGCTTTAACTGGATACACCTTAACGTGCAATTATGATATATTAATCAATCCCTGAACCTGAATGGATCGGTCCTTATCCGCTTTCGCGAGGTGCAGGGAGGTTAGGAATAGACAAGATCATGAAGATTACGCCGTTTGTCGGACTGCTGCTCATTATGACTTTGGCGCTGGGGGCGCAAGCGGAAGATACGAAAGGAGCCCCATGGAGCGGCGATTTTTCCCTGGGGCTGTCGCTGAGCCGGGGAAATTCGGACACCACCAACATCTCGTTCACCATCAATGCCAATCGCAGGGCGAAGGACAGCATCGAGTGGTTGAATTCCGCCCTCTTTCTATTCGGAAGGGTGGGTGGCATCACCAACACCGAGACCTTTCAGCTCAGCACGCGCGTGAACTGGAAACATTCCGACCGGCTCTTCTCTTACTACGAGATGCTGGGCATTCGAGACCGTTTCAAAAATTTCGGCTACCAGTTCCTGCCGGGAGCGGGCGTCGGCTACTCGCTGGTAAAGCGGGAGTACATCACATTCTCCTTGAGCGCTGGTTTGACCGAGGTCTTCAACAAGTATTATGACTCCGGCGATACGGATTCATATCTGGGTGTCACCCTGGGCGACCAACTGGTATGGAAAATCTCCGAGACCGCCGAGCTCAATCAGAAGCTGGAATGGAATTTCAATTCTTCCCGACCGGAACATTTCCTGGCCCGCTGGGAGGCCAACTTGATCACGACCCTGATCAAGAACTGGTCGGTCAAGCTGACGGTCATCAACCGCCATGACAGCCGACCCGTAGGGGAAGGCATCAAAAAAAACGACATCTCTTTTTTGGCGGGCATTTCGAAGAAATTTTGATCAACAGGGAGGGCAAGCGTGGCGGATTATGAAAAGCTGGGCGCGTTTTACCTGGGCCGGCTGTTCGACCGGGCCAAAAACCAAACGAGCAACGAGCTGCTGCTTTATGACTCCAAAGACTTGACCACCCATGCCCTGGTGGTGGGCATGACCGGGAGCGGCAAAACCGGATTGGGGATAGGGATTCTGGAGGAGGCCGCCATCGACAACGTCCCGGCTCTGGTTATCGATCCCAAGGGCGACATGGGCAACCTCATGCTGACCTTCCCGGAACTCACACCCGCGGAATTTTTGCCGTGGATCGACCGCGACGCCGCGATGCGCAAAGGCCTTGACGAGATGGAGTTCGCCCGCGTCACGGCTGAAAGTTGGCGGAAAGGCCTGGCCGATTGGGGACAGACCCCGGAGCGCATCGCCAGATTCAAGCAATCGGCCGAGATTAAGATATACACTCCCGGAAGCACGGCCGGGCTTCCGCTGCGCGTTCTCCGATCATTCTCCGCCCCGACACCCCAGCTGAGGGAAGATCCCGATGCCCTGCGGGACCGCATTCAGTCGACCGTATCGGGGCTCCTGGCCCTATTGGGTATCGCCGCCGATCCCATCCGCAGCCGCGAGCACATTTTGCTCGCCAACATCCTCCATACGGCCTGGAACGAAGGTCGCAGCCTGGATATCGCCACTCTCATTCGAGAGATTCAGTCCCCGCCCTTCTCCCAAGTGGGGGTCTTCGACCTGGAATCCTTCTATCCTTCCCAGGACCGTTTGGATCTGGCGGTTAGCCTCAACAATCTGCTCGCTTCGCCCGGCTTTTCCGCCTGGATGGAAGGCGTCCCGCTGGATATCGGAGGCCTGCTTTATACGACGGAAGGCAAGCCACGCATCGCCATTCTATCCATCGCCCACCTTTCCGAAGCGGAGAGGATGTTCTTCGTGACCCTCCTGCTCAACGAACTGGTGGCCTGGATGCGCACGCAACCGGGAACGACATCGCTGCGCGCCCTGCTCTACATGGACGAGATCTTCGGATATTTCCCACCTACAGCCGAACCGCCCTCCAAAAAACCCATGTTGACCCTGCTCAAACAGGCGCGCGCCTACGGATTGGGCGTGGTCCTGGCCACTCAAAATCCGGTCGACCTGGACTACAAGGGGCTGGCCAATGCCGGAACCTGGTTCATAGGACGGCTACAGGCCGAACGCGACAAGCAGAGAGTGCTGGACGGGTTGGAGGGCGCCTCGCAATCCACCGGCACGCTGTTTGATCGCAAGGCCCTGGATGCCACCCTCTCCGGCTTGGATCAGCGGGTCTTCCTCTTGCACAACGTCCATGAGGACCGGCCCAACCTTTTTCAAACCCGCTGGGTGCTTTCCTACCTGCGGGGGCCGCTCACCCGAACCCAGATCCAGACTCTCATGCAGGAAGTCAAGCAAGAGGCGGCTCCCCCTCCGGCGTCACCCGTATCCATGACACCTGCCGCACCCGCAGCGGATGAGCTGCAGAAGCCGCAGGAAACTGCGCCCGCCCTGCCTCCTCAAGTGAGCCAATTCTATCTCCCCCGGCAGGGCGCCTTGACCGGCAGCGACTCCCTGATTTACCGCCCTGCGGTCTTGGGCTCCAGCCGTATGCATTTCGTCAACACCCGGGCTCATGTCGATCGCTGGTTGACCTTCCACCTGATGTGCCCGCTGGCCGCTGGGGAGGATGATCCAGACTGGAGCCGCTCCCGGGTGACCGCACAGGACAAACCCGTATTGGACAGCCTTGCCCCCGGTGAAGTCGGGCACGCCGCCCTCCCGGCGGCCGCCGCTAGAGCCTCCAGCTATCGGCGCTGGAAAAAAGCGATGCGTGACCGTCTGTATCAAAATCAGACCCTCCGAATCTGGGAAAGTCCGGACTTCAAGCAGTTCTCCCAAGTGGGTGAGAATGAAGGGGATTTCCGCGGCCGCCTGTCTCATCTCCAGCACGAGGCGCGTGACCTGGCAGTTGAGAAGCTCCGCAGCAAATATGCTCCCAAACTGGCCCGCCTGGAGGAAAGGCTGCGCAAGGCACAGGTAAGGGTGGAAAAGGAAAAAGCCCAATACGGACAGCAGACGGTACAGACCGCAATTTCGGTGGGTGCGACTCTGTTAGGGGCGCTTTTCGGTCGCAAAGCCATTAGCAGCAGCACCATCGGCCGGGCGACCACCTCCATGCGCGGCATGGGCCGGGCCGCACGGGAGAAAGGCGACATCACGCTGGCCAAACGGGAGGTCGAGGTCATCCGGAGCCGGTTGGCGGAACTGGAAGCGGAGTTTAAGGCCGAAGCCGCCGAGATCCAGGAAGGTTTCCAGCCGGAGGACCTCAAGCTCCGCGAGATCATCATACGGCCCCGCAAGAGCGACATCGTGACCGACGAGCTGGCGGTGGTATGGACGCCTTGGAAAGTGAGCCGTGACGGACTGGCCGAGCCGCTTTTCGATCTTTAGCGACAACCTGCAAACGAGAGGGAATTATTCATCTCACTGCATAGGGATACGACCTCATCAAAAGGCAGGGCGGGTAAAATGCCGCAGACCGTCGTCATGATCCATGGGAGGTGGGGGACCGGAAACTCTAGGGTCCAGATATAGGGATTATATCGAGGGGGAAGGCTACGACTGTTTGAATCCCACCCTGCGGCACCGTGCGGTCCCCCCCGACTGGCAGAGACTCAAGCCGGAAGGATGAACGGCAAACTTGCATTTTGCGGCTGGTGCGGGTAACCTTTCCCCGTGTCCACTCAACCCCCCACCAGCCAAGATCAGGCCCATATTTCCCTCGGACTCCGTCTATTGCTCGGCGCATTTCCGGCGCTGTTGATAGGGTTGAGCTTCGGTCTCGGAAAGATCGTACGAGACTGTTCGCTGACCTGCAACATCGGGTTTAAGCTCTCACCGCTCGCCATCCTGGCTGTAGGCCTGGCATCTCTGCCTGTTTCTTCGATTACGTTGCGCTCGGCCGGGCGGATGGGA
>Ga0180437_10005769_pt1 | contig 16787 bp, 18 predicted proteins | sample SS_ome_4_FD_132410 | JGI IMG/M metagenome (GOLD analysis project Ga0180437, IMG submission 132410) | Hypersaline lake sediment archaeal communities from the Salton Sea, California, USA - SS_3_D_1 metaG | ecosystem: Environmental > Aquatic > Non-marine Saline and Alkaline > Hypersaline >... | reverse complement strand
TGTTCAGAGCTCGGCGTGGGCTCTAGCTTGACTACCCTAGGGGTAAGTGTAGCTGACTGTGAAACTCACTCCGCTGGCTGTGCCTTCTGAGGCTTCGAAGTAAACCCTGGATACATCAATGTGGCCCTTCGCTGGACCGGAAATTGTGACCGGACTACCTGGTCTCACTTCAGCGCTGGTTTCCGTCCCATCTGGCGCGACTAAGTAGATGCGGACCGGGGCGTCCTCCACGCTAGCCGTCACCTCTGCCTTGACAGAATGAATTGCGGAGCGTGACACTTCAATATCCGCGGAGTAGGTTCCAGAGAGTTTCTTGAACCTGCCTTTACAAGAGCCGCCCCTTCTAGACTTTCGCCCGAACAGGACATACGTTTACCGTACATAGAGCCCGATGTACCCTCGCTACAGCCCAGCATGCTGATGACCGGCGCCATTGCCATCAGGCAGAGGAATGCCTTCCCCCTCATGATTCGATCGCCTCCTTCTCACTCAGGTAGTTGCCCTGACCACCAGTCTTCCGTCTTCTAGGTTGTCTCTCGCCTCGTCCTCGGCGTCTGCATCCCTTTATTTTGGTTTGTTGCCCCCGGCAGTTGGGTGCTCAAACGTGACTTTCGTCGTTTCGTCGCCCCCTCTCTTATCTGCGACGCCAGACGGCTGGCGGCAACCACCTGTTGGGCCACCCCCATTGCGATGAGAGAAGCCCTTCAGGGCTACGGAGCTAGCCCGAAGGGCTTTGTCCTCTCAGCCTGATGGCCCTTGCCCTGAGCAGGGTCGAAAGGTTAGCTTCGGGCTTTCCTAACGCATTTCATTTAACCTCGACCACCATTTCAATCTCAACTGCGTAGTTCAGTGGCACGTTCAGGCCAACAGCGCTACGCGCGTGGCGACCAGCATCGCTAAAGACCTCGAGCAAGAGATCGCTACATCCGTGGATCACTGCCGGTGTGTTGTCGAAATCAGGCGCCACGTTCACCATGCCGAAAACCTTCACCACTTGAACGACATTGTCGAGGCTGCCGACCAGGGACTTGATGGCTTGCAGGGCATTGAGTGCCGCTATGCGGGCTGCTTCATAACCTTCCTCGACACTCAAGTCCCGGCCCACTTTCCCGGTTATGCTCCTACCCTCCCAAACTGGTATCTGCCCTGAAGTAAAGACCAGATTACCGGTACGCACAGCAAGCATAAGTCGACCGGCGTTCAAATCGACCGGCTTGAGATCATATCCCATCTCCCGCAATTTTGCTTCAAAAGACATTGTTGTTACTCCCTTGTATAATATGTTGAAGAGTCAGTTTCCTAAAATCCATAACCGCTCAAGGGGAAATAGGCTGGGCAAGATCGCTGATCCGTCTTCGGTTATCTCAACTTCTTGACTGATCCTATGTCCTTCAGCAGTCTGCGGCTCGACGCACAGGATCATCCCCGCTCTGGTTCGAAAATCTTCCTGAGCCTGTAGCCTGGGCCTTTCTTCAAAGGCGATGCCCAAGGCATACCCAACACTCGAACCTACAGGTTGGAAACCCATCTCTTTCAACGCCGCTCTTGCAGAGGAAAAGATCTCACCACCCGACTGGTCGGGTCCGATCCGGGCAACGGCGGATTGCATAGCCTGAAGGTAGCGCTCATAGGTTGCGCTTTGAGCCTCAGACGGTCCACCGACCACTCCCATCCGACATACCCTCGCCGGGTAGGTTCGAAACGTACAACTGTAATCCATGCGGACCAGGTCCCCATGGCCTAGCACCCGTTTCCCCGCTAAGGCGTTGGGAAGCGAGACCCGCTCTCCTGATGCAAGTCGCCCCCAGACACTTGCTATGCCATCTTGTCGGATCGTGGCCAGGATCCGTTTATGGACGATGTCTTCCGTCTCTCCAGCTTGACTTTGCTCCAGCGCAGCAAGGACAGCTTCGGAGAGCTTTTCCAGGTTTTCCTTCATGATCTCAATCTCAGCAGGTTGCTTCACAGCCCAGACTGCATCTAGCAGGTCATCGCAGGGGACAATCTCAGCCCCCTCCAGACCATTGATCAAGTCCTCATAGAACTCGACGGTGAGGAACCGACTTTCGATCCCAATCCGCTCTGAGGCTAGCCCACGACGTCGCAGCACCTCGGCCGCTCGGGCCAGGGGGGATTCAACGTAATCGCTATATGTGGTTACATCACGAACCCAGGCACGGATCAAACTGATCTCCTCCTGAAATCGACCTGTGACAAGTGTCGGCTCAGCTTTCGGATACGCAATGGCGCATGCGCTCCGCCGGTTTCCAGGTCGCTCCCGGCGCGACCTGGGATAAGCTGTCAAGCACCATAGGTTCCGTGGTGAGATTACGACCGCCGCATCCAGGTTGGCTCTGGACAGTGCCTCCTGAATCTCATTGACGTTGTGCAATGGTACACTTCGCATGAAGGGACCTCCATATACTTTGGATGCTTATCTACCTGATCATTCACCCATGACGAACAGCTCACGCGTGTCGAACTTGTCGGATTGCCGACGAGCACCGTCTTTCTCAATGACCACCTGATCTTGGATATGGAACTTCCATTCAATTGCAGGTTCCAGGGCAACGACGTTGCTCACTTCAAGTGGCATCGTCTCAGCCGCGGTCAACATCGGACGCTCGTGATAGCCCAAACCCAGATTGTGCCCCAGGATAGGGAGAGCATTTGTGAGGTATCCAAGATCAGAGAATGCTTTTCGGGCAAATCGGAACACCTCCTGGCCGGTAACCCCTGGACGCATGAACTCGATAATTCGCCTCTCCACAGCCAATAGATTAGCATATTTCTTACGTTGTAGGTTCGTAGGTTCTCCCATAACACCTATTCTGGATACATGCCCTGGATAGCCGTGCAGGAAGGCAGCGTGGTCAGTATGGACGATATCGCCTGGCTCCAAACGCTTTGGGCCTGCGGGCAAAAAGGTAATGTCGTGAGTTACTCCTGCGCCTAAAAAGCCTCTGCAATGTTCAGCTCCGCGCCGCATGGCACCCTCGATGATCCGGCAATGAATGTCCCATTCCGTCTCCCCCATACGCGCAGAGGAGAAAGCCTCCAAAGTCGCGTCGTCCAACAAATCAGCTGCCTCCTTCAAGATCTCGATCTCACGCTGCGTTTTCAGGCTTCGAATCCATTCCATTTGTTGGTCGCTGGGAACGAATTGCGCATGGGGAAGAAGCCCTTTCAACTCCTGAAGATAGCTGACAGTCAAATACTCGGCCTCAATGCCAAGCCGGCTATCTTGCAGGCCTTTCTCCTCGATCGCCTTCGCTACCGCCTCCATGGGAGACTGACGGTAGGCTTCATACAGCCGGATCTGCTCAACCCAGGCCCCTTCCCGGTTCACTGCTTCCTCTTCCTCGGAACATATGAGGGTGTTTTCCCCGCCGCCGGATACCACCACGGCCGAAAGGGTAGCACGCCCTGGATCCTCTGGCAAGTAGCCAATAAGAAGCTGCGTTCGGGCAATCGGACTGCCGGAGTAGTAAAAGACGTTCTTTGGATAGACTGCGATCAGGGCGTCCAAGTGATTTTCATCAAGGACCGCACAAAGCGCAGCCTGATTGACCAGATTGGAACTTGGCACAATGAAACTCCTCTCCAAAAGTACGGGATATGCAGAATCTAGCTCAGGAGGCAGGTCCAGCCGTACCCTCGCTTGGTCCATAGTACTTGACTTCGTATATATCGGTTCTAATGTCCTTTATGGTTGAAAACAAAGCTCTAGTCTTTAGAATCCTATGCAAATCAATCTCTCCCAAGATCGTCTCTTCATGTTCCTGGCCAGCTATGGCGATGACTTCCCCAAATGGGCTGATGACACTGCTGGCCCCCATGTACTGACGTCCACCTTGAGGCCGATGGTCACCGATCAGATTCGCCGAGACGACAAAAATCTCATTCTCGGCTGCTCGTACAATGGGGACATGTGTACTTCCGATCGCAAATATTGGCTGGTTGGCTGTCATGTTAATATGTACTTCACAACCTTGGCGAACTTGGATGCGAAGGAACTCAGGAAACCACAAATCGTAACAGATTGAGAGTCCAATCTTACCGATAGCAGTGTCATGGACCTCTACAGCCGACCCAGATTTGAATACCCCTCCGGATTGGACTTTCCGATGAGTGGCGACAATCTCACCGTCTGGCCCAATGAGGAGAGAAGAGTTGTAAATCACACCTCTCAGCACGGGATCCGCTTCTACAAAACCTGTTGCAATGTAGACACCATGCGCCTTGGCCATCTTTCCGAGCGCAGTCGATGTAGATCCGTGCACATTTTCAGCTTTCTCCAAGTAGGGTTCCAACTTCCAGTGCTCATCATGAGATTCCGGCAACCTGGGAAGGCCCACGGTTGCTGTTTCTGGAAAAACCACGAGTCGCACATCTTTCTCCCAGCTCATGGCTTCTTCGACCCGATAACACATGCGATCCAAGCTTGCCTTTGGATCGCAATAAGATGGAGCAAACTGGCAAACAGCAGCAACGTACTTAGTTCTTCGATCCATCGCCAACCAACCCTCCTCAGGATGCTCTAGGCGACATTCTTGTAGTAGCCTGTTTTCTATTTCAGATTTATCCACGCAGGGTAGCTTCCCGGGGGTCCAGCGCATCGCGTAACCCATCTCCCAAAAGATTGAATCCCAGTACGGTGAGAAAGATGGCCAGAGTCGGGGCAATCGCGAGATGAGGGGCGGAAAAGATGACTATTTGTGCAAAGGAAAGTTGCAAACCCCAACTCGGTGTGGGAGGTTGAACACCCAGACCAAGGAAACTAAGAGATGATTCTGACAGAATCGCCGTGCCCACACCTATAGTAGCCAGCGTAACGGCCAGCGGCACTAAGTTAGGTAGAATGTGGCGAACCAAGATACGCCGGTTGGAGGCTCCGATGACTCGGGCAGCTTCGACATACGTTTCCTCCCGTAGCCGTAGCGTCTCCCCCCTGAGAATACGACAGGTTCCAGTCCACGAGGTAACACCCACTGCAATAACCACATTTTCGATGCTCGGCCCAATGGCGGCTACAACTAGTATGGCAAGAAGTATGAAAGGGAAGGCCATGAACACGTCTACGATCCGCATTAAGACAAAATCCGTCTTACCCCCATAATATCCCGCCCCCATGCCCAGCGCAAGACCTATGAGGACGCTGAGAGATTGTGCTCCGACGCCAATTACTAAGGAAGCTCGTGTTCCGTAAATCAGGCGAGTGAGCACGTCACGCCCGACTCGATCCGTTCCCAGAGGATACAAACGCGCCGGAGGCCCATTGATCGGCCCTACGATCTCGGTAGGGGGGTGAGGGCTAATAAGTGGAGCGGCGATAGCAACCGCAGTAATTGTGCTGACGAGAATCAGACCCAACACCGCCGTCTTGCGACGGAGAAAACTCTCGAAAAAGCGAGACGCTCGGGAGCGCTCTTTCACTGTGGCAATTGTCCCATTTTCCATAATTTGGTTTTACTGCAACTTGGCTTCAACCCGTATGCGCGGGTCTAAATAGGCATACAGCAAATCTACGATCATATTTGTGACATATATGGCAATAGCGATGATCAAAGCTACTCCCTGAATTACTGGATAGTCGCGCTGAAGCACGGCCTGATAGAACAGACGTCCGACGCCTGGCCAACCAAAGACAATCTCGACTAACAAGAGTCCGCCAATGATGGACCTCATGTACACGCTGAGGAGTGTAACGACAGGGATCAACACATTAGGCAGTGCGTGCTTGACAATCGCCTGTATCTCAGTTAGTCCCTTGCTATAAGCCGTGCGTATGTAATCCCCACGAATGACCTCAAGCATAATGGTGCGAACCACCCGGGCGTTGATGGCAGCTTGGTAGCCCGCCACACTCAATGCCGGCAGCACTGCGAAGCGAATACCTCGAATATCTAATAGGGAATCCGGAGCGCCAGATATTGGAAATATGCGCCAGTGGAAACCAAAAACAAGTTGTAGGATTAAAGCCGTCACAAATACCGGTAGACTAAGACCGAAAAGGGCTGCTAAGGTTACCATATAGTCTAGCCAGGTATTGGGCCGAACAGCACAGAGGATGCCGATGGGAATGCCTATCACTACTCCTAGCAATAACCCTAGAATGCCCAGGTAGACACTGTAACCCAACCGGGGCGCAAGCATCTCCGAAACCGGACGACCGGTTACAAGAGATTTTCCAAAGTCCAGCCGCAGCACGCTCTGGCCCCAGCGCATCAGGCGTATCGGCGCCGGTTGATCCAATCCCCATTGTTTGATCAGAGCTTCGGTAACCTTGGGGTTGACCATCTCACCTTGAATGAGTTCTGCAGGGTTACCAGGCATAACGAGGAGAACCAAAAACACCATCAGGGCGATCCCGCCTATGGTAGGCAAGCCAACGATCATTCTTCTTATCAAAAGCGTACTGACTTTCATAGTTGCCAATCACTTTTCCAAAAGATCAATAACAGCAGCAAACAACATCTCCAACCCTTCTGCCAATCCGGCTTGTATCACAACTGGATGAACTATCCCAAGGAAGTCTGATTTCCAGTAAAACCAATCATGCCCAACGGCCTCGTGCCCTGTAGCACAAGTACACACTAGTAGGCTCCGAAACAGACGGTGGTAATTGTCCCGAAACTCTACCATGCGGAAGCTATTCAAAAGATCAGGGTCATTCAGTTTCCAGATTCCAAGCCCTTACAGCGGCTTTGGCGCAAAAAGCAGCTCTGGAAGCTGGCACGTACTCCGTATGCTCGAGGAGAAATACCTAGCTTCTCACCTGCAAAAACCGAATGACCCTGAACTAAAGATTCACTCCTCGTGTGCAATCTTGCCCTTGCGATTCTTTGTGGCCGTCGTAATTAACGATGCTCAGGGTCTAACCAAACTTCATTATAACGATGATGGGGATAGATGGGAGTGATGTCTTCGATCCCGTGCACCCATGGCTGAAATACTGTGGCAGCATAACGATCCATAATGGGGATCGCCATAGCGTCCTTCAAAATGAGCTTCTCCGCTTCTGCTGCTAGTTGGGCCCGCCGGGCAAGATCTCTCTCTTCGATGGCTTCTTCTAGCAAGCGGTCTACTCCATCATTTTGATACCCCGTTGTGAATGGGCCCTCAGAGTGGAAGGAATTGTACAACAATTGGGCCGAGTCCGGAACACCAATATTAGCCAGATTAATGAAGAAAGGATAACTCCCCTTCCTTACTTCGCTCATAAAAGTGCCGAACTCGATGACTCGTAGATCCACCCGGATATCGGCTTCCGCAAGCTGTTGTTGTACCACTTCGCCCATAGGAACGAAACGCGAGATATTCCAAATGTACAACTCCACGTCTAGACCGTCGCTATACCCCGCTTCTTCCAGAAGAGCTTTGGCCTTGTCCAAGTCCTTGGAATACACAACCAGGCTAGGATTGTAGCCAGGCAAATCTGGGTGGATCAAGGTATGAGCGGACCTGGCCATACCCCAAACCTGCACGACCTTGTCCATATCTATCGACATGGCAATGGCTTGTCGGACACGGATATCATCGAAGGGCTTCATCGTGGGATTGAATCCGTACCAAGTTCTGTCAGGAGCCACAAATTCTTTATAGTGTCTATCGAATTGAGGATCCGTTCGGAATCTTTCTGCGTCTTCCGCCTCGAGAACTGAGAGGATAGCGTCAACACTTCCCGCCTCAAATTCCAGTCGCTGCGTTTTTCTATCGGGAATAGTACGCCAACTGATCTTTTCAACATAGCCAGGCTCAGGAAAGTCGCCGAATCGCTCCCACATCTGCTCTGTCTCGCTCTTTTCAATCAGACGGTAAGGGCCGGACGCGATAGTGTTTTCCACTTTTGTGGCAAATTCGTCCCCGTACTTCTCGACAGCGGCCTGCGGAACAATGGCGCTACCCCCGATGGCCGCCAGTTTTTCAAGCAGAAACGGGTCAGAGGCTGAAAGCCTGAGCACGACGGCGTTCTTGTTGCTATCCGCCTCTATGGAGTCTACATTGGCGTAGCTATCTTGCCACACCGAGACTTCGCTGCGGGCACGCTCTAAGGAGAACACTACATCGCTGAGCTGGATTGGTGAACCGTCATGGAACTTGAGGTCAGGACGCATGGTGAAAGTATAAGTGAGGCCATCCTCGGAGACATCCCAACTCTTGGCCAGATCGGGAATCACCTCCCAGGTTCCAGTTTTGTAGAGAACCAACTGACCATACAGTTGGCGGGCAAGGACCTGGAGATAGTTCGCCTGGGTGGTAATGGGATCTATTCGGCCGATGGTTTGTGAGGTGAAAAGGTGGAGTGTTCCGCCGCGTTTACCGGGGACAGCAAATGCGACCTCCGCTGCTGCCACCTCTTCAGCACTAGGAATGTAGATCTTCCACCCTACCTCAATCAAGTCAGGGTTCGTGATCTTGGCATAGCTGGCGTCTTCGGCGTTTTTCTGGTTAGTATAGGTGACGATGGCTGAGTAGGCCATGGGGTTACCTAGGTACTTGTCAGCCAGCTTGCTCAACCAGTCATCGGCCACGACCACATAGTCCTGGCCTCCCTCCTGCACTGGCGGCGCAGCCATCGCCGTCGGTACCAAGACTGCCAGCATCATCACAACCAACAACACATTTAGTAACTTCTTACTCATCGAATTCCCTCCTTTTTAGGTTTCTCGAAAACGGAATTATTTTGTGTCCTTGGTCAGCTAATCAAATTGCAGTTAGTTTTGTCGGGCCTCCCTCCCTCCTTTCTTTTTTCTTTCGGCTGACAGCTAATAAATGAGACCTGCAAGCACCTTTCTAATACGATAACTGCTAGAGCCTGTTAGACAGCTTAATGCGGTGAACTGCAATCACCTTTTGGACGTCCATGCATAATCTCCTTGAGAATCAACGCAGTACGCGCTTACGTGGGCGGATATCAAGGTCCAGAAGCTATATATCTACGACCAAGGCGAACTGATCAAGACCTTGGATTATACGCTAAGCCACAGATGACTAAGAGGTCTTTGCAGTTCTCAAATAACCAATAGTAACTGTGAGCTATCCGCTCTCTGTCCTTTGTCATCTGCTATTTGGCGCAACGGAAACCAATGTCATCATTGGCAGTGATAGCCGGATCACCCGCGTTGCGATTGGTGGCCCGCACCTGCTCCTCGTCGTCAAACCAACCCCCACCTCGAAGCCCGCGCAGATCAGGACTGTACTTGGCATCCTGATAATCGCTCTCAGGATACGCCTCGTAAGGCGAGTCGACCCACTCCCACACGTTGCCCGCCATATCGCACACTCCGTACCCATTGGGAGGATAGCTGCCAACGGCAACCGTTCCCCGCAGACAGCTCTCCTTCACATTGGCCTGGCTGGCATCCCACTCGTTGCCCCACGGGAACAGAAAGCCCTCAGTGCCCCGCGCGGCCTTCTCCCATTCGGCCTCGGTAGGCAACCGCTTGCCAGCCCAGGTGCAGTAGGCCAGGGCGTCATCAAAGGTCATGTACACCACCGGATGGTTGTCTTTGCCTTCAGTATAAGCCGCACGCCAACTGGTTCTCCCTTGCTTCTCGGCATGCGTCTCATAGCCAGTAGCTTTGACAAAGACAGCAAAGTCAGCGTTGGTCACCTCGAACTTGTCTATCATAAAGGCCAGCAGGTTCACCTCATGGGCGGGAGCCTCGTTGGGCTCACCGGAGTCTGTGCCCATGGTGAAAGGGCCAGTGGGGAGTTCCACCATGACGTCGGTGACGGTCGGGGCAGGCGTAGCTTCAGTCTCTTCTGGAACGGGTGTAGGGGTAGGCAAAGGGGTCGGTGTGGGTGGAGGAGGAAGCGGCGTCGGGGTAGGGATAATAGGGATAGGAGTAGGCATGGGCAAAGCTGATGTAGGGGTAGCCTCAATGGTCTGTGGGGCTGTCCCTCTGGGTTCACCTCCGCAGGCAGCGAGCAGCAACGCAGATGCCAGCAAAACCATCCATAGTTTCTTCATAAAGACCGCCCCTCCTTACCTTATTCTCCTAGATTATCAGATGACCCCAAGCAAGTGAACACACGACCTTGCTATACCTGAAGGGTCGAGACCACCACTATTTGGAAGGAAGCATGGTGCAAAACGATAGCATCTCCATAAATCCAACCCATTTACCAAAAACGCGCCTTACTAATGGGAGAGATAATATCATATTAAGAATACATCATAGGGAGATTATATCATATTAATCTGATTTTGTCAATCGCTAGTCAGCTAGGCTAGTTGGTTCGGTTGAAATCCTATGGGAGAGTCCAGCCTCCAGTCTTTTCTCTAGGAAAGTCCAAGCCCTAAAGAGATCAATACTGCTTATGGTTATTCCCAATAGGTAATTTCGTACAGTGGCTTCGCTAAGTCTGTACCCGAGGTAAAGGATTAGAAACCGATAGCCTGCCCGTCCTTCCTGGGATCAGACGCGCCACAATAGCCATCAGCTAATTTGTAAATGAGCTGCCCGCCACCAAATGATCCTTCGGCTGCGCTTTTTATTCTATGCCCCCGGTTCCTTAAATCCTCCAGAACCTCTGGCTTAAAACCGGATTCAAAGGCTACTTCCATATCCTTGAAGACGCGCCAACGTGGGGCATCCATAGCTGCCTGGGGATTCTGAGCATAATCAAACATACGGCTCATCACTTGTACATGACCTTGAGGCTGCATCGGTCCCCCCATGACCCCAAAGCTCATTAGCGGTTGCCCCCCTTTTGTCACAAACGCTGGAATGATGGTATGGAAAGGCCGCTTTCCTCCTTCAACCTGATTAGGATGCCCTCTCTCCAGACTAAAGCAAGCCCCTCGGTTTTGCAGGCTGATTCCAGTATCTGGTACGACAATGCCCGAGCCGAAGCCAACGAAATTAGACTGGATAAAAGAGACCATCATATCATTCGCATCTGCTGTCGTCAGATAGACGGTATCTCCATGTTCTGGGATACCATACTCAGGATCCTGAGCTTTATTCAAGTTAATTAGCTTGGCCCGCTGGGACAAATAGTCTGGATTTAGTAAATCCTTACAGTCTATATCCATGCTAGATGGATCCGATACATACCGGTATGTATCGGCAAATGCTAGTTTCATAGCCTCAATCTGTAGATGCAAACTATCTGCCGAGTCTACTGGATAGTCTTGCATACTCCAATTCCCAAGGATGCCCAAGGTAAGCAATGCCGCTATACCTTGTCCATTGGGTGGGATTTCATGCAAAGTTAACCCGCGATAGTTGACCGATATAGTCTCTACCCTATCCGGTTGATGGCTAGCTAAATCTTCTTTTGTAATCAGACCACCGGTGGCTTTAGCATGAGCAACTATTTTTTCTGCCAAATCTCCACGGTAAAAAGCTGTGCTCTTTGTTTCTGCAATCCGTTTCAAGGTCTTTGCTTGAGATTTGAATTCAAATTTCTGTCCTGCTTTAGGTGCTCTACCATTTGGCAAAAATGCAGCAGCAAATTCAGGAAAATCTTCATATATTTTAGGCGCAGAACTCCAAACTTTAGCTGTTATTGGGGAAATCAAAAAACCGTTATAAGCATACTCTATAGCTGGTTCAAATAGATACTCAAAAGGCAATTGTCCGAACCGGTTAGATAGTTCTACCCAGCATGATGCTGCACCGGGAACAGTTACGGAATCCCATCCCAATAGAGGCATAGATTGATAGTGAGAAAAGTGTGCAAAATCCCAGGCAAAAGGGGACCGACCTGAAGCATTGAGCCCATGTAGCTCTTTCCCATCCCAGACAATAGCGAACGCATCGCCGCCTATTCCGTTCTTAACGGGTTCTACGACCGTTAAGGCAATGGCGGTAGCAAGCGCAGCATCCACAGCGTTACCGCCTTTTTGCAGCATTCTCAAACCAGCTTGGGCCGCCAGAGGTTGAGAGGTGGCAACAATGTTGCGAGCCATAACGGGCATACGCTGAGAGGCATAAGGGAATTCCCAATTAAACTGCGTCATTCTAATCACCTCCTAATATAGTGCGATTTTTGTCAGAGTTGAAAGCCTTTCGTAATTCGGCTAATCAGACTTCGGAAGTCTCAAGAGCGCTCTCTCCGGTGGCTTTTAACCGAAATTGGGGCTCATTACGATAAGGGACCTATCGTCTGTCACCCCGTCTGCGTGTTAGCGTGTCCAGGTCTTGATCATCGCCTAGCTCACACCTATAGCTAGGGCCATGCCAGCGGCCATAACTCCCAACAGGATCAGCACCCACCCATCAGCCTCAGTCCTGGCGGCCCAATACAGAAACATAGGTGTAACCATTGTGATTAGAAAGGCCACCGATTGACAGGCCAATCGGCGGCGACGTGTCCAAGCTGCTCTCTGTGAACCATCCACAGATCCACACACCTCCTATCAGCTTCCGGAAAACTAGCAGCAGGATTGCCCCTTATGAATGCTCCCTACCCAGCGAGGGCCAAACACGCGATAATGCCAATCACCGCAGTGATGAGGAGTCCGTAGAGAAGCGTAATGCGAATCACATTCCCTTCCTGGCCCGCCAAACCAGCCGTGCTGCAACCCACAATCACCTTGGCCGGCGCGATCATACTGCCCAACGCCCCACCTGTCGTCTGCGTTCCCAGGATGACCCACACACTGATCCCCACCAACTCTGCAGTGCTCTTTTGCAACGGGGCAAAGATGACATTCGAGTTGGTATTACTACCCGTCATAAAGGCCCCCAACAATCCAATAAAGGGTGAGGCCAATGGAAAAACTTCACCTATGATGCTACTCAACCCTTTAGCCAGGATATAAGTCATCCCGCAACGGTCCATGATCAGGGCCATGGCCACCATGGAGACAATGCCGATACTGGAAGGGATCGCGCTACGCACCGTATGCCCCAGGATGTTTGGCAAATCGCTTCGCTTGAGGTGGCCGGTGGCTCGATAGACGATGTAGGCCAGAACCGAAGTGTAGGCCAACAGCGCGCCAGCGTGGCCGAAAACGCTGATCCTCTTCCCGATCCGGTTTGGCGTCACCCAACCTATATCGGTGCTCACTTCCGGGAACGACACCGTGACCTGGACTTGGTTCAACAGGTGATGCAAAGGATCCCATAGCTCAGCCACAGCGACGAGAACGATCAGGAGCAGATAAGGCAGAGTTGCCAGCCACAAGTTCATGGTAACAGCTTTCTCCTTTTCTGCGGCTACTCCTCTGCTGGCTCTTGAATTATGGTGGTGATAAACTGGCAGACGAGTAAGGGCCGCACTGGACAGCAAACCGACCATCCCGGCCACAAAGCCCGCCAGGTTCCACAGCCCCTTGGCTGCCAGCAGATATTGGGTCAGGGCCATACTACCGCCTATCAACAGGATGGCAACGCTGCCCCGTCGCAATGCCTGCCACCCACCGTAGGCATGAGCCACAGCCAAGCCGCATCCGAAACAGGCTACACCCAGAAAGATGCCCGACCAGGGAGCCAATTCTGAGCCACTGAGCCCGGTAGCAGCAATGAGGGCGTTGAATGACGAGGCAATGTCACCAAAGGTCACAGACCAGGAATGGCCGATCGCTGTGCAGGCGACAGCGATGATGGGATCGAACCCCAAGCCGATGAGCAGCGGCGCAACGACAGCTACCGGCACGCCAAAGCCAGCAACGCCCTGGAGGAAGGCACTAAAAGCCCAGGCTAGGATCAGCAATTGCAGCAAACTATCCGGCGTAAGCTGCACGATGCCTTGGCCGATGACCTGGATAGCGCCAGCGATACTCACCACCTGGAACAATATCAGTGCCATCCAGATGATATACAGCACAAACAGCGTGAGGAGCACGGCTTCGAGCTGAGAATAGGCCACCAGTTCTGCCCCCCCCTTGAAGACCAGGAAGCCGATGAGCAGGGCGGCGAACCAGCCGGCCGGGCCTGCCCTGGCCCCGCCCCACCGGAAAAAGACCATCAGAACCAGTACAAGGGCAACCGGGGTCGCAGCCAGCAGCCAGTGGAGAACGGTCAGAGAAGGGCCAGTCATGATACTGTCATCGCTCCTGGGTCATTGCTTCGTTGTCGTGCGCTCTCAGATAGTACAACCATATTAGGAGGGGCCAATTTGCCTTTGTCCTATCAAACGCTCAGACTAGCTGAGCAGACGCTCAAGAGCCGAAAGCAGGAGGAGCACGTTCTCTCGCTGAGAAGAATAGCCCATTAAGCCGATGCGCCACACGCGCCCCTTGAAGACACCTAGTCCACCGGTGATTTCGATGTTGTAATCCTCTAGCAGTTGTCGTTGGATGGCCGCTCCGTCTATCCTTCAGGTGTTAAAACTGTCTTCAGTGTTGGCAGGCGACGGGACAGCGGCACATGCAGTTGGAGCCCCAGCATCTCGAGTCCCTCCCACAATAGCGTGGCATGGGCGTGATGCCGTTCAAACCGCTTCTCCAACCCTTCTTGATAAATCAGCCGCAAGGCTTCTCTTAGCGCATAGTTCATACTGATAGGCGCGGTGTGGTGGTACGTGCGCTCACTTCCCCGGTACTTCTCAAGCACCGTCGAATCCAGATACCAGTTGGCGACTTGGGTTTGCCTTTGGTGGCGCACCTCGAGTGCGTGGGGACCGACTGTCAAGGGAGCCAGGCGGACAACTCAGGCACTTCTGGGTTCCGCTGTAAGCGATGTCTATGTCCCAGGCGTCAACGGTCACTGGTACACCACCTAGAGATGTCATACAATCCATTACCAGCAACCCGCCGTAGCGGAGAACGACCTCGGCCATGCCCTCCATAGGCTGCAGCGCGCCTGTCGAGGTTTCAGCATGTACCAGAGCTGTCAGCTTGGCAGGTTTCTCCTAGAGGGCTTTCTCGACATCTTCGACAGTAAATACGTCGCTCCATGGGCGTTCCAAGCGCCGCACCTCGGCACCATAGCGGGCGGCCATGTTACACAGGCGTTCGCCAAAGTAGCCGTTCACTCCGATCAATACCGCATCGCCCGGCTCGATGAAATTGCACAAGGCAGCTTCCATCCCTGCGATCCCCGTCCCAGAGACAGGGATCGTCAGCCAGTTGTCTGTCTGAAACACGAATCACAGCAGATCTTGCACCCCACCCATCAGTACGATAAATCGGGGGTCAAGATGACCTGCCAAAGGATGGGCTATAGCACGTAGGACACGCGGTGGCACCATGCTTGGCCCCGGCCCCAACAGAATGCGGGTGGGAACATCGAGATCAGTATATGTTGCATCATGCAATCCTTTCTCTTTGCTCAAAGGCATGGGGCTGCTCATAACGTTTCCATATTAAAAGTTGCTAGGACAATAATCAAAGCAACTTTGTTTCTCCCACTGCCTCCAACCTTTCCCTTACGTCTCTGAGATGTTCGCGCATTGCTATACGAGCTCCTTCGCTATCGCCTTTCCTGATACACCTATAGAGCGCTTTGTGCCCACGAAACGATCTCTCTACGCCGCCAGGTATCTTTATGCCCTTTACTCTACTTCGCCTGAGCAAATCAATCAAGGTCTCTAATAATAGAAGAAAGACCTCATTGCCAGTCGCTCTTGCCAATATTCCATGGAACAGCAAATCTACCTCTATATATTCACGGGGGGATTCACATACCCTCCTCATCCATTCAAGGCAATCAAGCAGTTCGGCCTTATCTTCTTCGGAGGCCCTCTCAGCAGCCAGAGCAGCGATTTCGACTTCCAGAATCTCCCTGACCTCATGAAGGTCATACGCAGAAGCCCCTCTGAATTGGAAAATCGTGGAAAGCACATCTGAAAGTGTATCCGAGGTTGGTTCACTAACAAACATGCCGCTGCCATGTTTAACCGTGACCAATCCCTTACTTTGAAGGAATTGTATCGCTTCCCTTATGACTGTGCGGCTGACGCCAAATTCTTCAACGAGAGCGGGCACAGGCGGCAGCCTATCGCCGGGTTTCAATTCACCATCCATGATACGTTGTTGAATTTGTGCAACAATTTTTTCGTACAAGCGTGAGTTTTGGACTTGTTCGTAGCTCATTGGGCTCATTTTCGGAACCTTTTCTCCCTCGATTCTATGACTCATGGGAACCATACATGTCAACAACAGAGATCTTTGGAACAAGATCTACTTGATATAAAACCATGCCTTGCCGATGGATAGTCTCTCCCAATTGCGTTGATGTAGATTCGGGTTCACTTTTCCATCGCAGAGAGCGCCGAGAACGCTGAGAAAATCAGTAAATCTCTGCGCCCTCTGTGTGCTCAGCGGTAAGGAAACGGCATCAACACGAAAGAGGGAGACCACCTGCCGATAAATTCTAGAGATAATATCATATTAACAATTATACAACAAGAACCTGGATTTGTCAATCCCGGACAAGGGGTGCACGAACGATCTGTGGGCGAGTTTTTCGTTCCTGGCGGAGAAAGACCTTGTTCTGGCGCGGGCAACTTCTTATTATGCCCTACATCTTGGGTATGAACAGTGACAGTTACAACATCTCGTGGAGCTAGAAACGAGCACTTGAATTACGCAAGGTCAAAGGCTGCTGGATTATGTATATTCAGCAACAGATCTTTCGTGCACCGATCTGAACGCATACCACCAGACAAGCTACTTTTTCCAGAAAAGCTGAGACGGATGCTAACCTAAACCTTATGATGCCCACCTATCTCTTGCGTGATTGCGCCTTATCGAGTACAATAAGGGCTGTGAGAGCGAAAGGCAATGTTTGTCTATTGAGTTCACCATGACCTGCTATAGTTACGCGGAGAACTGCGAGGTGAACGATGCTCATCCGCCCTTTTGATGGCTCCCTCCGCGACGCCGA
>Ga0180437_10005767_pt1 | contig 16790 bp, 15 predicted proteins | sample SS_ome_4_FD_132410 | JGI IMG/M metagenome (GOLD analysis project Ga0180437, IMG submission 132410) | Hypersaline lake sediment archaeal communities from the Salton Sea, California, USA - SS_3_D_1 metaG | ecosystem: Environmental > Aquatic > Non-marine Saline and Alkaline > Hypersaline >... | reverse complement strand
TGAAGTGCCGGTGATGTTCGACTCCATCGCGGCCGCCTCCGATGAGGCCGGTCTGGGAATAGCAAAATTCAACCACGTTCCCGGCGGCTGCAACGTGCTCTGGATGGACGGTCACGTCGAGTTCATCAGGTATCCGGGCGATTTCCCGGTTGACCCCGATTTCGCCGAGTTGCTGTCTTTCTGGAAGCACGGCTGGATGTGATACGGGACAATTTGGCGGAAGACGAGAACCGGGAGACTCGCCGGCAAGCCGGCGACGCGACGTAAAGGCGGGTCCTTGCTCACACAGCTTTACAGCCTGTATCCCTGAATGTCCAGATTAGTGAGACCCGCTTCTCTGGCCCATGTCACGGCCTCTTCATACTCCTGGCGCGTGATGGGCCGCGCGATGTCAGGATAATCGAACGCCTTGTACATCGGCCTGTACTGCGCCATTATGTTCAGATACGTGTCCTTGGGCAGGTTTTCACCTATCCAGCCAAACACCTCTTTCGCCCCGCTCACCCTGTTCGGCATAACCAGGTGACGTATCATCAGCCCTCGGTACATCAGCCCGTCTTCAGCCGGCTTGGCCACACCAACCTGCCGGTGCATCTCCAGCAGTGCCGCTTTGGTAGCCTCCGGATAGGTCTCCGCGCTGGACGAGTATTTCGCCGCCATCTCACCGTCGGCGTACTTGAAATCGGGCAGATAGATGTCAACTATACCGTCCAGCATCTTGAGAATCTCCACGCGTTCCCATCCGCACGTATTGTAGACTAGCGGTAGCCGCAAACCTTTCGCGGCCGCGATGTCCAGTGCCCGAACGATATGAGGCGAGTAGTGAGTCGGGGTCACCACATTGATATTGTGACAACCGCGCTCCTGTAGCCTGATCATCATATCGGCCATACCCTCGATATCTCGATCCCTGCCCTGGCCGCCCTGACTGATCTCCCAGTTTATACAGAACACACATCTAAGACCGCAGTTGGTGAGAAAGATGGTTCCCGAACCGCCTTTTCCGACCAGTGGTCTTTCCTCGCCGAAATGCGGATGGTATGACGAAATCTGCAGCTGGGCCGAAGCCTGGCAGAATCCCTTATTGCCTTCGAGCTTGTTGACGCCGCACATTCTGGGACACAGCTCGCAACTTTCCATGATCTTCCAGAGCTGTTCTCCCCTCTTTTTCAACTCGCCGCTCTCGTGGAGTCTCAAATAGGCGGCCTGGAAATCTCGACTGATGCGTGCGGTGCTCTTAGACTTGGGTTCTTCCGGCTTACGATCGCCACGATCCTGAGGCGCGGCGGGCTCCTTTCTCCCGGCGTCACACCCGCCAATTAGTGGCACGAGCGGGGCAGCCCCGCCTGAAACGGATAAGAGGAAACAGGATTTGATGAATTCTCTTTTTGAAAGCTTGGCCATTTGCGGTCTCCTTCCACTCCTGGTAGGTTCTCCGCCTTACGTCCAGCCAGCCAGTCGAGAACCTCGAGTTGAAGTGATCTCCGCACGCGTATTATAGCGCAGTGTTCTCCTCAGACGCAACTTTCTGCTTTATCTACGATGACGAGTCGCACAAGGACGGTCTCGCCGACAACCAGGGAGGCGTCCGTGTCCAGTCCGCGAGCGGTTGTCTCCCTTCCGGGTCCGGCCGAACATTCTTGTGGACAGCCGCGCCCATTTGTCGTATCATTCAGATGAAACTGGTGGTGTGCGAGAGTCCGACCAAGAAGAAAGGGGTGTCCAAGATGCGCAAACTCGCCGTTTTGCTGTCGCTGGTGGTGGTCGCAACAGGGTGTGCTACCGGGTCGAGTTTCGTCAAGCCGGGATACAACTTCGCTGCGCTCGACAAGGTCGCCGTCGTCGAGGTTTCGGGCGCAAACAACCGCGAGGTCGTCCAGAACGAGGTGGCGGATCTGTTTGCCATGGAGCTTCTCAAACGCGGCTACAACGTCGTCGAACGGAACCAGGTCGAGAAGATTCTCGACGAACAAGGGTTCCAGAGGTCAGGTGTCACGTCGGCTTTGGACCCGGTTGAAATGGGCCGTATACTGAACGTCGGCGCTATTCTCATCGTCAATGTGCCCACGCTCGGACAGCAGATCTCGATGACCGCGAAGATGACCGAGGTCGAGACCGCGTCTATCGTGTGGATGGGCGAGGGTACCGGGAAGGTCGCAAGCGGTGTCGGTACGTTGACGGGAGCGCTTATCGGCGCGGGTGCGGGCGCGGCTATCGGCCATCAGGTACACGTGGGAACCGGTACCACCGTCGGGGCGATCGGCGGCGGGCTAGCGGGAGGTGCGGCGGGTTACGTGCTGGAACCGACAGAAGCCCGGGCGTTGCGGAAAGTTGTCACCAAGGTTGCCAGAGGAATGCCTAGCAAGCTTTAAGCCGGGGCGGTCCTCCTCCTGTCAATCTGCTGCGTCGGTGCCTGTTGCGGAAGGTCGAACGCGAAACACGTGTTTGATCCAGTGCCGGAATACCATGGCGATCATCGCCAGACCGACTCCAAACGCCTTCACGCCGCTTCCCGTAACGGACGATCTCCCGACACGTTTCTTGTAGTTCACCGGTATCTCTATGAATTCCAACCTGTTCCTAATCGTGAGAAGCAGTATTTCCGGCCCGAAATGTGAGCCTCCTACCCGAAACTGACCGCGCAGCTTCTCGTAAGCGTCCCTTCTCAGTAGCCGCATCGTGCACCCCACATCGGTCAACGCCGTCGTGTTGAACAGAAACTCGACGAGCTTCGCCACGATGTAGTTGCCCCATTTCAGGAACCAGCCCATGTTGGCTCCTTCCCAGATGAGCTCGCGGGTCGTGCGGCTGCCGAACACAACCTCGAAATCGTCTGAGTACGCCAGCAGCTTCACTACGTCGTTGCCGGAGAACGTCCCGTCCGGCTCCGAGATCACTATGAAATCACCCCTGACCTCCTCCAACCCGCGCTGAATGGCGTATCCATAGCCCTGTTTCGTTTCGCGCACGAGCCGCGCGTGTGTCCTGGCAACCTCGTCGGCGGTTCCCTCGACCGCATTGTTGTCAACGACGACTATCTCGTCCACGTACCCGGACGATAAGAAGTCCTGGATCGCCTCGTAGATCGATTCCTTCTCGTTATACGTCGGGAAGATTACCGAAACCGTTTTGTCTCGCCACATCGTTACAGTGCCTGAATTCTACCAGTACGTAAAGAGCAACGCCTCCATCACGAAGGTCTGGACGAACGTCACGCCGAGCGTCCAAAGAAGCACTGCGTCCGGCTTGGCTATTCGGTGCGCCATCAGTGCGCCGGCCGGCGTTATGATGAACGGCAGCAGGAACACCCACGCTCGTTCACCCTCGCCTCTGCCAAAATAGAGTAGATCAAATACGATGAGAGTTGCAAGAAACCCGAAATAGTAAGCTGCGCCGTCCCGGACCGTTGAAAGTGGATTATTCCCAGAGATGCCGCGTCTTATCCATAACGCGAACAATCCCGCAACCGGTATTCCGGCAAAGAACAGCACTGCTATCGGCGTGCCCAGGCGCCAGATTATGTACGGTGCGCGCGGTGTGTAGAGGTCCTGGTTGATCACGTCCGTCCTGAGTTGGGCGCTCGCTTGCGCGAAGCAGTCGAACACGTTGTACCCCACGCCAAACGCAAGCACGTGGAAGAGGATGAACACCCCTGCCATGATTGCGAGGCACTGGAACGTCTTGGCTCGATTCTCGCGGTTCGCAAGATATTTCACACCCACAACCGCGAAAAAAAGGCCCAGAATGCCGATGTTAAAGGACATCAGGATCGCCAGCGCGAACGATAAACCTGCCAGCGCCGCCGACAGTCTCGAGTCACGTTCCATCGCCGCCGCGAAGAAGCAGAGCGAACCCGCTGTGAACAGGCAGAAGAAAGTGTCCACGCTCGTCGCGGTGAACATGACCACCGTCGGCGCGAACAGGTAGAGCAGAACCGAATAAAGCGCCGCTTTGTCGCCGAAAACGCGCCGCACGAAGTAGTATAACGGCACAATGGTGAGGTTGCTCACGGCTACCGAGCCCATCGAGGCCGCAAGCGGGTCGCGTCCGGTGAACAGCGTTATGAACCACAGCATGAGCACAGGTCCCGGCGGATGGACGCGCGAGTGCATCGACAAAGCGCGTGGATGGGCCATTAGGTCAACGTAATCCCGCAGAAACTGTATCGGGTTGAGGACAAACGGTACATCACCGAAATATTCGTAATCCCAGCGGCGGAACGTCGCGGAAATCGCTTCCGGACCACCGTCAATCATCGCCACCAACAAATGCAGCACCGTCCCGCACACGACCAGTATGCAAAGCAGGTACCCCGGACGGACGCGCATCTTGCCTTTGAAGACCAGAACCAGCATCGCAATGAATAGCGCCCCGAAGACCACCGGAAACAGGAAAAAGATGTTGGGAGGCTGGCGGTAATACATCGCATAGAACGGTGTCACATGCTCCGGTATCCAGTCCCAACGAAAGCCGTTGGATACAGCGAGAAACGCCGCAAAACAGAGGAACGCGACAACGTAAACCGCTAGCGGGTTGAACTGAGCGAAATTCGCCCCTGAAACCGGCCTATCTCGGCCCGATCCAACGGCTTCTGCATCTCTGGTTTCGTTATCAGGTTTCTCCATAGCGGAACGGTTCTCCTCCCCGGTAGCGAGTATAGTGGAACGGTTCATGCCTAGTCAAGGTGCGACATCACTGACAAGCTGCCTCATATGGTACGGCGGCCGCGAGCGAGACCATTGACAGCGGTGCCGGGTTGGCATAGCCTAATACTGAATCCGTGAAGAGAAAGTCTCAGATAAGCTCGAATTCCAGGGCAGACCGAAGGATTTCGGAGCAAACGTGCAATACAGTATGAGAGAAAACGTAAAAAGTCTCCGGAGAACGTGGTGAGCGCTCGACCTGACGCTGAGGCACAACAGGACCGTCGCTTAGCGAAAGCGCTGCTAAAGGGTAAGCTGCGCGCTTGGGCCGAGTTCTACGATCTTTACGCGGCGGCGCTCTACCGTTTCGTGCTCGCCCGTGTGAACGGCGACCAAGAGTTCGCAGCGGACATCACGCACGACGCCATTGTCCTGGCCGTTGAAAGAATCCGCAGGTTCGACGCACGAAAAGGCAGGCTCTGGTCGTGGTTGTGCGGCATCGCGGTGAACAAGATCCGCGAAGGCCGCCGCAGTGCCGCTCGCGACGCACAACTGGCCGAACGTCTGGAGCAAGTCGCTCCCGAAAGGCCTACACCGCACGGTTTTGACGACGAGCCGGTCGACGTCGAACTGGTCTTGTCAAACCTCAACCCCCGCCATCAGGAGGTGCTCGTCCATAAGTACATGGACGGACTCAGTGTAAAGGAAATAGCTGCCCAGATGGGAGTGTCGGAGAAAACCGTGGAATCGCGTCTGACTCGTGCCCGTGAAGCGTTTCGCCGCGAACACGACAAGCTGGCCGCCACGAACGAGGTGAATGAGGATGTATGACAGACTCGATGCGCTAGCGGGGCGAACCTTTCCGTCCCCGCCGGCCCATTTCCGGGAACGGATTGAGGCGGCTGTAAGACCTGTCCTGAACCGCCGCCGGTGGATCAGACGGGGGAGCGGAGCTGCGCTGTTCGCGCTCTGCGTTCTGGTGGGCCTCGTGAGCGTTCTCCCGACAGGGCGGGAGCGTCTGGAAGGGCTCTCGGTACCCCAGTTGTTGACGCTTCAGGAACTGCGCTGCAGAGACGTCCCAAGAACCGCCGGCTCGTTGGCATGGATGTCGCCCGCCGAGATCGTGGAAATGGCGGACCTCGTCGCCCATGTGCGCATCCTTGAATCAACCATCAACAAAGATCGTCTCATCGACGACATTTTGGCAGAACGCTGGCGACCGCTCTATGTCACCCTGGAGCTTGAAGTCATCAAGAGCTATCCGCAGCTCAAGGAGGAAAGGGTCAGTGTACGAGGCACGCTCGGTCGCGACGATCTCGCCATTATCAAGGGAGGTCGGGAATGGATCATCGCACTGAAACGCCGAGGGGAGGTGCTCACACCGATCTACAGCTTCTCCCCCCAGGGGGTCTACCAGGTAACACGCGGAAACGTATCCGGTCTCTTAGCGCCGCCGGCCGGCTCTCTGCCCGTGGAACAAGCATGGGAGATGATACGCGACCTGTACGATCGTGTACACGGAACAGCCGAGGACGACGAGGCAGTCAGGGAGGGCTGGCGGTCGAAACTGGCCGAGGGAGACCTGGCGGATTGCCTTGCCGCCCTGGAGTACCTCTCTTCACTGCCGCAACCTGCTGTCAGGCCCGAAGTACTGGTTGACGCCATCGAACGACAGCGTGAAGAGCTGCTCGCCCGACTGCCGGGCGACGGATGGACAGCCTTGCCGCCCGAGGGTTACAGTTTCACCGGGTTTGCCGGGGAAGCTCTCGGTCTCTTGGCGAAGGTAGCTGATAACAACACGGTCGAACACATGGTGAAGCTCTACGCCGATGACCTGTCCACGCCGCGCAGCGCCCTTGCGGGGCTGGAGATGCCGATGGTGTACCTCGTCCTGGCGGTTCCCGGGCCCAGCCGGGCGGAACGGTTCCTCTTTCTATATGAGACGAGGGTCGTATCCGAAGTCAAGACAGAACGTTCGACGCGGTTCTTCAACAGGTCGTTGGTCCAGCGCAAACACGAGGCAATTCAGGCTCTTGAGGATTTCCAGGGCGACGATATAGACGAGATACTGTTGATGATGTTTGCCGATCCGCGGCGGTTTCATCTGGGCACCTCCCTCGACCTCTGGCCGGTAATCAACACCCTGGCCAAACGGGGCAACACGTCGATTCGGGAACCTCTCGAAGCTTTTCTAGCAAACCCGGAGGAGGTCTCGCTGGGAGTGCGACATTACGAAGATCTCGAGGGCACGGTCCGCATGGTCAGGGAAGTGCTGGTAACTCTGGCCGAGAGCCAGGCGAGAGGCGATGATCGCGAGCACAATCTCAGACAATTGATCGAGGCATACCGGCAAGGGAGCACCTGGCTCGCCGGGCGCATTTGCTGGCTCATCGAGCCTGGCGACGATGAGGCCATAGCGGCGTTGCGCGAGATGCCCATGGCTGACGTGGCGTACATTGTCGCGCGCAAGGTACCCGATCCGTCATTCGCCCCTCTTCTGAGAGAGGCGTTGGAGCCGCGGGTAACCGCGTCATTACTCGAAGCGCTGCACGCTTGCGGCGCGGAAAGCGAAGCTCTTGATATGGCTCTCGCGGAACTGACAAAGCCCCTCCCGAACCGGAATAAGCGCGCGGTGCGTGACGCGGTGCAGGAGCGCAGCCGTATCGTTGCGTTTGTGGGGAGGACGGGCGACCCGCCGGTGGTACCCCTCCTGGAGAAGTTCATTGGAGAGGAAATTCCGGCACAAGCCCGCAACATTATGGCGGCAGCTCCCAAGGAAGACTCGCCACCAGGCGGGCCCAAGATTTCCGACGACCTTAGACGAACGGTCCTGGAATACGCCCTGAGAGATACGCGAGAGAATGCGATCCTCGCCCTAACGAGATTGCGGGCCGAATCGGCGATGGCACTGCTAGAGGAGGAGTACCTCAGCGACGACCCGCGCAGACGTATCGTCGCCGCAGTCGCGCTCTACTATCTGGGCGATGAGACAGGTCTCGACCTGTTGCGTAAGTTCACCCAACACGACGAGCGCAGCGTGCCTGAGATCAACGATCTGTACATGATGCAGGGGATGACCGCTGACTTCCAACGCGCGATCCGCTACCTGCGCTCCCCTCGGACCGACGCCTTGTTCCTCGAGCGGATCCGGAACGGATTCGGAGACGGTGACTATAACCTCGCAGGCGATTTCGCGTTCGCCAAGGACCATGAGGCGGAACTCTTGCCTCTCCTTGTCGACTACCTGGAAAGCACGGACAGAGAGGCGCGCCACGAGGCGTACTATGCTCTTAACGCAATCACCGGCTCAAATTTCGGGTTTGATTACAGGCAACTTGCGGGCCAACAACCAAAGGTCGTGGCGGAATGGCGCGACTACGTGAACAGTTACCTCGCAAATCAAACCGGTGACGAGGATTCGGCCAACGAGTGAACTGCCGTCGAATCTTGCAGAATCTGGCAAGAAACATCCGGCGAAACAGCAGCCTACCTGCCGATGAAAGTGTCTAGAGCGTGTCCCTGTGGTCAAGCCACCCCTTAGCCCGGTCGACGGCGCGGTGCCAGTCGGCGAGGAGGGAGTTTCTGCTAGCGGCATCGATTTCCGGAGTGTACTCGCGGTCCAACCGCCAGATCTTCTTGAGTTCGTCCGTTCCGGACCAGAAACCGGTGTAAAGTCCGGCAAGCATCGCGGCGCCCATAGCGGTAGTCTCGCGATTCTCCGGCACGACGACCGGAATCCCGAGCACGTCGCTTTGAAACTGCATCAGGAAACCATTCGCGGCAGCGCCGCCGTCCACACGCAGCGACTCGATCTTGCAGCCGGCATCGGTCTCCATGCAGTGGATGACATCCCGGCACTGGTACGCGATAGATTCCAACCCTGCGCGTACAATGTGCGCGCGACCGGCACCCCGTGTCAGCCCGCACAGAATCCCGCGTGCGTACATATCCCAATGCGGCGCTCCCAGACCGGTGAACGCCGGTACGAGATAGACACCGCCGTTGTCGTCGACGCATCGCGCCACGGTCTCGCTCTCTTCGGCGGTCGCGATGAGCCCAAGCTCGTCACGCAACCACTGGACAACCGCACCGCCCGTGAAAACGCTTCCCTCGAGCGCGTAGTGGACCTTGTCGCCGAGCCCCCACGCGACCGTGGCCAACAGGCCGGAACCGGAGTGCCGTCTCTGTTCCCCGGTGTTCATCAGGAGGAAACATCCCGTGCCGTAGGTTATCTTCACGTCGCCCGGTTCAAAACCGGTCTGCCCGAACAACGCTCCCTGCTGGTCGCCGACCACACCGGTGATCGGGATCTCGGCCCCGAGAAAACGGTCCGGGTACGTCAGGCCGAACTCCGCGCTGGAGCCTGATACGGTGGGCAAGACATCGGATGGGATCTGCAACGCCGCCAGCAGCTCTTCGTCCCAGCTGAGTGCGTTGATATCGAACAGCATGGTCCGAGACGCGTTCGACATGTCGGTCAGATGCTCTTTACCGCCGGTCAGATTGTAGATCAGCCAACTGTCAATTGTCCCAAAGGCGAGCCGACCCTGGTTGGCCAGGTCGCGCAGGTCCGGCACGTTCTCCAGCAGCCAAGTTATCTTCGGTCCCGAAAAGTACGCGTCCGGGACGAGTCCCGTTTTCTCGTTGATGACGTCGGTCAACCCGCGCTTTTTGAGCCGCTCGCATATTTCAGCCGTCCGACGGCACTGCCATACGATAGCGTTGTGCACGGGACGGCCCGTCTCGCGGTCCCACAGGACTGTGGTCTCGCGCTGGTTGGTGATACCGATACACTCGATCTCGCCGGTGTCCGCGCGCGCTTTCTCGAGCGCTTGCCGGGCCGACTCGCCGATCGTGTCGAAGATCTCCACCGGGTCGTGCTCAACCCAACCCGGTTTCGGGTATATCTGACGTATAGGCAGCGCCGCCTGGGAGACAACGCGACCGTCACGGTCGAACAGGAGCGCACGCGAACTCGTCGTACCCTGGTCCAACGCCATCACGTACCGCTTCTTCATTAGGGCAACCCTTCGAGCTGACTTAGAACGAAATCCCCGTCACTTCCAGGCCAGTTCCCGTACAATCGCAGCGTTCTCTTCGATCTGGTTCGAATATTTCGGGAACATACCGACAACCACCGCGTCGTCCGGTTTGCTGTTATCGATAACGTATCTGAACGCTTCGCGCAGATCTTCCGGCGTCTTGGCGTTGCGTCCCGCCCCGAGAATCTTGAAGACCAGGCACGGTTTGTCAGTCCGGCGCACAAAGGCGAGCATCCGGTCGCGGTCTTCCGCGTCGTACCGTTCCGGCTGGCGTTCCCCCGAGACAATCAGGCTGTCCCGCCAGCCGGGTGTGAGCTTGTACACGTTATACGCGCACGTCATGTAGAAATCTGCGCCCCAATCCTTCTCCTCGCACTCCATAAGCACTTCCGGCATGTGGCTTCCGAGCCCGACAGGCAGTCCGGTCTCGTGAAGGATGTCGAGATCCCCTCTGATCCGGTCAATCTGGCCGGTCTTCCAACAGTTGTCCGCTTGGGTGCCGTGCAGGTACAACGCTATAGGCCGGTTGGCGAGCGCGCTACGCGTAATAGCCCGCAGATCGGCGTATTCCGTTGCCGTCTGGCATATCCAGTTCATGGTGCCGCCCTCGTTACGGTACTCGCGCAGCATCCGGATAATGTGCCGGTCGCCTCGGAACTGGAACGTGTTGATACCGTTCCGTTCGCACTCGCGCAGAACCTCTTTCACCCGTTCGGTGGTGAAATAGTCCAACATTTCGGCGTCGAGATCGTCGGTCTGATGCGAGTGTCCGCTGATCGGGTTCCCCCCGATGATCAGTTTGGACACGCGTGTGCCGAAAAAATCGACTGTCGGTAACAGCTCATTCACTTCGCGTTCCTCGCTGCTAATTCACACTTTCTTGAGTCCCGCAGACCTCTGGATCGACCGACTACCGGTGCGTTTGTTCTATCACGTAACCGCAGCTCCTGTCAACGGGAATTGCGGAGCAAGAGGCGGACTGGTTGCGTGTAGCGGGGGAAACCTTTCTAGACAGAAAGGTTCTCCCCCACACCCCCTTCCAAAGACCTTTGCGTAACGCTGCCCGCCGGCACGGCGGGCAGCGCGGCACCGTACGGGCGGTTCCCGAACCGCCCGTACAGATTGAGCCACAGACACACGCGCAACTTCAACCGAGCCCAAAAGTTCTTGGAAGGGGTACGGGGATAACCTTCTTACCAAGAAGGTTTCCCCGGATTTACCGGCAGCGTTGTGACGCCTGCCCCAGCACGGCCCCAAACGCTCTAAACAGGCACTTCCAGACAGATCAGACTGTCAACCCTCCATACACCGCAACGCCAACGCCACGGTAGCGGCCCACGACATCACCTTGAACTCGCCGGCTGTAAGCGCATCTTCTATATCCGAACGGCTAAGGTACAGCAGTTCCTGTTCCTCCAGATCGTCCGAATCAGGTTCCGCCACGGCGTGGGCACCTTGCGCCAGAAACAGGTATCCCATACAGGCCCCGCGATTGCTGTCCATTCTGTATCGTCCCAGATCGATCCAGTCCGACGCCTCGCAACCGGTCTCCTCGAGCAGTTCGCGTTTTGCGGCTGCCAGCGGATCCTCGCCGGGTTCAAGATATCCTCCCACCGGCGCGAGCGTGGTACCGTCCACAGCGTACTTCGTCTGACGGAAGCAGACAAACTTGTCCTCCTCGGTCACCGCAACGACAATGACAAAGTCGGGTGTGATTATCCAGGGCCAATCGGGAATAACTCGCCCGTCAGGTAGCTCGACCTCGTGGTTTTCGACGGTCAGATACTTGCTGTGTTCGAGAATAACGTGCCGTGAGAGCGTTTTCCATTGTTGCATAGCTAAATACTCCGTGTTACTGGTTATTTGAGTCCGGTCGCTGCGCCGAGGTCCACGCGGCGCAACGAAAGGCGAGATTCGCGGTTCAGTGCTTCCGCAGCACGAAGCTAAGATAGTTCAACGTCCCGGTCCGGAAGCCCTCAAACATCTTGGAACCTTTTACACCGGCAAACTGCTGAAGCAGCTTTGACAACACTCTGTGTCTCGACTCCCGGATAAGTGCCATCCGACGGTCATGGTCACGTCTGAGGGCCTCTACAACATTATGGGTGATATTCCTCTCTCTGATGACTCTCATTCCGGAACTGTGCAACTGCGTGCGGAGCGTATCGATCATACCTTTACCTCGAAGGTCCGCGTACAGGAAATGACCGTCCGGCCGGAGCACCCTCCTGACCTGCGCGAGAAAGGCATCCACCGAACCGTAACAGTGCGACGATTCGACATTGACCACAGCATCAAAGCTGTCATTCTTGAATGGCAGACGTTCGGCATCGCCCGTCACGAATGAAAGTCCTTGAACTGAAAAGTTCCTGTTGCAGAACGCCACCGCAGTATCAGAGAAATCCACGCCGACCATCGTTCTCGGTCTCAAATAGCGCTTGATATAATGCGATCCGCCTCCGCGACCGCTGCCTACCTCCAGCACATCCAGCTTCTGCAAATCGACTGCATCAGCAACATGGTGATAGAGCTGAATGCAGCTGCGGTCCGGCTCGTCGGCATCTTCGAGGGCAATCTTCTTCTCCTGGGGGTCCAACGGCGTATAACCGTAGTTCATGAACGACCAGTCCTCTCTCTGATTCCTGTTTGCAAGGAACTGGTACCAGTGTTTCCAGATCAGTCTCTTGAAACGAGGCGAAATCCCCGATAGTGTTGCCCACACCTTATCCAGCATTCACTGTTCCCCTTGTTATAAACGTGTCTGAGCCGGTGGAACGGGGTGAAGAGTATCCTCTTCGGTCGCGCAACAGCCACCCTTCCCACCTCAAATGTGCCAGCGCACCGTTACTCGTTCTGCATGACGCGATATGCCGGCAACCGGAATTGCGATTCCGGCCCCCTTTCCTAAATATGATACCCTAAAACGGGCCATGAAGTAAAGCGTCTTCTCGTCGTCCGTCGGTTTCAACACTCGGACGCTCTTTCGGGGGATTCGCTACCGCTTTCCGTTTCTGCCGATGATCGGCCGGATTTGACGAATTTCCTCTGCAATACAGCCAGTAATACGGCCCCGATAAGCAGTATCGGCGCTACTATTGTCGAGAACAAGTAGCTGAGGACATAAGAGACCATCTTCAGCATATCTGCATATGCGACCTGCTCGCCCGTCGGCGATGTCCCTGACAGAATCGTGGTGTATGCGCGGAATCCGATCGCGTGCAAAACGATGAAGACCAAAACGCCCAACATGGCACGCGCGAGCAGACCCGATGGCGTCAACGGCGAGAATTTGGTGCTGTGCCGAACCCGAAGACGCCTCATGATCCTTTCTCCTCGAGCAGCCGAGCTTTCTCCCAGAGAGGACCGACCACCGCGCCGTACAGCACAACGGCATCGCCCACCTGGTTGCTCGCACAGAATTGAAGCCGTCCCTCCGTTTCGAGCGGGAAACCGCCGAACCGTAACGAGGTGAGCAGTTGCCGGCAGTACTCGGTATCGTCAAACGCAGCCGCACCCATGAAACCCAACCCGCTCGACGCGGGACTTATGCCGAGAATCACCGGTCCGGAGTCAACGTCGGGCGGTCCTTTGTAAGAGTGCGGCCACTCGCGCGCATAGCCGAACCCCAAGAACGATCCGCCAAGCTCTTTCCGCGCACGTTGATACTGGTCGCACGCGAACTCCTCATCCACCAGTTGGAGACAGTGCGCCGCCATCCATATGGACGACCCCTCGGGACCCTGGAGCGGTGCGCCGGCAACGTCGTAGCTAGCGTAAAGGAGGCCCGTCCCGGGATCGAGCAGTTCGCGTTTGGTTATCTCAAGCCACCGGTCGATGAAATCCCCGTGGCGCGGCCCGTCGAGTATGTCGCCGAGCTTGATCACCGCGATCGCGACCGTATTGCAGAACACCCAACACTCGTTCGGGTAACTTTCGGCCGCGAGCACCGGGCTTTCGCTCATTCTGGCGACCATCGTGTCAATCCGCTCGGTCATGAGCAGCTTGTACTCCGGCTTCTCCTCGACGAGGCGTCGCGCGGCCATCATGAGCGCGATCTCACCGTCGAGGAACAGACTTCGCGGCGGTTGGACGACGAACGGCATATCCCGCGCGTACGCCATCAGGAAATGATACAGCCCTTCCTCCTCTTCCAGCCTCAACGTATCGGCGATGATCTTGTCCGCGACATCGAGATACTCCGCTTCCTTGTCCGGCTCGCTCAAGGCCATGTTGGCGAGCGATAAAACGAGGAACGTCCGGCCCATGAAATCCCATTCTGCGTTGATCGCGCGCATCTGGCCCAGCTCCTGATCCTTGAAATCCGTATCCTGCCATAACGCCATATGCCGGGCCGCCAACGCCCGGGTCTTCTCAGGCAGCGCACCGTCCGTGCGGTAGCTACGAAGATCCGTCCGAAACAGAAGATGAAAACACGGCAGCCAGATCGCCGCGCCGATCAACAGCGACAGAATCAGGAAAAATGTGCGTTTCAAGTTGTTCACCCTAACCTCTGCCGACCGCACTCAAAGAGCCTCGTATCCCTCGCTCAATCGCCATCCCTTGGCTCGTATTGCCTCGATTCTCCTTTGCGAATGGAAAGTGTGCGCCACCGGTCGGACGCCCGGATCCTGGCTATGTAGACGATCTGTCCGACGTGGTACGCGTAATGGGCAAGCTGTCTGTGGGCGGCATCTATCACGGTAAGTGACCGCCCGCGAATCATGATCGCCTGACAGAGGTTCTCGGGTGTCAGTTCATCAAGCGCATTGAACAGGCACGCCCAACCTTGCTCCCACCGCGACATGAGCTCCTCACGCGAAAGATCGTCGTCTGGCTCGAACTCGCCGTCACGGTCGCGCCACGGTTTCTCGCCGTCCGACGTGAGAAAATCCGTCCATCGGGACATCATGTTGCCATGGAGGTGCTGGACGATGACACGGATGGTGTTCGATTCGGCATCGGGCACCCAATCCAGGTCGCTTTCGTCGAGTTGGGCGAGCGCACCCTCGGCAAGCTGTTTCATGGCACGGAAACGACGTTGGACCGACTCGGTAAAATCGCCCAAAATGTTCGACACGCGGCGTTCCTCCCGCCAGTGCGTGTAGGCGGGCCTCTGGACCGATAACTCACGTTGCCGTTCGGCCGCTCCCCAAGGACATGCAAACGTACGGCGTCACGTCGGTATGACTTTACTCAGCGCAATCCCGCCGATAACCATCGCCGCGGACCGGCCGACTAACCGGCCCGTTTCCTTGCTGCGATCACAACGGTGAAGATCAACGCGACCGGCAGAGCCAATATTATGCCCAGGATCAGCCCTGCGACAATGCAGCTGATCATACCGGCAACGGCCAGGGTCTGTTGATTCCTTTTGAGACCAACCAGCAGCGGTAGTAGGCCGCAGAGCGCGCCCCCGACGAGCCCCCCGATAAAAGTGCCAACCACGAATGCGGTCTCTTCCATGATCTCCTCTCCCTTCTTCGCCTGCCCACCTTGTCCCTTGTCCGCCTCCCAAATTGGGAAGGTGCGTCCGCCCTTCTACGTCACGGCAACTTCGGTTGTCCCCCCGGTCCCTAGCCCACAAGGTGGCGGCTGAGAGAATCACTTCGGGACGACCTTGCTCAGTGCGAGCACCAACACTACGATTCCGCCGATAACCAGTGCGGAACCCACAAAATAAAGCAGCATCGAAGTCCGGCCGAGGCTCCGCGTCAACTGTTCCTCCGACTTCGTGCTGATAAGGAACTTGTTGTCGCCTTTCCCCACACGCAACTCCCCCTCCGGTCCCCTCAACACGTCGCCGAGCACGTACAGATCTTGATTCAGCGCCACCGCGCGCACTTCCACCCTGTGCGGAGTCTGGGCCAGCATCGACAGCCCGCTTAGAACTGTTTTTAAAGGACCGTCCGGCAAACCCTCGGTCGGGTCGCCCGGCGTGACAGGCCGTTTCACCACTATCGGCGCATCCATCGAGGCGCCCTGCGGATCGACCGTCACCGTGCCGGTCGAGTCGGTCAGCGAAAACGGTACCTGGGCCGAACCGGAATCGATCGTACGCCAAGTGTACGAGGTCGACGTGCTCGACGAACGGCTGCGTTCCCGACGCTGTAGTTTGTACGAGTAGTGAACACACTGGACATCTGAATATGGGGGCGTAAGCGGCTGGTCGCAGGACGCTGCCCCCTTGATCTCGGCGTGCTGTCCCTCCATAAGATCCCTGACAGACGCAGTCATCGTCTGCTCCATAGTGGACTTGAGCCCGCCCTTGCGCTTGCCCACAGCGATCAGCATCAAACCCACCACGACGAGAGCGCCTGCGATTGCGTAAAACATCCGGGAGCCTCCTTCTCGCACGTTAGTGGGGCGCGGCAAGAAGCGCCCCTACGAACTGCCGCCGGGTTTCTTCAGCTATACGAGCATCTACAAGAGAATCACCCTGATCGCGCCGCACCGGCGACGCGCTTATGCCCCTTTCTCATACAATATCCCAACGGTAGCGCCAATGTCAAAATTCCTGCCTTCAAAAGACGATAGCTAGAGAATGTCCTTCAACTCGCTCAGACTGGTAATCTTAGCATCCGGCTCGATTTCGTCGTCGCAGTCCCTTCCCGACCGGTTGAGCCAGACCCCTTTGAGCCCCGCACGCTGCGCCCCGGCGACGTCCGAACCGAGACTGTTACCCACCATGACCGCCGTCCCAGCGGTGACTCCCAACCGATCGAGAACCAGTGCGAAGATTTCAGGTTCGGGTTTCCGCACACCCACCTCTCCCGAAATGACGATCACTTCGAAAAACGGTGCCAGCTTGGATTCCCGGATTTTCTCGCGTTGCAGGTCGGCCGCTCCGTTAGTGAGAAGGGCGACTCGGTACCTCTCTCGTACGTCATCGAGTGTAGGCTTCGTATCAGGATAAACAACGTGCCGGCCGCGACGCTCGCTCTGGAACGTATCAGCCAGTTGCTCGGCGAAGGATGGGTCGTTTGCACCATATTCCGCCAACGCTCGCGACCATGCTTCCAGTCGATACGTCGGGGCCCAAGCGCGCAAGACCTTCAGATTTGGATCATCTCCGCGAAACCGCGCCCAGAGACCCTCCCAGGAACTT
>Ga0180437_10005764_pt1 | contig 16793 bp, 12 predicted proteins | sample SS_ome_4_FD_132410 | JGI IMG/M metagenome (GOLD analysis project Ga0180437, IMG submission 132410) | Hypersaline lake sediment archaeal communities from the Salton Sea, California, USA - SS_3_D_1 metaG | ecosystem: Environmental > Aquatic > Non-marine Saline and Alkaline > Hypersaline >... | reverse complement strand
TCGCATCGTCGGTGTGAGCCTGGGAATGGTCGTCCCTATGGCCTACGCCAACTATCCCTATATCGCTCACATCACTGGAAGCGTGGGACGAGCAGATGCTGCACTGGTGGCGACCGAGCGCCATGACGAGACCTCTGTAGTCGAGACTGCCACGGCGTTGGAGGAGCACTTTAAGCGCAATGGCCTGCGCGTCAGCCAAGTGGGGACTCTGGCTGGGGAGCGGGCCGAGGGAGAGGTCTTTTTTGGCGCTATCATCAGTCTTCTGCTCGTCATGGCCATTCTGCTGGCCATCGTGGGAGGGCTCGGCCTCATGGGCACGATGAGCATCAATGTCCTTGAACGAACGCGCGAAATCGGCGTGCTGCGCGCCGTCGGTGCGCGGAACAAGGGCGTGGCCTGGGTTTTCATCAGGGAAGGCATCGCCATCGGTGTGCTCAGTTGGTTGGTCAGCTCTGTATTCGCTTTCCCTCTGGGCAAGGCGCTCAGCGATGCCGTGGGGACTGCGGTGCTAGGTGCGCCGTTGAGTTTTTCTTATTCGATGGCTGGCGTCGTGCTCTGGCTCCTCCTGGTGGTGATCCTGAGCGCCCTGGCCAGCTTCCTGCCAGCGCGGAGTGCCTCGCGGCTGACCGTGCGCGAAGTGTTGGCATACGAATAACAGGAGACTATCAATGACCACCTCAACAAAGACTTGCCATAGAAGGCATTGGGTAGTATAATCACAGTGATGGGCAACACCTTAGAAGTCATCCCGACCGAGAGGTTGGAGGTCATCATTGGGCTGTAGGAGCTGGTCCTTCGACCTGCGCTACCTGCTGGGTCAACCGCCTTGGGACACGGAAGTAACTCCGCCAGAGGTGATAGAATTGGTGGAGGGAGGGGACCTTCCCCCGGGCCGGGCACTGGACCTGGGCTGCGGCACCGGCACCAACTCTATCTACCTGGCCCGCCACGGCTGGGAGGTGGTAGGGGTGGATTTCTCCGTCTTGGCGATCCGCCGGGCGCGGCGAAAGGCCCGCCAGGCCAGAGTAGACTGCCAGTTCCACCATGGGGATGTGACCGATCTGTCGTTCCTTGCAGATCCCTTCGACCTGGCGTTGGACATCGGTTGCCTGCACAGCCTGTCGCCAGAGGCATGGGGGCGGTATGCCGCTGAGGTAGCCCGGCTGGTGCGGCCGGGCGGCCTCTACCTGCTCTATGCCTTCGCCCCCCGGCCGGACCGGTCTATCCCCCGCGGAATAGCGCCAGAAGAGGTCCGCAACTTGTTCACCCCCGCCTTCGCTGTGGAACGAGAGGAGGGAGGGAAGGATCCCTCTGGTCCGCGGTCAGCCTGGTACTGGCTGCGGAGGCTCTGCCAGGCTTTGGTCTGAAAGGGAACGGACCCATTGTATTCGCTTGGCTAAAGATTCGGAAAGGACAGGAAGTTAGGAAATCCTGAGCATGGAGGCGCGATGAACCGACGAGCGTTTCTGAAAGCAACGGTGGGCTTGGGTGGAATCGTACTGACGTCACCTCTGTTGGGAGCCTGCGCCCGGGCGACGCCTGCTCCCCTTGAGCCAACTGCCACGCCCGCCGTGACCGCAACCACCAGGGCCACGGTAACCACCGAATCGCTGGTTCGCCCGAGCCCTCCAGCTACAGCCACCCCACCAGTTGTTAGGAGGAATCTAATGACGCGAGTAGCTTTTGTGAAGACCCAAGACCGGGTAGCTGGCGTTCAAAAAGCGCTGGACCTGCTGGAAATCAATTCGATGAGGGGCAGCGACTTGTTTCTGAAACCCAACTTTAACAGTGCGGATGCGACACCCGGCTCTACCCACAACGACGTCCTGAGTGCCCTGGTGCGAAAGCTCCAAGCTATGGGCGCAGGCCGAATTACCGTCGGTGATCGCAGCGGTATGGGCGACACACGGACCGTCATGAAGCAAAAAGGCGTCTTCCACATGGCTGACGAGTTGGGCTTTGAAACTGTGGTGTTCGACGAACTGGATGCCAGCGGCTGGGAGATGATGCAAGCCGCAGGAAGCCACTGGCGAAAGGGGTTTGCTGTGGCCCGACCTGTACTCGAAGCCGATGGTGTCGTCCAGACCTGCTGTCTGAAGACGCATCGCTACGGCGGACATTTTACCATGTCTCTCAAGAACTCTGTCGGGTTGGTTGCCAAACGGGTGCCGGGGGAGAGCCACGACTATATGGGTGAGCTTCATAGTTCACCTCACCAACGGCGCATGATTGCCGAGATCAACGCTGCCTATCAACCCGACCTGATTGTGCTGGATGGCGTAGAAGCTTTCGTGGATAGCGGGCCGGACCGGGGCAAACGGGTTGACTCACAAGTCATCCTGGCCGGCACCGACCGCGTGGCCATTGATGCCGTTGGGGTGGCCATCCTGCGCTATTTCGGGACCACGCCGGCTGTCAGCCGGGGGACTATCTTTCAGCAGGAACAGGTCGCCCGCGCTGTGGAGCTGGGTCTGGGTGTGGATGGTCCCGAAAAGATCGAACTGATCACCGATGATGCGGACAGCCAAGCTTATGCAGTCCAGATCCAGGAGATCTTGAGACAGGGGGGACAATGATTCCCGCAGCCCAACAAAAGCGGCGACGGCTGGAGTGGATGGTGGGCATCGGCTTGGTAAACGTGGCCACTCTCACCTGGGCCACCAACATGGTCCTGGGACGCTGGCTGCGGGACCAAATCGGACCACTCACTCTGGCTGCAGCCCGGTTCCTCATTGCCTCGGTGCTCTTTGCCGCTCTGCTACAGCGACGGCCACCGGAGGAGCGCCATCTGGGGCGGGATCGCTGGCTGCTGCTGGGGATGGCCGTAAGTGGCGTGGCCGTCTTTGCTCCCACCTTATATCTGGGACTGCGTTTCACCACGGCGGTCAACGCCACGCTGGTCAATGGCCTGGGCCCTCTGATCACCGGCCTTCTGGCTGCCCTGCTGATTCGAGAACCCATGTCTGGACGCCAGATCACGGGCGCTGTCGTCGGTCTGGCCGGCGTGATCGGCCTGATCTCTGGCGGCTCCCTCGCCTTCTGGCAGGCAGTGCGTGGCAACGTCGGCGATCTCATCGTGTTGGGGGCCGTGGCGCTGTGGGGGCTGTACTCCGTCCTGGGCCGCCAGGTCATGCGCCACCGTTCGGCCCTCTCCACTACAGCTTTCTCGGCCTTCCTGGGCCTTCCCCTTTTGCTGTTGGCTGCCATCTGGGAGGTCCAGACCCTTCCGGTTGTCGCCCGTACTGAGACTGTCCTGGCCGTTCTGTACATTGGCATCGCCCCGACGGTCATCGGCTTTCTTTCGTGGAACGCAGGAGTCCGTCGTCTGGGGTCCAGTGGCGCGATGGTGTTCTACAACACCCTGCCCCTCTACGGTGCTTTGCTGGGGTATCTGTTTCTAGGCGAGTCTGTCGGACCGGCCCATCTGTTCGGCGGCGCATTGATCATTGGCGGTGGGTTATGGGCCGCGCTGGGGCGTACAACTCGGTAGGTAACCATTCAGGGGGTGATCGTGGAGGATGAACATGGACCCTTTGTATGTTGGCCCCTCACAAAACCAGCAAGCCTGGCGCGCTGCCCTGTTCGGTAAGGACGACGCTCTCCTTTCTCAACTTGCCGAGAGCGAGCCGCCTGGTGTTACGCACTTTGAAATCGGCACCTACATCAACGGCCTCTATCGCATGACGCAGATGCCCTTCTTTCAAGATCACGACGCGCGGCCTGATGTCGAGCGCGTTCTGCCCACCGTCCGCGCCCTTCGGCAGCGTCTGGGTTGGCGACAGCGCGAGCTCGATATTGGCCTCATGCGCTGGATCCGCCGCGCCAGTGCCTTGTCCGTCGTCATCGGGGCAGGCGTGACCATGGCCGCCGGTGGCCCCTCGTGGTCGGAACTGGTTCATCTCTTGTTGAAGGTCGCTCTGGAGAGGGGGCACGAGATCACTCAGATGGTGCCTACGCCTGATAGCACACCTGAGCACGCGACGTTTGAGCGCCAAGTGATCCGCGTCGAACGTTTCAAGCCAGAAGATGAAGAGGAGGCGCGGCGTGTCCTGGCGCTTATCGAGGCGCAGCAGGCTGATACCGAAGCGCTGATGCGCGGCGCGCAACTTTGCTACGATCTCTTCGGCCAGCACCTCTTCACCCAAATCACCCAGATTCTCTACTCGCGCGCCCTACAACCGAGCCCAATTCATCGTGCCATTGCAGAACTGGCTCACGCGCAGCATGTCCCTGATCGCGACCCCGGTCTTTTCCCCGGCTGGGACAGCATCATCAGCTACAATTTTGACGATCTGATGGGTGAAGCGTTGACCGAGCAGCAGGTGCCGCATGCTGCGTGGGCGATGCGCAGGGGTGAAATCGTCGGCGATCCAGATGAATTGGCGAAAGGGAGTGATTGGCATCAATCTATCTTGTACCTGCACGGCTACACGCCGCGCCGTCTCTTCCTCATCACTGATGTCGAGTTTGTCTTCTCAACGGCGCAATATTTCAAGGTCTATGGAGGCCAGCGAAGTGGGATCATTGATCGCGCGCTGAACCAATATCTGGCAAACCCTGTTCACGTCTCGTTGTATGTCGGCTGCTCGTTCAGCGACGAAGCCATGAACGATCTCCTGCGCGAAGCAGCGCGGCGCTATCCCGGCCGATCTCACTTTGCGATACTGAGACTGCCTGATGCGCTCCGGGGCCAGGAGCCAACGCCAGATCAGTTAGAAGAAGTGTCCGCTCGCTACCACGACATGGGCGTGCAGCCGATATGGGTGCATGACTATGATGAGATCCCTGAAATCATTCGTAGCCTGAATTAAAAGGAGCGCCCAAGGTGCCTCAAGCCGATGAACATATCCCTCCTGAATCCTTGCTGACCTTGCTCAAAGGTCGGCGCAGCATCCGCCGCTACCGGCCAGACCCGGTGCCGGACGAGATGGTCGAACAACTGCTGGAAGCCGGCCGGTGGGCGCCTTCGGCCAGCAACCGGCAACCGTGGGCTTTTATCGTGGTCCGAGACAAGACCATCCTCCGGCAGGTGGCGCAGCACGCCGCCTACTATTTCATCCGCTGGGCACACGTGGCGGAAGCGCCGCTGCTCATCGTCCTGTGCGGGGACGCTCGGAACCGGATCTATCGGCGGTTTCTCCACGAGGACGTGGGACTGGCAGGGGGGCAGATGATGTTGCAGGCCAAAGCCCTGGGGCTGGGAACCTGCTGGATCGGGGCCCTGGATCGGGAGGCGATTGCCGGCATTCTCAAACTGCCGGACCGTCTGGAGATTGTGGGGTTGCTGACGGTGGGGTTCCCGGCCGAGGACCCACCCCCACCGCCCCGCAAGCTCCTGGCGCAAATCGTGCATTATGATGTCTACGGCAACCGGGCGAATGACGGGAGCGCGACGCCAGGACGGGTGTTGGCCGGTCCGCTGGGTATTCTGCTGCGTCGGTTACGGCTGCCGTTTCGGGTCTGAGCGATCAAACCTGTCCACGGGACCACATCGGCAAAGATCGAAAGGCAACCTTGAGCTTTGAGCAGCAGCGAGACTTTTCATCCGCGTAGGGTATTGTTTCCCCTGGGGCTGGGTACAGCCCTCTCCCTCATGGGTGACGCGACGTTGTACACCGTGTTGCCCACCCACACCGCCGAAGCCGGTATCGCCCTGAGCAGTGTGGGGATCATCCTGGGCGTCAACCGGGCGGTGCGGCTCTTTCTCAACAGCCCGGCGGGGCTGGCCTATGACCGCTGGCCACGGCGGCGGCTGTTCGTGCCAGCCTTGTTCGTTGGCTCGCTCTCGACGGCAGTGTACGCCGCCACGCGGGGCTTCTGGCCAATGCTGGTCGGGCGGTTGCTGTGGGGGCTGGCGTGGTCAGGCATCTGGGTCGGCGGAGCGACGGTTATCCTGGACGTGACGACGGACCGGGATCGTGGGCGATGGACAGGTCTGTATCAGACGTGGTTCTTCCTGGGCGCGGCGCTGTGCGCCTTTGCCGGTGGCTTGCTCACCGACTGGCTGGGCTACAGCGCAACGATGTGGCTCGGCGCGGCGGTGACAGCCCTGGGCGGTCTGATAGCTTTGGTCCTGCTGCCGGAGACGCGCCGCATCCGGCCTGACTTGGGCGACCCTTCCGCTGACGGGATCAGACTCCGGCTGCGTGCCAACTGGGACCTGTGGGTCGCCGCATCGTTGCAGGGGATCAATCGCTTCGTCACCGCCGGTGTCCTCACAGCCACCATGGGGTTGTTGGTGCAGGATCGGTTGCAATCCGCAGGCCTGACCTTTGGTGTGGCGACGCTGACCGGCGCGCTCATGGCTGGACGGACTCTTCTCAGCACGGTAGCCGCTCCGCTGGCGGGAGCGGCGTCAGACCGGCTGGGGAGTCGCTGGGGGGTAACCACGTGGGGGTTGGCTATAGGGATCATCAGCATGGCACTGGTAGCCTGGGGCACGCCGACCGCCATTCTGACCGGCATATCGTTAGGTGCCGTGGCCGGAGGAAGTGTGCAAGCCCTTGCCACAGCCCTCACCGGCGACCTGGTAAGCCAGGCACAACGGGGGCGGGCCATCGGCCTGCTACACACGGCCGGCGATCTCGGCAGCGCCATCGGGCCGCCAGCGGCTTATGTGCTGATGCCCTGGATTGGACTGCAGGGGGTGTATCTGCTTTGCGCCGGGCTGTTCGCGGCAGGGGTGGCACTGGCGATGCTCTTTCGGCTGCGGACCGACAAGTCTTGCGAGCCCCACCCCTGAGCGTTCAAGAGAAAGCCCGCCGTATCGCCTCGTCGCCATACTTCTCCCTGATCCGATCCACGGCCTGGCTCAACCGCCTCAGCTTCTCCGCTTTCTCTTCCCCCGGTTCTTCAAACAGACTCAATTGTCGCGTCTCCGGCTCAAACTTGCTCACCCCCACTCCGATCAAGCGCACCTTTCTGCGCCTGTTCCAGGCTTTTTCCAAAAGTCGGAGCGCCTGATCAAAGATCACCTGCTCCAAGTCGGTGGGGACATCCAGGGTCACCTGGCGGGTGAGGGTGGTGAAATCGGCGTAGCGCAGCTTGAGCTTGACCGTCCGACCACGCAATCCCCGCTTCCGCAGCCGGCGGGCCACATCCTCGCTGAGGGAGAGCAGCTTCTTTCTCAATACCTGCATGTCACCGATGTCCTCGGCAAAGGTCACCTCCCGGCTCAACGACTTTTCCTCCCGCTCGACCACAACCGGGCTGTCGTCTATACCCCTGGCATGCTGGTAGAGGTCGCGCCCCCGACGGCCGAACTTTGCCTCCAGTTGGGCCGCGGGTAGCCGGGCCAGTTGCCCGATGGTCAAGATGCCCATCTCATGCAGGCTCCTGGCCGTGACCTGGCCCACGCCCCACAGCTTACCCACCGGCAGCGGAGCCAGGAACTCGGCCTCCTTGCCGTGGGGCACCACCACGAAGCCATGGGGTTTCTCCAGGCCGGAGGCGATCTTGGCCACCAGCTTGTTGGACGCCAGCCCAATCGAAACGGACAACCCCAGTTCCGCCTCCAGCCGCTCCTGGAGTTGGCGGGCCAGTTCCTCGGTTGAACTCTGGGCTTTGCATCCCGTCACGTCGAGGAAGGCTTCGTCCAGGGAGAGGGGCTCGATGAGGGGGCTGTACTCGGAGAGGATGGCCATCATGCGGGCCGAGTATTCGCGGTAGACCCGGTGGCGTGGCGGGACGATGATAGCCTGGGGGCAGAGGCGCAGGGCCTGAGCAGTAGGCATGGCCGAACGGACGCCAAAGGCCCGGGCGGCATAGGAGGCCGAGGCAACCACGCCGCGCTGCTCCGGCCGTGCGCCCACGATGAGCGGCTTGCCTTTGAGGGAGGGATCGAGGATTTCCTCGACGGAGGCGAAGAAGGCATCCACGTCGAGGTGGAGGATGTAGCGTGTCGTCACCGCTGGCTCTCCCCTGCTGAGTGTCCGCTTTCACTTTCTGATGGTTCCTCTCCCTCGTGGAGCAATTCCTTCTCCAGGTCTTTGATGCGTTGGGTCAGTTCGGTGATCTCGCTACCGAGATACTGGGTGGTCAGCAGGATCAGAAGACAGCCCAACCCTACGCACACACCGGCGATCACAAGCAACACCCACGCCCCCATGCTACTCCTCTCTTAAATGCGCCCGGCCAGAGAAACCTCTGCGCTGCTCCAGCACCGGTCGCTTACGGCGAGCCAACTGCCACCACGCTCACGTCGTCAAAGTAGACGTTGGCATTGGGGTCAGGGCCATTGCGCCCTTGCAGGGTGATGATCAGCCGGTCTGAAGTGACGGTGATCACCTGGGACAAAGGTCGCCAGACGCCTGGCCAACTGTCTCCAACCCATTGCATGGCAGACATCCCATCCTGAACGCCCAGGAGCGCCTGGCCATCTCCAGGCGGATACAACTGGTAATAGGCCGTGACCCGGTAGGTTCCCCCCGGCTGCACCCGCACGGCCTGGGCCAGGCCCGCGGTAAAGGGCGCATAGCCAGATATCTTGTAGGCCCATTGGCCGCTGTGGACGGTGAACCGTTCGCCAGCAAAGGTCGGCTGCCCTGAAACGGTATAGGCGGCCCAGCCGTTGGCGATGCTCTGTCCCTCCAAGAGATAGAAGCCTCCCTCAAAGCCACCGTTGACGACGATGTGTTCTAAAGGGGCTTTTTCGCTGTAGTGCCAGACGCCGCTGTCTGTGGCAACGTGTACAACATAGTCGGCCGTGGAGGCCAGGGCGTGGATGTGGGGTTCGCCGGGAATGAGTGGCAGCGGGGCCCAGGTATCACCGCCGTCCGTCGAGCGGAAAACACGATCCAGTCCCTGCTGGCCGCTGCCTGAATAGAACACGTGATAGGCGACGTAGAGGGTGCGGTCAGTGGCAAAGTTGGGTGAGACGGCGATGGCTCCGGCCGGGGGATCGTAGGGGCCGGGCAGGCCCGTGCTGGCCAACTCCCAGGTACCGCCGCTGTCGGTGGAACGGATCACGCCAGTCTCCGGCCAGGCAGCGGAGGGCTCGAGCTGGTAGTAGCTGACAAAGAGGGTGTGATCCTGGGTATAGTTCGGCGACAGGACCACATCCCGCACCGGCACAAAGTTCGCGCTCAGCGTCTGCCAGGACGCACCGCCATCCGTGGAGCGGAGCAGGAACCCATAGCCAGCAGAAAATACGGTCCGGTCGTGCGCCCAATCGGGTGAGAAAGCCAACCGGCCTAACATCGGGTCATCATCGTCCCCCCCATCAAAGTCTTCCCAGGTTTCGCCGCCATCGGTGGAGCGGAGCTTGTCTCCGGCACCTATACCGACAAAGAGGGAGCGGTCCTGGGCATAGGCTGGCGAGATGTCAAAGGTGAGGTAGCTGCTGGCAGACCAGACCCCCTGCCACGCCTGGCCGCCGTCGGTGGAGCGGTAGAGGTCAAGACGAGTGCGTATGCGGCTGTGCACGTTGGCAAAGAGGGTGGGGTCCTGGGGATAGCTCGGTGACGGAATGACCTGCACCATCTCATAGTGTGCGTGGTGGGGTTGCCCCCGGTTGGCTGGTGTCCAGGAGTCGCCGCGATCAGTAGATTTGTAGACGCCGTACTCGGTGGCGGCAAAGAGGGTGCCGTCTTCGAGGTAGGCGGGCGAGGCAGCCACGTCCTTGGCCCGCAAGACAGCCAGTCCCTTCGTCAGATGCCAGGTCATCCCCCGGTCGGTGGACCTGTAGACACCGTTGTGGGTCCCGGCCAGGACGATGCCGTCGTCGGCAAAGGTTGGCGAGAGGGCCACTGCGCCCACGTAGCCGACCGGCAGGCTGGTCAGGCTCCAGCTCTGTCCACCGTCGGTGGAGCGGTAGAGGCCGTTGCCGGTGCCGGCGAACAGGGTGGGATCGCCTGGATAGGCCGGGGAAAGGGCCAGGGCGTTGACCGACAGGCTGCCCAGGCCAGCGTTGATGAGAGTCCAGGTATCACCATAGTCGGTAGAGCGCAGGGTGCCGCTGTAGCTGGTGCCGGCGAAGAGGGTGGCATCGCTGGCCAAGGCAGGCGAGACGGCCAGGCTGGTGATGCGGGCACCGATAGGCGTGTTAAAGTTGGTCGAGGTCCAGGTGAGCCCGCCATCCGCAGAGCGGTAGAAGCCCGATTGGCCAGCGAAGGCCAGACCATCGGTCGGGAAGTTGGGTGAGAGGGCCAGGGCAGTCACAGGGGGAGCCAACACCTTGTCCCAGGTGTCGCCGCCGTCGGTGGAGCGCCACAGCCCGCCGTAGATCGAGCCGCCCAGCAGCGTGCCGTCACTGCTGAAGTTCGGTGAGAGAGCCAGGGCAGAGATCTCACTGGGGCCGGTGGGCAGGCCGCCAGCCAGCCTCTGCCAACTGGTCCCGCCATCGCGGCTGCGATACAGCCCCTCCCAGGTGCCGGCAAAGGCGGTCCGGTCCTGGCCAAAGGCCGGTGAGAAAGCCAGGGAGGCGACGTCACGGTAATCCGAAATCCCCTGGGGCACTCTGGACCAGGTCTGGCCGCCGTCGTCGGAGCTGAGAAGGCCCTGGCCCGACTTGGAAGAAGCGTAGCCCCACCGATAGCCGCCGGTGAGAGCCAGGCCATCGTTGGCAAAGTCCGGGGAGAGGGCCAGCGCATCCGCGTGGCCGCCGTAGGGGCCGCTGCTGCGCCAGGATCCAGAGGTCTCCGACTGGGCCGCCGGTGGCGGGGCGGCGCTGGTGTGATCAGTGCTGGGGCCTGACGCTAGGATCAAGCCAACCAGCAGGACAAAGGCAAGGAACCGTTGTCCGTTCATTTTCTCGGCCTCCTTTTCATATCTTGTTCATAGTGCTATATTCACTCTTCCTCCAGCGGCCACTGCTCACAGGTCTTGCGATAGCCCTGCCCCCGAAAATATTGTTCCCACTCCGCACGGGTCAAGTTGCGGCCAGCCGTGCGGCCAGCCAAGTCAATCAGCTCATCCAGCCGCAGATTCCACAGCCGGGCAGTGGTGTCCGCACTGGCGGTGACCAGCCAGTGGTTGTCGGGGCTGATGGCGACGGCGGTGATGTAACCCTCGTGGCCGCGCAAGGCGATGGACTTGGCAGCCGGGGCCGGGGCGGTCAGATCCCACAGCCGGGCGGTGCCATCGCGACTGGCGGTGACCAGCCAACGGCTGTCGGGGCTGATGGCCACGGCGGTGATGTCACCCTCGTGGCCGCGCAAGACGATGGGCGCGGCGGCCGGGTCGGGGGCGGTCAAGTCCCACAGGCGGGCGGTGCTGTCCCAACTGCCGGTGACCAGCCAGTGGTTGTCGGGGCTGATGGCCACGGCGGAGATGCCACCCTCGTGGCCGCGCAAGACGATGGGCGCGACGGTCGGGTCGGGGGCGGTCAAGTCCCACAGGCGGGCGGTGCTGTCCCAACTGCCGGTGACCAGCCAGTGGTTGTCGGGGCTGAAGGCCACGGCGGAGATGATATCCTCGTGCCCCCCCAAACCACGCCCTCCACAGTTTGCCAGCGCCTGCCGCAAGGCATCTTCGGCGGCCGGCACGCGTGGCTCACCGGCCTGCATCGTGACATTCAGCGCTTCGACGGCCAGGAGCAGGCTGCGCTGAGGATACTTTTCCAGTACGGCTTGCGCTTGCGCCGCCAACTGGCCGGCGCGAGCCTGGCGTTCGTTCGCCTCAGCCTCTACCCGGCGCGTTTCCGATTGCCGCCATAACCCAAAAGCAGCGATGGCCAGGATGACAGCCATGGCACCAACCCCAGCCAACAACATGGCCCGTTTACGCAAGCTGGCGGCGGACCGGGCTTGTTCCTCAGCTCGTCGTCGCTGCTCTTCCGCCAGGGCTTGCGCCTGCTCCAACTCCCGTTGGCGGCGGGCTTCCTCCTCTCGCCTCTCCCGCTCCTCCACTTCCACGCTCGCGTCCAGAAACGCCCGTTCCAACTCGTTCAGCCCTTCGACAAGCCCTTCGACAGGCTCAGGACGAAGCTCAGGACGCCGTTCTCCCTCACGCGCGATGCGCCACTCCACCACTTTCGCCAACCGCGCCCCGCGATACAGGTAACTCTCGTGCCGCTCCCCCCGCTCCCACTCCGCTGCCGCATCCCGCAGCCGTTGGCGGATCAGCAAATCCTCCCGGCTTTCCTCCAACCACTCTCGCAGCCGCGGCCAGCCCCGGATCAATGCCTCGTGCGAAATGTCCACCACCCGCCGTTCTGTTTCCTCTTCCTGCGTCGTCGTCAACAGGCGCGCGTCCGTCAACCGCTGCACCACTTTCTCCACGGGGTCCCGTTCTTCTGTCATAGTGATCAGTTCGTCCAGGATCGCCCGCCGCCGCGTCGCCTCCTGGCCTTCTCTCATCTCCACCAACTGCAGCACGATGCGCCAGGTGACCTCCTGCTCCTCCGTCGTCAAGGTCGCGTACACGTCGTCGGCACGCTTGGCCAACGCTCCCTGCACCCCACCGATCTCCCGATACTCCCATGCCTCGACGACCTCATCCCCCGCCCTGCAATACTCAAACAGACTCCACAGCGCGTCTTCCAACAAGGGCAATGCCCCTGGCTCGCGCCCCACGTCGGCCAGGATCAGCGGCACCAGTCCCGGCTCAAAGCGCATCCCCGCCAACCAGAGGGGGCGTTCGATGGCCGCCCGCAGGCCGGCATCGTCCATGGCCCGCGCCCAGACCTGGTGGCCGGCGATCAGGTCGCTCAGGTCTGGGTAGGCGGTGCACTGGGCGACGAAATCGGCGCGCAGGGTCAAGAGCACCGTCGTATGCCCGTCGGGCTGTCCCACCGCGTAGAGCAGGGTGTCAATGAAGCGTTGCCGCTGCTCGAAAGGGCAGCGCGTGAATAGCTCCTCGAACTGGTCTACCACCACCAACACGCGACGGTCGTCGGCATCTAGGCCCGAACGAGTTCGGGACTCCTTTTCCGCCACAAGCTCGGCCACCAATTCGTGCAGTGCGCTCTCCTCGCGGAGCAAGCGTTCCTGGATCTCCTGGCGTGCCTGCTGCAGGCGGGCGAAATCTACCGCTCCAGCGTTACGGGCTGCGCTCACCGTCGCCGCCAACGCCCCGGCTAACGCTTCCTGGGGATTCTGGCCGGGTTTCATCACCAGGACAGGCCAGTCACCACTGCCCGGCAACTTGCCCTGGGCCAAAGCGGGCAACACCCCGGCGCGCACCACTGACGACTTGCCGCTGCCCGATGCCCCCAGCACCGCCAGGAAACGGTTGTTCCGTAACCGCTCCACCAGGATCTCGGTCAGCACCTCTCGCCCGAAGAAGAACCGGGCGTGTTCCGGCTCGAAGGGCTCCAGCCCACGACAGGGGTTGACCCGCCTCTCCGGCGGGACAAAGGCCATCTCTGGCGCCGCTTCCTCCGCCTCGCCCAAACCCAATGCCTCCAAAAGCGCGGTGAAGAAAGCGTTGAACTCGGTCACCGCGATGACTTTTCCTACCTTGCGGATACGTTTGGCCCGCCCCAGGAAACCGTCCCCCTCCGCTGCGATGACCCACAGTGCACCATCTCCCTCCCTGATACACCGCTGCACGTCGTCGTCGAAGGGCAAATCGCCCACGATGACGGTATCGTGGCGCAGATACCGCGTGAGGGCTTCCTCCAGATCGGGGGGAACACAAAGGTTGCCTCCGGCGTCAAGGGCAATTTGTAGGTGTTCACGTCACCACGCAGTTTCACCACCTTGATGCGCGGCGTGGGGCGGTCCAGCGCAGCGACGATCTCCAGGCTGGTGACCAAGCCATGCACCAAGATGCGATACTCGCTGGCCGGGAGCGTCTTGAGAGCGTTGTCAAGGGCGTCGTCCAGGTTCAGGGTCAGCACCACGCTAAAGTACCCCGCGCCAACCAGTTGCGCCAGGGCATCGCAGCCCGCCTGCAAGTCGAGTTGCGACAGCGGTTCGTGCATCAGGGCGCGCCGTTCCTCTGGCGATGTGCAGATCACCGTTTCCCAGAAGGCTTCCCAATCCTCGCTATCGCAGACGGCGCGGCGCACCGCCGGGGTCAGCGAGAGGCTGGAGCCGAGCAGCAGGGTGTAGGGGGCCACGCCCGCCGCGCGGCGGGCGCGCATCATTTTCGCCAGTTGGGTAATTTCAGCCTCCACCCTCATCCTCCTTGCGCAGAACGAAACAACCCCAAGGAGGTGTATCTTGGGGTCGTAACAGTTACCTGGCAGCCATGGTCTCCTCCGAATGCCTCAGCAGAGGTGATTGCCCACCTTTGCGCTTGTCCCGTTGGCCTCAAGCCAATCAGGGCTTTCTTCCCTTACATTAATATTATAACACTTTTTTGTTCATTTTTCAATACCTTGTCAGGGAGCGTTACGCATTTGGGACAAGCTGCTGGAGGGTTTCAGGCGGCCAGCCCAGGAGTTGCCCGCGCAGGATGTGGGCGATGGGCATCTGGCTGATGTCATAGCCAGCCAGTTCCAGGGGACACCTGCCACGGATGTCCAATTCTCGCCCTTTCACCGGTCGGTTGTCTTTGTGGAAAGAGCCATTTTCCCACCCACTTCGTTGGAGAGGTGCATATCTTATGAGGAAGAACCCTCACTTCCTTGTCCCAACCGTGTAACGCTCACCGACTGGAAACATGTGTACAACTCACTCTGGGCCGCTGTATCCGATGCCCAGGCGTGGCTCTTTTCCCTCACTGCTGCGGTGCGGGCCAAACTTGCCTTTTCGGTTCAGATATGCTATATTGGCCTGGTATCAGTTGACGGAGGTAGAGAAAGCTTTGATTAACACCAACGAACCATTGAAGATCCTCTTACTCGCTGCCGAGGTGGTCCCTTTCGCCAAGACGGGGGGGCTGGCCGACGTGGCCGGAGCGCTGCCCAAGGCCCTCAAAGCCCTGGGCCATGACGTGCGGGTGGCCATGCCCCGTTACGGTCGCATCGGCGTGAAAAAATTCGACCTGAAAGAAGCCCTGGCCCCTTTCCCTGTGCCTATGGACGACAGCAGCGAACCGGCGGGCATCTTGCAGGGAACCATCGGCCAGGACGTGCCCGTCTATATGGTGGACAGCGCCAAATACTATGACCGTGAAGGCATCTATATGTATCCCGACGACGCCGAACGGTTCATTTTCTTCTGCCGGACCGCGGTAGAGATGCTCAAGCAGATGGATTGGCGACCGGACATCCTCCATTGCCACGACTGGCACACGGCCATCGTGCCCAACTGGATGAAGACCATCTACGCCGATGACTCCTTCTTTGCCCAGACGGCCACGGTCTATACCATTCACAACCTGGCCTATCAGGGCATCTTTGGCTATCGGGTGTTAGAGGTCGCTGGCATTGACGAGTACGGGTTCATCATGCACCCCGACACGGCTGACCTGAACGAAGTGGTGGACTTTATGAGCCGGGGCATCCTCTTCGCCGACGTGATCAACACCGTCAGCGAGAGATACGCCCAGGAGATCCTGACCCCTGAATTTGGCGAGCGCCTCGACCCCATCCTGCGCGACCGCCGCGACCGCCTGTTTGGCATCCTCAACGGCATTGACGTAGAGCTGATGAACCCGGCTACCGACTCGTACTTGGCGGCCAATTATGATGTCTACAACCTGATGAGGCGGCACGAAAACAAGCTGGCCTTGCAACAGGAGGCCAAGCTCCCTGAGAGGGTTGACGTCCCCCTGATAGGAGCCATCTCCCGCCTGGCCGACCAGAAGGGTTTCGACCTCATCAGCCAGATCATTGACCCGCTGATGAACAACCTGGACATCCAATTCGTGGTGTTGGGTACTGGTGAGCAGCACTACCATGACATGTTCAGTGACCTGGCCAGCCGCCATCCTGACCAGATGGCTGTCTTCCTGACTTTTAACGCTCCCCTGGCCCAGCGCATCTACGCCGGGTCCGACATGTTCCTCATGCCCTCGCGCTTTGAGCCCTGTGGCCTGGGACAGATGATCGCCATGCGCTACGGCAGTGTGCCTGTGGTGCGTTCCACTGGTGGGCTGGCCGATACGGTCAAGGACTTTAATCCGACCACCGGTGAGGGCAACGGCTTCGCCTTCGAGCCTTACGAGGCCATGGCCCTTTACACGGCCCTGGTGCAGGCTACCGAGAATTACAAACACAAGGGGGAATGGCACAAGCTGATGCTGCGGGGGATGACGGCTGATTTCTCCTGGAGCGCCTCGGCCAGGAAGTATGTGGACCTCTATTATCGGGCTTTGGCCACCAAGGGGAAGGAACACAAGCTGGAAGAATACGAGTTGACGAGGCGTGGTTAGTACTGCTCACACAAAGGGACGTCATTGCGAGCCAGAGCCCTGAACGGAGTGAAGGGTCAGCGAAGCAATCTCCTGAATATGCCCAAAGAGATTGCTTCGTCGCTGCCCGCCACGCTTCGCTCGCGGCTTCACCTCCTCGCAACGACGGATTCGGCTGAGCTGTGGCAATTTACGCGTCCAGTTGTCAAATCTGCAAAACTGCTGAATACATCTTCTTGCAAAGTTCAGGCTCTTCGTGGAATAGCGGGGAGAAACCTGCTCAAAGGGGACGACAGTCCCCGTATCTGGTGTTGTAGGCAGGCAGTCCCCCCAGGCCTGGGGGTAGCGGACTGTCGTCCGCCACGAGCAGCCCACTATTCCACGTTGACCCAAAGTTCATAATAGGAGAGGGGCCAGATGGACATCTTTAAGCTGGGAGCCAGGGACATTTTCGGCATCGTGTTGCCGGGAGCTGTCCTCCTCTTTGTCATCCTTTACGTGTTTTGGAGTCTGCCCATCACGTTAGGGCTACCGGCTCTGGATGTTTCGCTTCTTAAGGATCAGGGGTTCTTGTTGTCCATTGCCTTCTTTGTGGCCAGCTATCTCCTGGG
>Ga0180437_10005763_pt1 | contig 16793 bp, 16 predicted proteins | sample SS_ome_4_FD_132410 | JGI IMG/M metagenome (GOLD analysis project Ga0180437, IMG submission 132410) | Hypersaline lake sediment archaeal communities from the Salton Sea, California, USA - SS_3_D_1 metaG | ecosystem: Environmental > Aquatic > Non-marine Saline and Alkaline > Hypersaline >... | reverse complement strand
CGTTCGCGATAACATTTTTCCCTGAAATATCAATTGCCAGACAAGCGATATTCAGTGAAGTCACATTGATGTTGTTCGAAATAGTGACACCGTGAATTCTTAATATGCTCAGAGTAGAAGAAACCGATGAATTAACAGTGATGTTTTCGGCTGTTCCGCCAGAAATATTCACATTTTCAACAGTGACAGAAGCCGTGACGGGCTGAATCAGAACGCCGTTGTCAAATTCACAGTCTTTCACATAGATGTTCTTTCCGTTTTCGATTGCCAAATCTGCGACAATAGAAGCCTGAGTGTCAAATTTCCAGTTTTCAATATACACATCCTCGACGTCTTCAAGAACAATTCCACGCGGAGTTCCGACTGTTGAATAAACAGTCCTATTATCTTTGAAGAAGACCTCGACTGAGTTGTCTACAATAACAAGATCGTCACTTCCGCCGTAATTTATCAGAGAGCGTTCGATATTCAAACGCTTCGCGCCATATACATCAATCGCGGAAGAGAGTGATGACGGATCGCCTTCAATATTACAGTCAAAGAAATCTGTATCGAAGCAGAAATCGGAAGCAGAAGGATTTTCAAATATGACGCGGACATTCGCGTTTCTGAAGACACCTTCTTTGAAGTTGACGTATCTAGTTTTATACATTCGGATATTGTAATCGCCCGTATTTTCAATTTTTGAACGACTGCTTGAGATATATGTTGAATCATGAATTTCAAGACCGACTACACCAGACCCGCCTCCTGAAATATTAACGCGGTCAATCGTGATATAGTTCGAGTTCTGGATCGTTATAATGACACCAGACGTATTTGTGACAGTGACATCTCCTATCGCCTGAATCCTGACGTTGTTTGCTGCATTGATGTCAAGGTTTTCAGTATATGTCCCCGATAATATGTAAATATTCGCGCCGCCGTAAACTTTCGCAAAATTGACGGCTGACTGAATAGTCTGAAAGGATGTTTTCCCGTTCGGGTCAACGTATAAATGAGGCGTTTCATTGAATCCGACTTTTCCGAGTTCAATGAATGATCTTCTGTCGATTATATAAGCATCCGTCCCTTGATCCGTATCGTGAATAGATGTCGAACCCTGACGAAGGTATATGTCTGCAAGATATAAAGCACCGCTCGGAATATGCGGTCTTTCAGGATCTGCCGCTTCAGTCCCCTGAATGATCTTTCCGCCTGACTGAGTCATCACGACAACATCGATCCTATCAAATGTTGACGGAGCTGTTATCGTTCCCGAAGTCTGAGTCGTTTCTTCATATAGACCATATCCGTCAGAAACTCCAGATCCGCCGTCTAATAGAACGGACATGACAGGCGTCGCCTGTTCGCGGACTTTGAAGCTGTTGTTTTCTATTCCCAAAAGGTCGACTTTCAAATCGCCGACAGAGATAAGCGTCGAAGCTGAATTTGTATTGAATCGGATCGTGTATGTATCTATACCGCCCGACCATGTCCCCGTCTCTGAAGTAGGATTATCGAAATCAAACTGAAGTCTTGACCATCCGACATTGTAATCGACGAAACGATTCGCCCTGAAGTTCTTTGTGTTTCCTGTTGAATCTTCGAGTCTCACTTCAATATAATACACTTCAGAAATATCTGCTACATATGTGTTCAGATAAATCAGACCGTCTTCGGGATTTATGGATCCAGCGTCCACTTCATAGTCAATAATATTTGAGGAAGTTCCCGTCTTTGAAAGTGAGACAGAACCTTGACCTGTCAGAAAATCTGAAGTATCGCTCTGCGGCGTTCCAGCATCAGCGGAAGCAGCAGCCCAGCCTGTCACGGTCGAGCAGTCGTCTATGATCTGCCCTAATGGGACGATCCCGTCTCCGAGAGAGGCTTCGACACGCCTGAGACGGTCATAAATCGTGTTGAACATATCCCTTGCGATTGCAATTTCTGAACCTGACGCGCCTGTCGCGAGTGAAGCGATGTCGTCGACGTTCTGATTGACTGCTTTCTCAATATCGTAGAAGTTTTCCCTTACGGGCTTCGACCTGACATTATCATGAAAATTGATGTCTTTCAAATTAACTTTCGACATGTTGTCCTCTTTTCATAGTCACGTTACCACCGATTTAACTGAATGTCAACGGCGGGTCATATTCGTTCGGGTCTTCTGTCGCTGTGGCTCCCAGATCCCAGTCCCACGGCAGAAATACATCGTATTTTATATCGTTCAAACCTTGAACAGCTCCATTCCTGTCCCAAACATACGGATCTATTTCCTGAGAGTTGTCAATCATTTCAATAGACTGTTCGAGAGAATTTTCCCTTGCGTTGTATGTCGTAGTGATCGCCTGAATGACCATGAAATTCTCATTTGCGACATAGCGTCCGAAAACAAGGATATTGTCATTCAGTTCGAGCTGCGGTATTGCGAAGACCCTGACAGAAAGCTTTGACTTCGGGTCTGAATTATAGTCATAGAAATATTCAGCCAGATCATCAGCTTCATCATTTGACTGGACAAGTTTGTTCGTGACAAGGTGTGTTCTTCCACGCGCGTCTCTTTGATTCAGTCCATCGCCAGCGTTTTCCGCTGCGAATCCAGACAAAGAAAGAATCGGGACTCCATAGAGGTCAATTTCATAGTCGCCCGTTGTCCCTGTGACGTCAAACGTCACTGAAGCAGGGCTGAGAACATTCCTTGAAGTTTCTACGACTTCATAGTCACCAGAGGTCTTGATTACTGGACGAAGGAAGAAGAAGTCAAATGTCCCTGTCGGATCTTGAACCGTGACGGATCCTGTCGCTGTCTGTGACCCTGTTCCTGTGATTAAAACTTCAGCTGCTTCATCGTTTGACTGAGACTGAACAGTGACAACTGATAATTGCAAATCGCCGACTTCTGTTCGCGCGGAAGTGATGATATGATCGTAATCACGAAGACCGAAATCGCCTTCGATGTCCGTAGGAATCACATCGAGCGTCATTTTTCCGTCTTTATAGAATAAACGATAATCGGCTTCGATTTGTAGATATTCAAGACAGGTGTTCAGAATCTGCCTTGCAGCTTGTCGGTTAAATAGTGGTGTGTCGGTTCCAGACGGAGGACAAGTCAGCGTTGAATCAACAACAATATCGATCTGGTCTTCAGTGAAACCGCATTGAATCAATACAGACTCTATGAATTCGGAAACGAGTTCAGATCCGTCAGTCTCTTTCGTGACGATGATCTTGTCGAGCATTTTTTTAGTCAAATCGACAGCAGAGAACGAAGCACCAGCGACACCTTCTTTCGCTGTGAAGTTCGGAGTCTCCATTTCTGATTCACCCTGATCAAACCATGCATATACAGGCTGATAGAAGACTTCTGTTTCGCGTTCGGACTCTGTCAAGGGTCGATCGAGGTCTAAAAATCTGACATTGTCAAGATATGACTTAATCCCGTCTAAATTGAAAGTCGTGTCAGACCCTCCGAGAGTGAATATTCCGTCGATGAAATCGCCTGTCCATGCGCTGCAGACGTTGTATGTCGTTCCTACCTCGACGCCGTCAACATACATTCGGACTTTTTGAGTGTCGTCTTTATTAAATACGAACTGCCAGTGTTCAATATCACCTGCTGACCAGTTATGATCGAACGAAATAGTTCCTTTGAGAGTGCCTGTGTCGTAAACACGAACGGAAATCGGGTATGAAGGGGCTTCGTAATATATCCAAAACAGGATTCCTGATTTACCTGTTTCAGACGACGGACTGTTGACCACCCTTCGAAAACTACTATTGCCGCTTCTGTCGGTGTCATGTTTGAGCCAGAAATCGAGGGAAAATACTTCCGCTGAAATCTGCGGATATTGATATTCATATCGGTTCGTTTTGGAATCGCCAGCATATATTCCCTGACCGAATTTCACATCAGAGAAGGACGGTGAACCGACTGAGTTTTGAAGATCCCCGACCAGCGCGTCGCCGCTGCCATCAAGTTTCGCCTGAAATTCAACAATTTCGTCAACGACCCTGTCGATGAAATATCCGAACCATGTCTTGATTTTACGACCTAATTTAAGAATCCCGTCAAATTGACCTTCGCCGCCGATTGTGTATTGATCCTGATTGTTGTCAAGAGAGACGTTCACCGAAGAAGCAGGCGGGATAAGACCATACACGACTTTCCTGTTGTCATTACTTCGCAAAGTTTGAGAGACGTTGAGGACGTCTTCGAATTCCTGCCATTCGTCATTATCGTCAAGATATTCGACCTTGCAAAGCGGATGACTATTCGATCCGCCATAAATTTCGATCAGTCGTTCATCTTTTGTCAGTGAGCCTGTTGACTTCATTTAATTCCTCTCGATTTGTTCCTGCATTTCGAAAGACACATGATTGAACCAGTCGCCTTCATTTTTGCTGTCCTGAAGCTGATTTATAGGACGAAGCGGTTTTGTGAAAACTGCCTTGATCTCATTCGAACCCAGATGTTTGATGTTTCGATCAAGTGAGACGGTGAAATATGTAGATATTTCGTCAGCATAAAGATTGACAAGATTTTCATATTCGTCGTCATTTAGCCCGATACTATTAAAAGAAAGAACCGTTCGAATCCTTCCTGACTGCCTTTTCACCAGCCCGTCAGAGGTCACAGCGACATTTTGACCCTGAGTGAATGAATCTCTCCAGATACCTTCGAAAGTGCAGACAATGGACGAATCTTCGTTTGTTATTGTAATCATTCAGGAACCCCCAGTAGTTCGCCGCCTTCCAGCGCGTTCATAGTTTGCAGACTGTCAAACATTTCCTGCGGATTGTTCGCCATGACTGTCAGTTGTTCGATGACGACGGTTCCGCCGACCCTCTGATCAAACACAGATGTATCGCCTCTGTTCAAGGCATTAAGACCAGATTCACCGATTAGATCCATTCCTCGCAAATTAACGATTCCCTCTCCGAGCTGCGCTCCGATAAGTCCTTGATCCTTCGGAGGTGTCAACGGTGACTGGACAACAGATCGGATCATTCCGCCATTAGCGAATGACGGCGGCTGCTGAGCTAACACCAGAGCGAGTTGAGCAGCTGAAAGACCAGCCGTGACCCCTGCAAGGACAACATTCGGAGCGGGAGGCGTCGCGAGTGCTGCGGTATATGCGACAACACCGTTCATGACTGTTTCAGTTGATTTTATTGCTTTCTCACGTCTGAAGGCGTTCATTTTGACACGTTTTATTTCAGCGTCTTTATTTGCTTCAGCTTCGGCTATTGCTTCAGCTGTTTCAGCTTCGACTTCCGCGACCTGTCGAGATTGAGCCATTCGAGACAGTGCCAGTTCAGTGTCGGAAGCTTTCTTCTGCTGATTTGTTATTCGATAGAATTCAAGTTCACGCTGAAGCTGTTCTTCCTTCATGGCGGATTCTTGCTGGACTTCACCTTCAAGAATTGAGAGTCTTTCGTCTCTTTGACCTTCTAAAACAGCAACCTCTGAGTCGAAGCTTTCTTCTATCGACTGTATTCTGGCTTCTGAAACCATGTCAAACGCCTGTGAAATAACGCCTGTGAACTGATTAAAATATGACGAAAAGTCGCTGATATTTTGAGACAGTTCTTCACGTAAATTCTGAGCCATTTCAGCGACAGAAATATTGTGAGCCTCGCGTTTTTTGTCGTGTTCTCTGAAAAAAGAGTCCCATGAATCAGCGTATTCGTCGACAGCTTTTGAGTTAGAGGATAGTTTAGTATTTATATCATCAGCCTGATTGACGGCTGTTTCATTCAATTCAATTCCGTCCGCGACGACTTCATTTAAGTCCGTGACAGAAAGAATGAGTTCCCTTGTTCGTGTATTGAGCCGATTCCCTGCGTCTTCGTTATCGACCAGCATATCACGATATTCGACAAGTTCTTGATTCAAATCGAACTGAGTCTGTTTCATTTGAACAAGTTGAGTGTTCTGAGTGTCAATAGTCGAGTTCAGACGTTCCGTCCATTCGGTCAAAGTGCCTAATCTAGCCAGCTGCTGAGTCGAAGCGATTCCATCTTGTTTTTCAATTTCTTCACCGATTGCCTGTATTTCAGCGAAGACGATTGACTGATCTGAAAGATTTTTATTCCTTTTTGCTTCTATATTAGTGATCCTGTTTGATATTCTTTCATACTGTCGAGCCGATTTAGTGGCGCGTGTCGTGAAATCCTGCAAAGCTTCGAGTTTCTGAATCTCAATAATAGCGTCAGAAACCTCTTTCCCGACCAATTTGATCGCGTTTCCGTATGAATCCCACTGTGAAACAAGTGAAGGCATCGCGTCGCCGATGTTGTTCATTATTTCAGCCATACGAACCTGTTCCTCTTTCGTCAGAGAGACCTTCCCTGCGAGAGTGTCATATTCGTCTTTAAGATCCTGAATTCTGTCGATGTTTGTTATATCTCCTACGATCTGATTCGCGTCTTTGTTTAGATCAATAAAAGCATCAAGAGCGCGGTTCGCGATCGGGAGGAACCTTTCTCCGATGTCCGCCAGTCTGAGCTTCATAATATCGAGAGCGGTCGACATCTTTCCTTCGGTCGTAGAAGCAGCGTCAGCCATCATTCCCTCGAACCTTCCGCCTGCGGAGGTCAAATCTGTCAGAGCTTTGTCAACTTCTTCAAATCCTACTTTTCCAGTAGATACAAGTTTGATAACTTCGCCAGTGGTGACTTCCATGTTTTTTGAAAGTTGATCTATTAAAGGAACTCCAGCTTCAGAAAATCTGTTGATTTCCTCCATTGAAGCGCGACCCTTCGCCCTGAGTTTTCCATAAGCGTCAGACAAGGTTCCGAGTTTCGCCGCGTTTCCTTTTGCAAGATCTCCGAGACTCTGAAGTTTGTCGATGACGTCTTCATTTGCTACACCGAACGCCAAAAGCGTCTCTGTTGACTTTGTAATATCTTCGAGCTGTAAAGGTGTTTTAGCGGAGAATTTCTGAAGGTCTTTGAACAGTTTGTTTCCTTTAGAAACTGACTGAAGAAGTGTTGAGAATGATTTTCGCTGTCTTTCGTTAGCTGCTGCAAGCTGGAAGGATTTCTTCCCGACATCGAACATGGCTTTTCCGACGCTTGCGATCGCAGCGACTGCGGCGACAGACGAAACCTTCAAATCAGCGAAAGTCTTTGAGGTCTTCTTTGTCCCTGCGCTGAGATTGTCGACTTTCTTGTCGAGTTCGTCGAGTTGTTTTTTGCTGGCTTTCACATCCGCCCTGACTCGTATGAGAATGTCATCTGTTGCCATATCACTTTTCCTTTAATTTAGCGTTGAGCTTTGCCATTGAAGCCTGAAAATCAGCCCTTTCACCTCCATAATTCAAATAGAGGACGACTTCGGCGTTATAGGCTTCATGATATTCACGTTCCGACCACCCACATTCTTTGATACGATAGAATACGGCGGCTTCTGGATCGGACGGCTGGAAGTAATCCCAGTCTGAAGCCTTTCGAGCTTTTTTTTTACATATGGCTTGTTATAATCGACAAGCTTTTCAAATATATCGAAACAAAGATCGACGTCTTTGTTCAATATCGTTCTCAAATCCCTGCGAACCTTTCGGAAGTTCGTCTTCTTTATATTATAATTGCTTAAAACATAGATCAGATCTTCTTCGTGTTTAGATCTGAGCCTTTCTTCGATGTATTTCATTTTAGTCGGATAAAATATCGAAGCCCGACAAATGAGATCAATCATTCCCTTATATATGAGAACATAATTCGCGTCGACGGCTCTCATAGCGATCATCAGGTTTTTTTGGACTTTCCCGTCTGCGGTCAACATGGCTTTTTCAATTTCGGCTTTTTCCTCCAGTGTCTTCTGGAAAGCTTCCATGTAAGTCCGCATACGTGTCTCATAGTCACGATATTCATCACGTCTGAGAAATAGAGAAACATATTCTTTGTTTTCAGAGAGCTTTATTATCAACGGTTTTTTCTGTTGAATATCTGCATATTTAACAGGCAACTTCATATTGATCCCCTTTTAATAAAAAAAGGCGGACGAACGAATCCATCCGCCTTTCATATATCTTGTTTTTATGATTTACGCTGCCGCATCATAACGACGAGAAATCATGTAGTTCACAGTGTCAGGGAATAGCGGTTCAGCATATCCGTCACCGATGAACGAGTATCCTTTGTGTTCGGGAGTCGTGAATTCAACACTTCCGTCAACACGGAATTCAACGCTTAAAAGCGTGTATGTTTTTTCGCGACTATCGACATCGAACATCTGAAGCGTCAGCAGATAACGTCCCTTGACGCCGTCTTTTGAACCATAACCATACTGAGAATATTCGCCAGCTTTTGAGCCGTATTCGTCCATTCCCCATATAGCCGCTTCAGTGTTGTGGTCATTCGAAAACAGTTTCCCATTGAGAGCGATTTCTTTTTTCGAAAGATCCTGTCTGATTTTCTTTTCAGGAAGACCGTCCATGAAGGGGACATACTCTGCAAGCGGTGTCAGAGCGTCTTCTTTTGTATATCCGAGGAAGTTTCCGTATTGATTAGAATCGTGTTTCGAATATACGACGAAATTGTAAGTGTCCGTATCTGTCAGACTTGCAGCAGTTGTCGGATCACTGACTTTGAACGCTGCCGCTTCGTCAAAAGTGACAGAATCAGAGTCATTGTCGTCTATCTTCACGAAACAGGGATCACCGTCGTCGTCTACAAAAAGAAGGTTCTTTGCTGCGAGCGAAATGAATTCATCGTCTGTCCATGAAGGTGAAGTCGCAGGAGTAAAGGTCGACGATCCAGCCGAAAGACCGAAAACGCCTGAACCTCGATACTGTTCGCGCAAAGTGAAAATGTTCGCCGTGTCAAACTGAAAATCTTTAATCAGCTGCGCGGACTGCTGGCTGTCATAGCCAATATCTGAAAGAGCCATAAAAGCCTCCTATTATGAAGTTTCATTATTTTCGTTTTTTGAGTGCCGTGTCGTCATTATGGTCGTAATTGTCCGAACCATTCTGTCGTCCGTCACGTCCGTCGCCACGCTCTGTTGAATCTGCCCTTGATGTGAGCGGAAATCAACCAGAGCTATTTTTACAGCGTCAGAGATCGCAAGATTCTGTTTGAATTCGTCCCGCGACGTCAAAACCTGAATCTGGAATATAATATCCGAGCGATAAACTTGATTGTTATTCCCGCCAGTCATTTCAGTCAAGTCTTCGTCTCCGACTAATATGTTCAACGCTGGATATGATCCCGCGTCAATACTTTCAATCGATTTTTCCTCGAAGATGTTGTCAGCATCCTCGATGTTTTGTTCAAGGTGTTTCGTTAAATCTTCGAATAATTCAAGAATCATCTGTGAACATCCGTGTTTCTTGTCGAAACCCTAGCTTCGTCGTCTGAAATATTCCCGTTGTCATCTGCGTCATAAGCGTCAGTATAATCCTTCAGGAATTCTTCATATTGAGCAGCATAATAATTATGCCAGTATGCAAAATCACTTTCTTCACCGCGAGCCTTCGAAAGACATATCAGTTCGAGAGCCTTATAAGCGTGAGGAAGTTTGAATTCTTCGGAGTCAATGAATCGAGATAATGATTCACGATTATTCCTGACATCCCTTCGCATAATATCAAAAGCGATGTCGATTTGATCCTGAAAACTTGCTCGTATCCTATAAGGTGTCCCCGAAACCGTAGCAGAGTCAAGATCAGGTTCAAAAGTGACCGTCTTTGTCGCTTTCACGTTCGAAAGGACATCGACTTCAGAAAAAGCAGCGTTCGGAGTGTAAATAGTAACCCGACCGCCCTTCCAAAAATCATCATCTTTCGTGTTCTTCTGGTCGATGAATGTGTTCACCGTCCCGTCTGCGGAGAAATCACTGGAAAATTGCATAGTGTCCGCCAGCATAGGAAGAAGCGTAAAAAGAGTGTCGTCGTCAAGTATATTTATGATAGGAGACTTCACAGCGTCAAACAAGAATGATTCATACAAATCATCTTCACCAATCAAAACTGCCTTGATTTCGCCCTTGAAATTCTTCCCGACTTCCTCAATCACATCATCCGCGAGAGTGTAAGTCAGAACACCTTCAGAGCTGACAGTCATCGCCTCGTCAGTTACAAGTTCTGAACCCGTATTGTTCCATATGCTAATCGTAGCTGAATCAGGAACGATGTTGACGTTCTTGTCTTTGAAGACCTTTTCAAATGTGACTTCCGTTGCGACACGGATTTCCTTTTGCATTTATTCGTCCTTTTCGGTGTCAACTGCCGAATCTTCGGCTGGTTCCTTTTTGTCCGATGCCGTAATTCCGACATCGTTCATTTTTCTATCCGATTTTTCGGCTCTGGATTTCTGATCTTTTCGTTTATTAGGGGATATTTCTTGACCTTTTTCATCATAATATTTCCCGCCTTTGAATTTTACTGCTTTCATGTTTTATCCTTTATTGAAAAACACGGACATTAACCGTCTGAGTGCCAAAATTGAAGAACTGCGAAGGGACAAGTCTGACCGTGACAGTATCTGTCGAGGTCACTTGTGCTGCCAGTTCTATGATGTAACCTGACAAAGCTCCGAAAAGGTCGTCGATGTTTACAACCGCGACATCACCTTCTTCCGCGCCTGTCACTGTCACTGTTGTCGTATATACTGTATTACCATTAACGTTTCCCAGCGTCCAGTCATCAGACCCAGCAAGCGGCGCGCCGATGTATGATTTGAGGGCTGCGGCTGTTGTCCTGCGTTTTGAGTATGCACCTGTTCCAGCGTTGGCGTCTTCAAATGGAATGACGTCCGCGTCTGCTATAGTTTCGAGAGAAAGATCCGCAAACTGACCTTCGGTTTTCCCGTCAAATATTGCGTTCCATACTGCCGCACCTGAAGAAGCGTCAACACATCGATAGAGTTCACCTGTCGAAGTATTGATCCATTCAGACCCGACCGAATAGCCAGCATCGACATCGTCATTCACTGTCGGATTAGACGTTGCTGTGAAGTTGTTAAATACGAAACTTCCGCCTCCGCCGCCGCCAGCTGATATTCCGAACTGATAGCCTCTGCGATCCTGAATCGCTGTCGTATCGACAAGATTCTCAAATGTTCCGCCGCTGATAGTCGTGTATTTCAATACTACACGTCCGATTCGGAAAGCTATGAAACGGAGTTCAGAAGGAACCGTCGTGACTGAATAGTTGAAAGTATCGTTCAAGGCTCCGCTGTCGCTTGCATAATTAGCGACAGAACCATCAGGATTTTCAGGAAGAAGAATCCCGACCCTATTCGTTCCGACACCTGTCGAGCTTATCAAACCGACGATCTCGAACCCGTATCTTGAATTATTGACCTGAAGCGGATTATTATTTGCATCGACATCGATTTCATTAAGATTCGTGATTCTCTTATATGGCTCTGTCGGATGATTCAGGATGTAAAATGTCGCACCTGCTAACGAATACCCACTGAAAAGTTGCGCGTGAAGCTGATATACGGATCCATTCGCGACCGTCATATCAATATCATCTAGAGTCCCGACGTTTGTCGTAATATCGATCTGACCCAAACAGCCCGAAGACCATGTCGCTCCCATGACACGAAGTTTTTCGGCGATCTCTGGAATAATACCTCGATCGTCGTGATAGGGAACGTCATTGAAACGCTGGAAAGTGAATTCACCCTCTGAGTCGAACGTCGTGACATCAAAGACCGAAATACTTCCGACCCATGCCAGAGTCTGACCAGCTGGGAACACGTTTGAAGACTGGAATGTCAACACTCCGCCTGCTTCAGTAATATAGAGGAAATTCCCCTGAAGTGTATTTTCGTCCGCGCCTGCCGTCAGTGCAGTAGATCGAGCCTTTCCGCCCGTTCCTGCGCCTGTCGTGCAGTCAAGAGTCCATTCATTCGCGCCAAATCTAACAGGAAGATCCCCGCCGCCCTCTTTTTCGAGTTCAGCGTAAAGAGTTCCGCCGTCATTGACCACAGTAACTGAGAACTTTTCCATTATGGCATTTGAAACCATACGAAGATCAGCCGTGTTCCTGTTTATCAGTGGATTTTCAGAATTGTCTATCTTCTGCCATGAAACGCCTGAAGATATAATCCAGTCTCCGACTTCCCAGTCAGAAATGCCGTCAATATCGGTATTGCCAGCAACAGCGACAACATAATACCAGCCAGCGTTCGAAGAATCCGCTGCGGGAATTGTCGGAGTGTTCGTGTCGGCGTTCCATGATCCTTTATAAGTCAGACCACCGCCGCCTGAGATCCCTTCAATATTAACTTTCAACGCGCCAGTATCTGGATTGACTTTAGTGTTCGACGCGCCTCCGTCTTGATAAAATCGCTCTGTCATTATATACCACCCTTAAACCGACTGAATGAAAAGCTTTCCGTCAGGGGACTGCTTCAGATTCGTCGCCTTTCCGCCGACATAGACGGGCTGAAGATCGGCGTCACTTGTTGTCATCATGAGATCACCGTCTTCATCGACTTCGAGAGTCGTGATTTGTCCGTCAATGTATAATTTCGGCATAGTTAAAATTCCTTATTCGTCGTCGTTTGTCGGAGGTGTGTTCGGTTCTGATTTGTTTTCGACTTCTTCTACGACTTCTTTTGAAGCTGCTTCGAGGTCTTTTGTCAGACCTTCGATTTCAGCATCTTTTTCTTTCAGTGACTTTTTGAGGTCTTTGACCTCTGTTTTCAGGTCGTCACGTTCTTTCTTGATCCCTGCGACATCACCTTTCGAAAGTTCTTCGTTTTCAGCCGTGAGTTCGTTCACTCTTACTGTGAGTGAAGCGACGTTTGCTTCCGCGTCTCTCATTCGCTTATCGCCAGTCAAAAGGCGTTTGTCAGGTGCGACAGCCGTGTTTCTGGCTCTCTCTTTGATCTTTTCAACGCGCCTGAGATTCGTTCTGTTGAGAATATACAACATCGTCGAATTATCCGCAATTTTGTATGCGTCATAATAGCCTTTATGCTGACCGACGTCTTCGCTGATTATGGCGTCGACAGGTTCTTTCATCTTGTCAAAATCGAACTTGCCTTCGATTATTTTGATTTCTTTCGGATTACATATCGACTTTTTAATAAAGCCCTCGATCATCCTGATCAAGGCTTTCGCTTCATTGTCATTTTTGACTTTATAGCTCCCTAAAACGGAGCCTTTTTTGATATTGAGTTTCATATAATTTCCCTTTAATAACGATCAGGCGGGCAATGAAGCCCGCCTTGACCGATTAGTTTTTTACGGATTGACGTTCGTTTTAATACGAACACACTTGACATATTTCGCGTCAGTTGTTCCGAGTTCCCAGTTTGTCGGGTCTTCGAAATCAGCGTTTGTCGCGCCGTCTGTCGGAGCGGTCGTTTTATAAGATACGCCATTGAGGTGCGGAAGGAATGAAATGTCAGTTCTCATGACATTCAGACCGTCTTTCGCACTGTAGCTCTGCTTTGCAGCTGTCGGAGCAGTCGGAGGGATTATGAGCTGTTTCGGTGCGATGATGTATGAATCATAGACTTCATAGTCAGCAGTTGTCGTGTCGACAGGAAGGCTATCAGTTACATACACGATGCGACCAGCAGCAGTCCATACTGAAGTTCCCTGAACAGTGTCATTGATCAGAGTAGCGTCTGCGAACTGTGCATATCCTGATTTCTGTAGATCAGCCCAAACATCAGAATGGCATACAAGAATAGACAGATTGTCCATCTTATCGCCAGTGATATTTGCAGCGTCAATTATTACGTCAGGAGAAAGCGGAACCTGTGTTCCAGTTGCGACCGATACGTCAAGTTCATTAGGAACCGAACCCGTCAGGACGGAAACCATAGTGTCATTGAGTTCTTTTTCAATGAGTTCAGGCATCTGCGTCTTGATAGCGTCTGCGATGTTTTCGTCCCATTCGTTGCGGTTCTGGTCGTAGTCATACCAGTCGAAGCGGATGGCGCGAAGAACATTGATTCCGTAAATCCTGCGAGCGTTCAGGCGGTTTGCTGTATATTCAGATCCGTCTGATTTCTGCGGCTCAAATGATCCTGTTGAAAGATCATAAGCGGGAATACGAACACGTTCGCCAGTTTTGAAAGTTTTGATCGCTTTCGTGATAACTTTCGGAGGTTCGGAAAGAATTCCTTTTTCGAAAAGGACGTTATTATATGGACGCTGACCCATATAAATGTCAGCCCATTCTGCGATATAATCGCTGAGTAAATAGTCAGCCATGTTTAGATCCTCTCTAAAAGAGGACGCTCAAGTTTAAGATTTTTTCATAGAAGCAGTCATCACTTTTTTGCGAAGATCAGCGTCTTTGATGTCCTTGAAGGACTTGTCACCTTTTTCAATAGCTTCGACCCATTCGTCAACAGCCATGTTTCCGCCCTGTGGAGGCGGAGGCGTATCAGAAGAACTTGAAACACTGGGATTCGCGTGATATTTTTCAATATGCGAGAGCTGTTCGAGCAAAGATTTGCCTTCCATTAAAGCCAGTTCAGCTTCTGTCAGACCTTTCTTTTTCTTATCCAGCATCCCTGAGAATATCTCTTTGTATTTCTCGTTCTCTTTTGTCAAAGATTCCAATTGCTTCGGCATTTCAGCCATTTCGTCAAGTCTGGACGTCGCGTCCTCATAAAGCTTTTTGAACTCTCCATTTTTTACGAGTTCGGCTTTCTGTGATGACTTAAACTCTGAAATCGTCTTTTCCGCTGAATCAAGTTTATCCTTGTATTTTCGGCGGATGTCGGCGTTCTCTTTGTTTAATCGTTTTTTTACTTCCTCGACCGTTTCGGTCTTCGGAGTTTTGTCATCTTCGGACGTCTCGTCCTTTGGGGTCGGTTCATTATCATTCGGCTCGTCACTGACAGACGTCTCGTCTGCGGCGGGAGTGACTGGAGGCTTGTCGGAAAGTTTTTCACCTGTTACAGGATCAAACGGCATAACGAACCTCTGCAAAAATCAAATCAACTTTTCTCATATTAAGTTCCCCTTTACTTATTTAGTATATTTCATTCTAAACAATTTATAGACTTTGTCAACAATAATCTTCTGGCGTCGGTCTGAAACGACCATGAATTTCCTGTGATAATTATTCCCTTTTGCCTTGTCCATTTGAGCGGGACGGAAAGTAATATCAGACTTCGCTCCGCTTTTCCTGACATACATTCCTTGAAGCATATCACCAGAGAGCGTCAAATTAACTTTACTGACAGCCCGACCGCTGAAGGTTCTTTTTGAACCGCCCCTTTTTTTTGAGGTCGGGTAATACACACTGAATCCCTGAGACTTCTTTTTTTTGTATTCCTTCGAATAAGGTTTGAATTTTTTACCGTCGCCTGAATACCCGCGAAGTGCAGCAAAACGAATATGATCCTTCGAAGCGATGGCGACCTTTTCGACCAGCTTGTCAATATTTTTCATGACTTCTGTCGCACCTGCGAGATTGTTCAGTTTCGATGTGATGTCAATTTTTAAGTCGACCATAATGTCCCTTCGTCTTCTCCGCCAGTATCTTTTGATTGAGTCCTCTCAAAATATAAAGGATCGTCAGGGAAAAAATCTAGGCTGACAATTGTTCCTAAAAAGATTTTTGAACCGTCTTCTTTGACAATATATAATTCGCTCATGACGAACCTGTTCCAGTGTCGCGCGGTAATCCAGCGCGGAAGGCGCGGCGATACCCTTTTTTTGTCACTTGATAAATCGCGACCATGAGGAAGTGGCGGCAATTATACCCGCCGCAATATACAGATACGGGATTGAGTTGTCCGTTGTCGAGCTTGTCCCATTCCTCCAAAGTCTTGACTTCCCCGATGTGTTTCCGACAAAACTCCCTTGTCTTGTCATCCAATACACCAGTGTAGACAAATTCTTCAAAGCCATTAGCGTCCGCCATAGCGTTTGACGACGCTCGATATGAGCCTTGCATCAAAGTATGACCCGTATTTGTGACGTTACGGGAGAAAGATTTTTCCGCTTGTTTGATTATCTGCGAAGGAACAAGGACACCTGTCCCGCGTGAAATACTGAAGATATTGTTCCACATCGCGGTCGAGACAGCATCTTTTTTTTGACCCATTAAGGACTTAAACTGATCGATAATTCTATTGACCTGATAGTCTTTAATTTCCAGACCTTGATCTTCATAAAACTTAACTATTTTGTCGCGCGTCCATTCGGCGACATCTGTCATCAGTTTTTCAGTTCGTTTGTCGTATTTTATATCGTCGAAGATTTTACGGATCGAACGGCGGATCTTTGTTTTATTGCTGCCGATTTTTTCTCCGCTGGGAATAGTGTCAACAGTCTTCAAAACGAAGTCTTTTTCAATCTTCTTCAGATCGCCTGTGAGTTGACTCCCGCGCTTCTGGATCTCTTTGATTAGTCTTCCAGCGTCTTTGACGAACTTAGAGAGTTCCGCCTGAGTCGGCTTCGATTTTACAGCCATTTAAGACCTCTTATCCGATGCCCATTTCTGGCGGCTGATTTGCTTCATTGAAAGTCTTGTTCGATTCGTAGACCTTCAAAGCCTGTTCGCGTGTGAGATTCTTGTTATTTGACATAATCCAGTCAACAGCAGTCTTCACATTATATTCGATCTGAGTCGTCCAGTGTTCATCTTCTTCAGTGAAGTCTTCAGGAAGTTCGGGATCGTGGTATATTACTTCAAATTCACCTTTGACGTCGACCTGATTCTCTGAATTATGATGATTCCATATGATTCGAGACTGTTCAAACATCTCGCGCTCAACCATTTCGTAAAGTGCGCGGGATTTCTTCAGGCTATCAAGAAGACCCTGATTTGAGATTCTTAAAGCTACACCTGAAGAAGGGATCCCCGACAGTGTGAAGT
>Ga0180437_10005761_pt1 | contig 16800 bp, 17 predicted proteins | sample SS_ome_4_FD_132410 | JGI IMG/M metagenome (GOLD analysis project Ga0180437, IMG submission 132410) | Hypersaline lake sediment archaeal communities from the Salton Sea, California, USA - SS_3_D_1 metaG | ecosystem: Environmental > Aquatic > Non-marine Saline and Alkaline > Hypersaline >... | reverse complement strand
CAGATTCTCCGCCACGTGCTCAAGAATGCGGAGCGGCGACTGCACGGAGAAGAAGGAAAAACGAGTGATGAATAGTGAGTAGTGAGTGGTGAGTGCAGAATGAGGGATGTTTAAGGCAACGGAGAAAAGGCCGTCTGATCGAAAACAGAGTTGACGCCTGCCAACATCCGTTTATGGTTCATCACTCGCTATTCACTACTCATTATTCACCATTCCCCACTCACTACTCTGCACTCTATAGATGATGCCCCAGGCGTTCCTTCTTGGTGCGGAGGTAGCGCTCGTTCTCGGGAGTGGGGGGAATGACGATGGGCACGCGCTCGACGATCTCCAGGCCGTACCCGGCCAGCGCATGATACTTCCTCGGGTTGTTGGTCAGCAGCCGCAGCTTGCGCAGGCCGAGGTCGTGGAGAATCTGCGAGCCGACGCCGTAGTCGCGCTGGTCGGCGTGGAAGCCCAGGCACTCGTTCGCCTCGACCGTGTCCGCCCCGGCATCCTGGAGCGCGTACGCGCGCAGCTTGTTCTCCAACCCGATCCCGCGGCCTTCCTGGTGCATGTAGAGCAGCACGCCCTTGCCCTCGGCCTGAATCGCTTCCATGGCCTTGTGAAGCTGCTGGCGGCAATCGCAGCGGAGAGACCCCAGCGTGTCGCCCGTGAGGCATTCCGAATGAACGCGAACGAGGACCGGTTCGGTGTGAACGCGCGAGCCGGGGCGGTTCATCGGGGCAATGTCGCCGGCGCACAGGGCGAGATGCACGTCGGCGTTGATCGTGGAGCCGTAAACGTGGCACGTGAAATTGCCCCAGGCGGTGGGCAGGTTGCAGCTCGTTGCGTATCGTACGATGCGCTCGTTGGCCTGGCGATAGCGGATGATGTCCTCCACCGTGCACATTTTCAGCCCGTGTTTTCGGCAGAATTCACGGAGTTGCGGGACCCGGGCCATGGTGCCGTCCTCGTTCATGATCTCGCAGACCACGCCCACGGGCTTCAGGCCCGCGAGGCGGCACAGGTCCACCGAGCCCTCCGTCTGTCCGGGGCGGACGAGACAGCCGCCCTCGCGCGCGCGGATCGGGAAAATGTGCCCCGGGCGGGCGAGATCGGCGGGCTTGCAGTCGTCGCTGACGGCCTTCAGAATGGTCGTGGCGCGGTCCGCGGCGGAGATGCCCGTGGTCGTCCCCTCGACGGCATCAATCGAGACGGTGAAGCCCGTCGACATCTTGGACGTGTTCTCGGCTGTTTGCGGGGGCAGGTTCAGTGCGTCGGCGCGCTCCGGTTCGAGCGTCAGGCAGATGAGCCCCCGCCCTTCGCGGGCCATGAAGTTGATGGCTTCCGGCGTCGCCTTTTCGGCGGCCATCGTCAGGTCGCCTTCGTTCTCGCGTTTCGCGTCGTCGGCCAGTACGATCATGCGGCCGGCGCGGAGTTCGTCCAGAATCTCTTCAATGGGACTGAAATCGGCCATTGCTCCATGCTCGGAATGCGCGCCCGGAGAAGGCGCGTTCGGGGAAGGGAATCCAAACGCCGCCGCGCCGTCTCCCCGGCGCTTCGCGGCGTGCGCGCGCGCCGCTACCTGTAGCGACCGAAAAGGCCGGGCTTCAGCACCTTCTTGACCGCGTCTTCCTCGTCGTCGGTAATGGGGATCAGCTTGTCGAGACGCGTGATCTTGAAGACCTGCATGATGTCGGAGTTGATTCCGCAGAAGGCGATGCGGCCTTTCATACCCGCGATCTTCTTGTTCAGCGAAATCAGCTTGCCCAGGACGGCGCTGCTGAGGAACTTGACCTTGGAGAAATTGATGACCATCTTGTTCGCGTACTCATTCTCCAGGAGATCGTCGAGTTCCCGGCCGAGTTGCTGAACGTTCATCTCGTCGAGGACCTGCGACGTCATGAAGTTGACGACCGTGACGTCGCCGATCTTGTTCGCCATGATGAGCGATCTTTTCTTCTCCATTCGACTTCTCCCCACGCGGGCTCGGGCCTCGGACTCGGAAGGCGCCGTGTTCGGACAGTCGGCCGCATGGCCGAAATCCTGTCCAGTCAAGACCTTCAATCTCGTATGATAGCAGCGCCATTGGGGCGTGTCAATTAGCGCTCCGACGAGATCCAGAGAATCTTTTTCATGCTCAAGCCCCAGTGCCCCGCCATCGCGGGACCGCTGGATGTTGGGGAGGGCGCCCATTTCTTTCCAATGAGCGCACGATCGGCGCCGGCCGTCCGCGCCTCGTGAGGACCGATTCCCATAACCGCTTGTTACGAAGCGAACAAGAGGAAAAGCGGCAACGGAAAAGATCCCACACCGAAGTGAAACGGAAGATCGCCGCGGTTGGCGCGTTAACCTCTCTGACGCGAATACATCCCTTGGCAGGCCTCCCTCGCGAGGACGGATTGATCGCCGCTCCCCGCGCCGTTCTTTCTTTCACTTCTTACCCGCCGCCCCTGAAGCTGAAGCGGGCAGGGCTTCCACTTCTCGCTTCTCGCGCGTTATGCCGTTCTTGCTCTTTTCATTTTTCTCCGATTTTGCGCCCCCCGCTGTCAGCCTATCGGCATATACTATCTCACGAGCGCTGAGCCGAAGGGCGCACTCTGAATCTCTTTCGGAAAAGGAGACACGCGTGAGGTGGATCGAAAAGATCAGGAGAAAACTGACCGGGGGGCCGAAGGCGGGCCCGCGCTTCGCTACGGTCGTCCCCTCATGGCTGCACGGCCGCCCGGCGGCGTGGAGCGAGAACCCCACCGAACAGGTGCGTCATTACAAGCACTGGGTCTACGCGGCCGTTCAGGCGATTGCTTTTCACGTCGCCGGCGCGCGCCTCGCGCTCTACGCCCGCATGCGCGACGGCGTCGAGGAGGTGCCCGACCATCCCTTCAACAGCTTGATGAGTGCGGTCAACCCCTTCCACACCCGCTTCTGGCTGTGGGCACAGACGATGACCTTCCTCGAACTGACCGGCAACGCCTACTGGTACGTGGCGCGGAACCGGCTCGGCGCGCCGGCCGAAATCTGGCTGGCCCATTCCCAGTACATGCGCGTCGTGCCCGACCGGCGCGAATTCATTCGGGGCTATGTCTACACGCGCGGCGGGCGGGAAATCCCGTTCCGGCGCGACGAGATCGTCCACCTGAAGTATCCGAACCCCCTCAGCCCCTATTACGGCCGGGGGCCGCTCCAGGCCGCAGCCGACGCCGTGGACACGCACGAGTTCATGAAGCGCGCGGAATACAACGGCTTCCGTAACGGCGTCTTTCCCAGCCTGGCGCTGGAGTCCGACCAGGAACTGAACGACGAGACGATCGAGCGGTTGCGCACGATGTTCGCGCAGAAGTACGCCAGCCCGGAGCGCGCCGGGCGCCCGCTGATCCTCGAGCGCGGTCTGCGCGCGAAGCCGATCAGTCTGTCCCCGCGCGAGATGGACTTCCTGCGCTCCGAGCGCGTCACCCGCGACGAGATCCTCGGCATCTTCCGCGTGCCCGCCGCCGTCGTCGGGTTGAGCGACACGGTGAACCGCGCCGTGGCCGAGGCGATGGACCTGGTGTTCGCCAAATACTGCATCGCGCCCAAGCTGCGCCTGATCGAGGACCAGCTCAACCAGGACCTGCTGCCGGCCTTCGACGAACGGCTCTTCTGCCGTTTCGAGGGCGTCGTGCCCGAGGACCGCGACCAAAACCGCGCTGACATGGAGGCGAACCTGCGCCACGGCGTGACCACGATCAACGAGGAACGCCGACGCCTTGGCCGCGAGCCCGTCGCCTGGGGCAACCGTCCGTATCCCCCAGTCCTGGCCAAGGCCAAGGGTTGAAACGGCTTTTCGTTTCTTTTTTCCCCAAGGAGGAACTCATGGAAACGGGAATTCTGACGCTCGTGTCGGTCGCGCTGAACGCCCTGACGGCCATCTTCGCGCCGCTGATCGCGCGGCGAGTGGCCGATCAGCGCGAGAGAATTCGCAAGACCGAGGAAACGCTCGGTCTGGTCGGAACGGGCATCCGCGTGATCGAACGCGCCGTCGAGGAGAACAAAGACACGCTCTCGCGGACCGGCGCGGGCAACAAGATCGCCGACACCATCCGCACATACGGCCCCGCGGCGAAGCAACTCGTGGACTCCGCCCGATCCGTTGCCGCCGCCTTGCACACCGAAACGCAATCCGTCGTGGAACCCCGGTCGAAGGAGGACGGCATATGAGCATGTCGCAATTCAACAAGTGGCTCAAGCGGCAGGGCGTCACGAAGGGTCCGCGCGGATATCGCGTGGCGTGCAAGGGCGCGGCCGTGCCCGCCGACGGGGCTGAACGACGGTTGCGCGTTACGATTACAACAGACCGACGCGACCGGCATGGCGACGTGCTCGAGCCGGGCGGCGCGCACATTGCGGCGTATTTGAAGAATCCGGTCGTGCTCTGGGCGCACGATTACAAGTCGCTTCCCATCGGCCGGTGCGAGTCGGTCGTCCGCGACGGGGACGCGCTCAAGGCCGAACTTGTCTTTGCCCCCACCGACTTCGCGCAGGAGGTCTTTCATCTTTACGCGAAAGGCTTTCTCCGGGCCTGGTCGGTCGGTTTCCTGCCGCTCGAATGGGATGTGATCCAGAACGACGACGGGAAATTCGCGGGGTATCACGTCCGCTCGTGGGAATTGATCGAACTATCGGCCGTGCCCGTCCCCGCCAACGCCGACGCGCTGACCGACGCCCTGTGCAAGGGTGTCGTGCGCCAGCCCGCGCTCGTGGAGGCATTGTCACGCGCCGTTACGTCGGAGGCGGACGGCTCGTCCCCAAAGGGACAGACCGAGCCAGACGTTGTTGCGCCGCCGGAGGTCTCGCCCTCGTCGGAAGCGTTCGCTCGTGCCCTGGCCGCGAAGTTGCTCATTCGCTTGCGACCGTGTCTCGGCGACGCCGTCGGACGCGAGATCAGGCGGAGGCAGGGGCGGTTGGACTGACCGCTTTCTGCTTTTCGTGTTTTTCGCTTGCCCTGAGCTGCGGCGAAGGGCCTGCCCTGCGCGCAGTCGAAGGGTGTTTTCGTGGTTCTTTCCCTTGAGGAGTAACACATGGAATTCGATCTGGACAAATTGGCCGGCGAACTGAGCACCCGCATGGGTTCGCAAATCGGCTCGGTTGTCGGCGACCTCGTGCAGGAGAAGCTGCACGATATGGGACTCACCGACGTGGATCGCAAGCACGGCATGTTCCCGGGCGTTGCGGGCGCCGACGATCAAGGTCCCCCGGTCCTCACCCCCGCGCAGCGCGCCAAGGCCTTCCTGCGCAGCGCGATCCTGCATTCCGAACCGGGCGACGACGTCGTGCGCAAGGCCCTCAGCGAGGGCACGGACAGCGCGGGTGGCTACCTGGTGCCCGCCGAGTACCGCGCCGAGCTGATCCGTCGCGTGCCGGAACTCTCCGAACTGTTCCCCCACGTCCGCCGCGTGCCGGTCATCAGCGACTCGGGCCAGTACCCCAAGCTCGGAACCGACGTCAGCATCACGTGGGGCCGCGCCGAGAACGCCGCGCTCACCGCAACCGACCCGGTCTTCACGAACCTGGCCTGGACGGTGCGCAACATGAGTGCCGTCACCACGCTCAGCCGCGAGCTGGTCAGCGACGCGAACCCGAACATCGTCGAGACGATCACCCAGCTCTTCAGCGAGGCCGTCAGTGCCGAGCGTGATAAGATGATCGCCATCGGCGGCGGCAGCGGGTCCAGCCAGCCCGAGGGCATCTACTCGGCCGCCGGGCTCTCCAGCGTGGCCGTGGGCGGATCGCTGACGTACGCGAAGCTGGTCGAGCTGAAGTTCACCCTCAAGCGCAAGTACCACCGCAACGCGCGCTGGGTGCTCAACTCCACCAACCTCCAGCGGATCACCGGCATCACCGACGACAACGGTCAGCCGATCTTCCGCGACGCCCTCGTCGCCGGCGAGACGCCGCGCATCCTGGGCAAGGAATACGCCGTGCAGGACGACCTGCCCGATTCGGCCGTCTTCTTCGGCGATCTCTCGCAGTACTTCTGGTTCGATCGCGAGGCGATGGCCATCGAGTCCACCACCACCGGCGGCGACACGTTCCTGAAGCACCAGGTTGCCGTGAAAGTCGTCGAGCGGTGCGACGGCAAACTGGCCCTGGCCGAGGCTTTCGTCAAGGCCACCGGCATCACCGGCTGATTCTGCACCCCCCTCCGGGTCCCGGCACCCTTCGCCGGGGCCCGGAAGGGAATTCGTTCGCCGGAGTTGTACCGAGGTTTGCTTCCGACGTGTTGATGGAGGGAGTTTGCATGCGAAGCCGGAATCGCCGAACTGCGCCCAAGTCAAAGGGTGCAATTGCATCGCGGATCCGGTTTGACGGCGGCGTGGAGAGCGTCCGTTTCCTTGCAGAGACCGAAAGGCATGTTCAGGTGTTCACGAACGAACTCATACATCTCGATTCGAAGCGAGTAAGGAAGCCGATATCGCCCGTCGGGTCCGTCCCGCTTCACGGGCATGCTCGGGAAATCGGGGTGATAACGGGGAAGGGACGGAAAGTAGCGCAAACTCCCCAGCGTAACTCTCTCCGGCTGAATCTCGGCGATGCGCTTGACAGTCGGGAGGTAGGCCTCGCGCCAATTCGAGCACGGCAACATCGGGTCCAGGCGCAGTCGAATGCGCCATCCTCGCCGCTTCAGTTCAGCAGCCGCGTCCAAACGAAGCTTGGGCGAGGGCGCGCCTCGCTCGTGTTTCGACGCCATACTCTCGGCATTGACGCTGAACGAAACAACCACCGACGGATGCGGTTCGTATTCGAGAAGTTCCGTTGCTTCGGATTTGGTCACGAGCAGAAGCGTGTGACCGATTGGATTCGCGGGGCCGGTGAACAGCCGGTAGGCGACCTGGAACCACGTGGAATCAATCGCCAGCGAATCGGCCAACTCGCCGGCGCTCAACAGCGACGGTTCGCCGACGCCGAACAGCCACGCGCGAAGATCGCCCTCCATGTCGCCCAGGTTCGTAAACCACTCGCACTTCTTCTGGCGAAACGTCAGCGAGAGGTAGCAGTAGGCGCACTCGTACGGGCAGCCGTTTGCGTGTGCGAGCAGATAGTAGTGAGGGCACACAATGCCCGGAGGCGTCTTGTCGAAGTAGCGAATAAAGGGCGATTTTCTCTTTCTCTTCATGCGCGAATGCTATCCGAGCAATGTCAGTTGCGTCAAGTTGAGACCATGCTTTTCACCACAGTCTAGGAGACCACGCCTGATGAGATCAAGTATTCGCCAACTGCTGCGAAGGACGATTCAGAACAGCACCTATCTTCGAACTCTTCAGAACACCGAATATCAAGGACAGGCAGCCCGTCCGTCGAAGTTTGCATCTCGAACACTGGCGTGGATCGCTATCGAGCGTACGCAACAGCAAGGTCTTGTCGTGTACGAGACCAATTCATATCCCGGCGTCTTGTCCACCTTCTATTTGGCGCTCGGCGCGAGGGTCATTCTGAACGATCCTGACGAGAAGCTTCTGAACAAGGTTCGCAACGAACTCCACGAGGGGCATGGAGAATTCGTGCGCGACAGCGGCAGTATGGACGAAGCCGATATCATTGACCTTGACCCGCTCAGTCTACCCAGTTCGACTGACTTTCTTTCCGCTGCTCGCACTCGCGCCATCCTCGTTGCGACGGATGCAAGTGGCATTAATCGGCGAAGAAACGGGCCTATTCCGGAGTTGTTTCGCGAGTTGGCGGGCTCACCCCAGGGACGTTGGAATGAGGAGAAGCGTGAGCCGGAGGCGTTGTGGGATGCTGTCGCTCGCGCGGCAGGTCGGTCAGTTCGTCATTTCATCTGCAAATCAGGGTCCGCGCCGGCATGGTACGTGGTGATGTAGGAGAACGGCAAGCCAGAATGAACGCAGGAGAGTTAATCACGTGCTGATTCGATTCGACCGTCTTGAAGAACCTGTTCACCTCGACGGCGTCTGGCGATATCCGGGCGAGACGGCAGACTTGGACGATGCCGTAGGGCGAAGCTATGTCGCGCGCGGGTTCGCGTCGGCCGTTTCGCGCGAAGCCTCAGTCGCGCCGCGAGAAAAGCCCTCGCACCCCCCGACCTCGCCGCGTCTCTTTTTCAACGGCCGAGCCGTCGCGAATTTTCCGAGAGAGAAGGGCGTCGCGGTGAGCGTGATTATTCCGCTTTTTCGTTCGGAGCGGTTCATTCGCCCGCTTCTCGACAGTCTCCAAAACAGCGACCGAACGCCCTTCGAGACAGTTTTCGTCAGCGACGGCGACGAACGCCCGAACGTGCCTGGCAAAGCGGTTGTTCTGCCGGAACGCCGGGGCTTTGCCGCCGCGGTGAACGAGGGCGCCCGCCACACCGAAGGCCGCGCCATTTGCCTGCTCAACGCCGACATCGAGGTTCGCCCGAACTGGCTCGCCCCCATGCTGGCGCTCCTCGACAAGAACGACGACGTCGCCGCCGTGGGCAACCGCAACCTGAACCGCGTTGGCCGGATAGACTCCGTAGGCAGCGAATACAGCTATTCCACGGGGAACTTCGAGCATGTTCTTCGCGACGCCGAGGACTTGGCTTCATTCGAGAGGGATACTCTCGCCAACCGGGACATGATTACCGCCGCGTGTCTGTTGGTGCGGCGGCGCGACTGGCAGGCCCTCGGCGGCATTGACGAGACGTACCGGATCGGCTACTTCGAGGACAGCGACTTCTGCATGCGCCTGCGGGCGCGGGGGCGCCGCGTCGTGTACTGCCCGGACTCGGTCGTCGTGCACTACAAGAATCACAGCGGCGCGGGCCGGCATGCCCATTATGGGGCAAACCGCCGGCGTTTCCAGTCACGCTGGGTCGAGACAGGGCTTGTTGACAAGTTCGCCAAAGAACGCGGGCGGAGAGTCCACGACGGCGATGTCATGGCGTGTTACATCGTCCTCAACGAAGAGGAATTCATACAGCCGTCTATCGAGAGCATTTATCCCCTGGCCGACCGCATCATTGTCGTCGAGGGCGGAAATGACTACGCCGTTGCCGCCGGCCTGTGCGGGGCCGACAAACGAAGCGCGGACGCGACGATTGAGAAGATCAGGACGGTCGCTGACCCGGAAAACAAGATCGAGTTGATTCAAGGGGCATGGCGCGACAAAACCGAACAGCGCCAGGCATACGCCGAACGGCTGAAGCCCGGCGACTGGATGCTGCTGATGGACGGCGACGAAGTGTTCTACGAGGCCGGGTTGTGGCGGCTGTCGTACCTGATGCACGGCGGGCAAGACGTTCTGCGACCGATGTTCGATCTTTTCTGGAACGACTTCCGTACGGTCGGAACGGGCGTCTGGGACAACTATCCCCAGGCGAAGGCCATCCGCTGGAGAGAGGGCTACCACTACAGCGATCACAACTGCCCGTCGGACGCGAACGGGAACCTGATCGTTCACGGCCAGGGGCACGGGCTGATTTGCGAGCGGTTGTACGCGCATTACGCCTGGGTGAAGCCCATCGAGAAGCTGCGCAGGAAGGCGGCCTATTACGAGCGGCAGCCGGGTGCGCGGGAGCGTATCCGGCCGGACTACATGGACCGCGTTTTTCTGCCGTGGCGGGAGCGCCCCTTGGAGATCGCTGAGGAATTCGGGACGCACCCATTCGGCGGCGGCGGCGCAGCCCTATTCGATAGAAAGCATCCGGAGCCGATTCGGCGTCGGCTTGAAGCAGGGGAATATCAGTGGGAATAGAGTTCGCCATCATCACGCCCTGCCGCAACGCGGCCCGATGGATTGGAAAGTGCATCCAGAGCGTCCGCGCGCAGACGCATACCGACTGGCGGATGATCGTGATTGACGACGCAAGCGACGACAACACGATGGAGGTCGCCGTCACCGCGGCCGGCAGCGACGCGCGCGTGACGGTCATCCGGCAACCCAAGCGCCGCTACGCACTGCACAACGTCGTGGAAGCGATTGACCGCTACGCGCCGCACGATGCCATCATTACCATTCTCGACGGCGACGATTGGCTCAGCGATCCGGACGCACTGAAGGCCGTCGCCGGCGAATACGAGAAGTCGCAAACGCTGGACGCCCTGTGGACGTTCCACCTCTACGAAAATGGAAAGCGCGCGCCGCTTTGCCGGCCCATTCCCGATGGCGTTTCGCCCCTCGATTCGGATTGGCGCTCCTCGCATTTGAAGACGTTCCGGAAGCGGTTGATCTGGGGTGTTGACCGACGCATATGGAAAGACGACCGCGGCGAATGGTGGAAATCGGGTTACGACGTCGCCCTGTATCTGCCGATGCTGTGCCTCGCGCGCGAGTACACGTTCCTCGACCGCGCCTGCTATGTCTACAACCGCAACGCCGCGCGCGATCACCTCCATGCGCAGCAGGCGAGAAATGCGCATGCCGTATGGGAGAAAATCCGCGCGTCGGAAGCGCGGCGCCGGGTGAAGAAAAACGTGCTCTTCTTCGTGAACGGCGTTCGCGGCGGCGACGGCCGCTTCGCGTGGTCTCCCGGATCGGCGCGTCCGCCGATGGGCGTCTTGACGCTCATGGCGCGTCTGAAAGCACGCGGACATGGCGTCAGGCTGTGCGACCGGTATCTGAAACTCGACTGGTGGCCGACGCCGGAGACAATGGATTGGGCCGACGTCATCGGTGTGTACGTCTCCACGCCCAACCTCGCCGACGGCAAGCATATCCTTCAGCGTGCCCGCACCGAGAACGGCCGCGCGAAAATTCTCGCCGGCGGTCCGCATGCGACTATCGCGCCGAACGATCTTCTGCCCCTTGCCGACGCCGTGTGCCGGGGCGAGGCCGACGACGCGATTCTCGATCTGGTCGAAACCGATGCCGCTGGAATCGTGGACGCGGGCCGCGAGAAGTATCTCGATGCCGTCCCGTTCCCCGCTTATGACTATCTCGCGGCGCATGCCCTGCTCTACCGCGAGACGTGGCCGTTCGGCGACACGCGTCCGGTCGGCGTGCTGAACACCTCGCGGGGCTGCCCGCACGCGTGTGCCTTCTGCGAAGTCCGGAACATCATGGGGCGGCGGTGGGTTGCGCAAAGTCCCGAGCGTGTCGCCAACGACCTGCGGGAACTCGTCCGCGTGACGGGTGCGAAGGCCGTCTATTTCCGCGAGGACAACTTCGCCGTCAGCAAGGAGCGCGTCCGCGCGATCTGCGCCGAGTTTAAGCACCTGGACTTTGGGGTCCAATGGGCCTGCGAGATTCGCGCCGATGCCGCGGCCGACGAGGAGCTGGTTCAGGACATGGCTGCAGCGGGCTGCAGCGGGTTCTACATCGGTTTCGAGTCGGGCAGTCAGCGCATGCTGGACCTGTACCGCAAGGGTGTGACTGTCGCGGAGTGTGCGGCGGCCGGCGACAACGCGAGACGCCACGGCATCGCCGTCGCCGCGTCCCTGATTGTGAATCACCCCGCCGAGACCGACGAGGATCGGGCCGCGAGCGACGCGTTGATGGACTACGTCCGCCCGCGCGTGGTCTGGCGTAATCGTTACCGCGAACCCGCCCGCGCGGTAGAAGGAGCGACGCAATGATTCTCGGCCTGTGCTGCGCGAAGAACTCCGAAGCGTGGATCGCCGATGCGCTCCGCACCCACCTGGCCGTTTGCGACCGCGTTCTTTTTCTCGACGACGGCAGCACGGACAAGACCGGCGAGATCGCGCGGAGTTTCGAGCGCGTAGACTACTGGCGGCAGGACGGCCTCCCGCGCAACGAAGCGCGTGACCGCAACCGGCTCTTCGAGAAGGCGCACGCGCTCCGGCCCGAGTGGTGCTGGTGGTTCGACGGCGACGAGACCCTCTGGCGCGGCACGCGCGAGGACATCCTGAATGCGCCCGCCGACGCGAATACACTGTCCACTATGCTCCTCGATCTGTGGAGCGACGAGGGTCATTATGCCGCCGACTGGTCTCACCCGAAGCTGCACATCTTCCGTTATCTGCCGGACCTGTGCGCGGGATACCAGTGGCAGGGCCGCGGCCCGCACGGGATTCACTGCGGCGGCCGTCCGCGCCTGGATGCGTATCAGAAGCCGGAGCGCATCATCGCGATCCCGATTGTCGAACTGCACTGGAGCTGGATGACCCCTGCTGCATGTGCGGAAAAACTCCGCCGGTATCGCGAGTGGGACCCCGCGTTCCGGAGTTTCCGGCCCTACCGCCGCTTCGAGCGCGCGCCGAAAGACATTCGCAACCTGGAGGAATACATCGAGAGGGGACAGCATGCGACCAAAGCATAGGACCGCGCTCGTGACCGTCGGCCAAGGCTACGGCAACGTCGTGATGGCGACGCCGGTCATCGCCGCAGCCGCGAAGTTGGGCTACGCCGTGGACGTGCTCGTGGAAAGCCACCAGCCCGACGCCGCGACGCTGCTGGCGGGATGGGACGCCGTGGACACGATTTTCCTCACGCGCGCCTCGCTGAAGCGCGAACGCGGCCCCCGCCCTTACGACGCCGTCGTCCGAACGGTCTGGAATCGCGGCGCGCCGCACGGCGTGGGACCGGAATTCTCCCCGGAGAATCTCTCGCTCGTCGCGCATCACGAGACGGACGTCAACATGACCGCCGTTCATCGGCTGGGTTTTCCCGCAAAAGAGATCCCGCCGACGCACGTCGAAACCGACATGCCTTTCTGGCCCCTGCCGGAGCGCTTCATCGCCGTCGCGCCGGGTTACGGCGGTGCCACGCGCAGCGACTGGGCGCGCAAAGCCTGGCCGCACTGGCCTGAGTTCGTCGAACGGCTGCACACCCAAACCGGGCTGGACATCCTGATCCTCGGCACATTCGACGACGAAGAGTCGTGGATGATCGGCGAGGACAAGACCTGGCTCCACAATCTTTGCGGCCGCACGTCCATCCGCGGCGCGGCCGGCGTGCTCTCACGGTGCCGGCGCGCGATCGCAATTGACAACGGTCTCGCCCACATCGCCGCCGCGCTCGGTCGCCCGACAACGGTCCTGTTCGGTCCGACCAGCGAAATCAAGAACGCGCCGCGCGGCGCCGACGTGCAAATCGTCTCGGCGGATCTGCCCTGCCGTCCCTGCCAGATGACGGAACGCTGGAACGCATGCACGGATTGGCGCTGCATGGCGGTGATTTCGCCTGAAAGCGTTCTCGCCTCCATGAAACGCCAAGAGGAGGGTCTCCCGTGCGCAATCTGAACGTCGAATATCCCGCCGTATGCTGGGCGACGGACTACGACGGCATCGGGAACTCGTACGGTTACTCGGTGCATAATGCCGAGTCGCGCAAGGCGCTGGCCGGGGCCGGCGCGCGCATGGACCCCGCGGCGCCCATCGCGTTCCACGTCGCGCCCGCGCATCTCTTCCGCCCCCTCGCCGGGAAGATCAACGTCCTCTACATGGCATGGGAGACCGACACGCTCCCGGAGGCGCATCGGCGCGGCATCGAAAAGGCCGACGCCGTCATCGTCACAGCCTCGTTTTTGGAGCGCGTTGTCAGAGACGCCTTCCCGGAGAAACCGGTGTATCTCTGTCACGAAGGCGTGGACACGGAGCGCTACGCCTTCGTCCGGCGTGTGAAGCCGACCGGTCGGCCCTTCCGCTTCCTTTGGGTCGGCGCGCCGAACGCGCGCAAGGGATGGGAACTGCTGATCCGGGCGTGGCGTCCGTTCATTGACGAGGGCCGCGCGGAACTCTATCTGAAGACGACGATCACCAACCGCTTCGAGCGGCACCGCAACGTGATTTTCGACAGCCGCAATCTGAGTCGAAACGAGCTGGCCGACCTGTACCGTTCGGCGCATGCCTTCCTGTTCCCCAGCTTCGGAGAGGGCTTTGGCCTGACCATGGCCGAGGCGATGGCGACGGGTCTGCCGCCGATCTACACGCCGTGGTCGAGCCTGCTCGACCTGGCCGACGAACGCTGCGGATATCCGATCAATGACTTCAAGCTGGTCCCGGCCTGGGCCACGCCCGACGGCGGGCTCTCGACCGAAACCCATCCGCCATGCCGGAACGCGGTGCGAACCCGTCTGGCCCAGGCCCGGACCGGCGAACTCGCGGCCGCCATGGTGCGCGTCTACCGCCATTACGACGAAGCTGCGCTCAAGGGTGTGCGCGCCGCCGAACGCATCCGCGACCGGTTCACGTGGGACCGCGCGGGCCGACGGCTTCTCGCGATTCTGAAGGAGGTTCAACGAACATGTCTGCCAGCGCAAACCTGTGTACCCGCGACAGCGTGAAAACGTATCTCGGTCTGTCCGGGACGACGCACGACGCTTTGATTGACGCGCTGATCGCCCCCGCATCGGAGGCCATCGAGAATGCCTGCGCCCGCCGTTTCGCCCAAGCAGGCGTCACCGAGTATCACGACGGCGACGGCCTTAACCGCCTCGTTCTCCGGCGCCGGCCCGTGACGGAGGTCGCGGGCGTCTGGGACGATCCGGCCAGAACATTCGGCGACGCTACGAAACTCGCTTCCGACGACTACGTGCTCGACGCGCAACGCGGATTCGTGCTGCTGCGCTCGGGTACGTTTTCCCAAGGCGTCCGCAACGTGAAGGTTTCGTACACGGCGGGCGCGGCGTCCGTGCCCGACGACATCGCGCAGGCGTGCCGCATGCTTGTCGCCGCGTGGTTCCGCGCGGGCCGCGAAGGCGGTGACGGACTCGACGCACGGACCGCGGGCGAAGTTGCGCTGAAATTCTCCGCCGAACCGCTGCCGCCGCCCGTTGCGCGGATTCTCGAACGTTATCGCGAACATGCCGTCTGAGAAGAGGAAAGGCACATGGTGCAACAGAACATTGAACTCGGCCCGTGCCGCGTGAGCGTGGACAGCTCCGACGTGGGACCGACGCTCGGTCCCGTGCGCGCGACGATCCGGATGCTCTGGCGCGACCGGCGGTCCGACCGCTACGGCGCCACAATCACGGACCGCGTCGCCATCGGCGCGGAGGTGGCCGTCTCGTTCCGCGTCGCTGAGAAGACGTACGAGAACCTCCAGCGCGCCTTGCCCGGCGCGCTCGCCGGCGACGGCACGCTGGGCGTGGGTCGGTCGCCCGGGTCCAAGGCGAGCGATGCCGCCGCCGCGTTGCGGCTGCATCCGGAGGAACGCGGCGACGATACCGGCCGCGACGTGGTCCTTCACAAGGCCGTGGCCACGGGCGAACTCGCCGTCAGTTACGGAGCGGGCGGCGAAAGGGCGTTCGACGTGGAGTTCGTCGCCCTGCTCGATGCGACGCAGAGCGACGGCGACCTCCTCGCACGCTTCTATCAATCCGACTAATGGGAGACAACCACCATGAGCGTCACCTTCGTACTCGGCGAAACGACCGTCACCCTGCCCGACCCGGCGCCCGGCTACCCGGTGCGGTCGGCGCGGCGGCAGGCGGTGGGCCGGACCGCGGGCGGCCAGATTTACGTCTACGACAAGGGCGTGACGACGACCGAAGCGATCCTGCCCTTCGAGTCGTTGACCGATTCCGAAAGAGCTGCACTCGCCGCCTTCTTCGCCGACGAGGCCGAAGCCGCGGCGAACACGTTTACGTATACCGATTCGAACGGCGACGCGCACACCGCGCGATTTCTGGATTCCCGGCTCGACTTCGTGAAAGTCGCCGGCGGGGTGTGGGACGTCAGCGTGCGCCTGGAACTCGAACCCGTTGGGAGTTGACCCCATGAGTCGCGATGAAGCGAAGAAGAAACCGTCCGACCTGAACGACCGGATCGGCCAGGCGATGCGGGACATCGGCGCGCTCTCGGCCGAGGCAGCCGACGACCCGGCCGCGCGTGCGCGTCTCGATGCCGCGCTCCGCGCTCTGCGCGGCGAGGACGTGCCGCGCAACGCCGCCGTGCTGGAAAACCCGGCCGACGCGCGCGCGCTCGTGCGCGACGTGGTGGCCGAGGAATTGAGCCGTTACTGGGACCGCAGATTCGGGGGAACGCCATGACGCGACCGCTGACCGAAGCCATGCAGAACGCCGCGGCCTCGTCCTCCGCAGCGCCGATCAATATTCTCCGAATCGAGTTCGAGGGCCAGACCGGCGACCGGTTCTATTCCGACCGCGACCTGGGTCAGGCCGACGGCGCGAGCGCGTTCCACGCGCAGGGCCGTGTGACGAGCTGGGGTCGCATTGCCGCGGTCCTTGCCGAGCAGACCGCGACGGCCGTCGCCGACTGCGTTCTGGAACTGGCCGACGGCGACGGGACGCTGAAATCGCTGTTCGACGCCGTCGAATTCCAGCGTAAGCGCGTCACCGTCTACCAGTATTTCGAGGGTCTCGGCGAATCGGACCTCGCGCCGATCCTGGTCGGCGTCGTGAACGCACCGGTCGCTCTGGACCGGGACGGCGGGATCGTGCGCTTCGACGTCACCGACATCTCCACGCGCCACCGCGCCGTCGTCGGACGGCTGGCCGACCGCGACACGTTTCCGCTGGTCGCCGAGCGCGACGAATACGCCGTGCTGCCGCTGGTCTTCGGCTGCGTCAAGCGCTCCCGCGCGGTTCAGGTCAGCGCCGGGGCGACGGCCGTACTCGTCCGCGCGTGCGGCGACAGCGACACGACCCTTTACGTGGACGACGCGTCGGCGTTTCCCCAAGGTCAAACCCTGCGCATCCGCATCGAGAACGAATTGATGGAGGGATACTTCCAGGGCAACCGGTTCTTCGTCTCCGAGCGCGGCATTGATATTGTTGCCAGCAGCACCGTCACGCGCGCCGTGGACATCATGACCCTGGAGGACTCCTCCCTGGGCGGCATCGAGAACGAATACGCCGTGTATTATCTGCGTGTCACAGACCCCGGCGGGACCACGCATTATCGGAACATCGTTTACTACTCGGCCGAGACGCACCGTCTG
>Ga0180437_10005759_pt1 | contig 16802 bp, 21 predicted proteins | sample SS_ome_4_FD_132410 | JGI IMG/M metagenome (GOLD analysis project Ga0180437, IMG submission 132410) | Hypersaline lake sediment archaeal communities from the Salton Sea, California, USA - SS_3_D_1 metaG | ecosystem: Environmental > Aquatic > Non-marine Saline and Alkaline > Hypersaline >... | reverse complement strand
GCTGGCGCCAGGTGTGGCATGGGCTACATTCAGGATTATTTTATTATTAGCGGAGTCCGGGATGTTATTTTTGGACCTCTTGTTTACTCCCGTATAACGGCAGCCGGTGCGTTGTCTCTAAACTACGCAGCCACAGGCGGATACAACACGTCCTATGTTCACGTTAATCGTATCGGCCCGAATCTTTATTGGACTGATTTGGATACTCAATACAAAAAACTTTGGGAGGGGTACACGACAACAGAAATCACCCAGGTTTCTGGAATCACGGGTGGGGGATTTGGTGTCAATTTAAACAAATATTATGTAGCCAGTGACCCGACCGGGGGGTATATGATTGGGACTCCTGGGAGTCCATCGACGGTGGCCCTGAAATCTACGGATTTTGGGGTGACGTGGGGAGCGTGTACAGGGATAAATGTCGGCTATTCCACTTTTGATAATTGTGAAAGTCAAAACGCTTTCCTTGCCGCCACAACTCAATCAGTTTTATATACCCCCGATTTCGGCGCATCTTGGATTGATAAATCTGGAAACTTACCCTTTGTTGCCCCTTTGTGTTCCACTCGATTAGTGAAATTTGTGTCTTGGTAATTATGCTAAACAGACTTATACGCAGTATAAAAACACAACTGCAAGAAAAACCACTCGATCAAAGTGAGTATGAATTTCCTGCGTTTTTGGGAAATACATCGGGGGATATTTATACTGGGCAATCCGGTTTCGTTTATGCAATGAAAACAAACGGACAAGTAATAACAGTCCTTAATCGAAAAGTGTCAAATGTGTGGATGAAGCCAGTCATTGTAGGGTATGACCCATCTTATCCAGGTGTTCCACAAGTTTTAAGGGAGAGAAATATTTATGGTCTTACTTCGGTTGGGTCTGAGCCTTCTGTTGCGGAACATTCTCATTTGTACGGGGATGGAAATACTCATTTCACCTATGATTTGACATTCATTCCTTTTTTAGTTTTGCCGACTTCCACCGCTTTTACGGTGCAAATATTCGGGGGGGCTTACACAAAACCAGATGGAACAGTTGGCCTTGTTTCTAACCAAACTCTTGACTTGACTTCTTATTTCCCTGCCTCGGGTGCGAAATGGGTAGTTATAGAGCATGACAGTGACGGAGTGATTGGTGTAATTGAAGGTGATGTGGTTACCTATAAAGGTTTATTGACAGTTGGAAATATCCCAACTTCTAACAATAGGCGATTATGTGCAATAAAATTATATCTTGGGCAAGCTAATGTACAGCGCGACCCAACTGGAACTAATGATTTTGTAGATTTGCGTTTCGGTTCTACGGGTTTGGTTGAACACAACGAAACTGTTGGAATTGAAGGCGGGGGGGATTATTTAGGAGTTTTGGAAGCATATCATTTATCCCAATTGGAATGGGAAGCGTTGGTAAAGGGATTACCCGCTGATGGTTATCATTCTCATGATTCGGCGGCTGTATTTTATGACCCCGCTAATCTAGACAATTGGGATTGCGTATTAGACCCCGGTGAAGTTGCAGAAGCCCTTGATCAATTAGCTGAAAGAACTACCGACCTAGAAAATGACATGGACGTGGGCAATCTCGAAGTCTCGCTACCAGCGGCAGCAGCCAAGACCACGCCGGCAGACGGTGACTTGTTTGCCTTGCTTGATTCAGCAGCAGCTTACATCCTTAAAAAAGTAACATGGGCGAACATCAAAGCCACGCTAAAAACGTACTTCGACACGCTTTACGTCGCCCTAACCGGCAACCAGACGGTTGCCGGCGTGAAAACTTTTTCAAGTTTTCCCGTCACGCCTTCGGCAGCGCCAACCACGGACTACCAGGCCGCGAACAAGAAGTATGTCGATGACCAAATATCAGGAGCCACCGGCGCACTGAGTTATAACGCTACAACCGTTACAACCGGAAACGTGACAGCTTCAAGCGGGAATTTCTACGACTGCACCGTCGCAGGCATGACCGCTGATCGTGATTTCAATCTTCCTACCCCATTGGCGGCAGGCGAAAAAATTGCTTTGCGCGTATTGGACGGCGATGCAACGTATGAGTTAATCATCAAAGCAAATAGTACTGAAATCACCCGTCTTTTCATTGCAGGCGAATACCTGAGTTTCATGAGCTATGGGACAGGCGCAGGCGATTGGAAAATCGAAGTTGACGGGCGTATACCAGTCAAGACAAAAATAACAAATACCCAGGCGCAAGCGATCAGCAACAATTCGACAACCGTTGTCACCTTAGATGAATTGGTTTATGACAATGCCAATTGCGCAAACACAGCCAATAACCGGATTGATGTCAGGCGGACAAATAAATACATCATTACAGGATTTTTTCGACTTAACAACATTACGGCAGCCACTTCTCGTTTTGCTGTTTGGGTGTTGGATGATAGTTCTGTTGTACATCAGTTGCTAGAACAGAGTCCCGCATCTGGTTCTTATCCGGCAAGTGCGCCAGCGGTAACTCAAGAACTAGTTGCGGGAGATTGGATAAAGCTATATACATACCAAAGCACCGGAGCATCACAAAACTCATCTACTGACACCCCAACGCATCTGGAAATTACCGAGGTCTTGCCATGATTCCGATTCCGCAATATTTTTCTGGAAGCGCACTGAGAGAAAAGTTCTCGCTAGGGGAGTTTGATTTTTGGATTGAAAACAGTATCTTGTATTGTCCGCCCTTGCCCAATCTCACCGAGCAGGACATTGCCGATTGCATTTACGACCCCGTTGCATTCAATGAGCAAATTGCAGAACAAGAGCAAGCAAAGAGCAGTCTGAAAGACGAGTACAACAACGCAGTCAGCATATTAGAGCAAATCAGGGACGCTGAAAGCATGACCCAGGCGCAAGCAGTCCAGGCCGTGCAGTACCTTGCTAAGATAATGCTGTTCATTGTCAAAATCTTAGCGAGGATAGTGTGAAATGAGAGAACTAAACCAATGGGTAAATCTCACGATTAATATATTGATTTTTTTATCTACGATAGTTGGGATGTATCTGAAACCTACGAAAAAATTTTCCCTAATGGTTTGGTGTACTTATGGTTTGATAGGAATATTGTTCTACGTTCCCGTTTTGGTGTTTCGTCAAGGTGCTTTCGGGAACGATTTTTCACCAATAAGAAATTTAGTTCAGGATACTCTTGTAATGATAACAGTCCTTTCTTTCGCTTTTTCAGATTTGTGGTCAATATGGAAAAAATAGCCGAAGTTTTTTATACGATTATTTTTCCCGTATTGCTCACTTCTGGATTCGGGATATGGATGTTTCGATTGCAAAGAAAAGAATCCCCTAAATCTCTCCAAGAAGCAGATGTGTTATTTGAACAACTAAAGACCGTATTATCAGAAGTTCAGGAAGAACGTGATAAACTAAAACTTGAATTTGCTAAAATTGAAAACTATAAAGCCGACTGCGATGAAAAAATAGAAAAGTATCGTTTACAAGTAACTACCGTCATGGATAATGAGATGGAAAAACGTAGACAACTTGAAACGAAACTGGATAAAGAAATATCTGAAAAAGCAAAGTTGAAAATAGACAACGATGCTTTGAAGGCATTGGTCAATAACCTTACTGAAAAATTAGCTATTGCTCAAGAGCAAATTATGGCATTGAATAATGAACTACAATCAGTTCGAGATGAATTGACACAATTAAAAAGAGAACATCCTGAAATCGAAAAGAAAACAGAAGAAAGCAAAGAGAATGAAGATAAAACTACCCCCGATGTATGATGTCTCTCACTGGGAAATCATAAATGATTTCGATGCTTTGAATCCCGCTCCTTACCTTGTGATATGCAAGGCAACCGAAGGGGCTAATTATCAAGATGAAACTTTCCTAGATTACATGAATGGATTGAAAAGCGCAGGGATTCGGCGTGGAGCTTATCATTTTCACAGAAAAGCATACGGCGCGGTTGATCAAGCCTTGAACTTTGTTTCCATGTGCAAAGTTGCTCAAATAACAAAGGATGACATTCTAGTTTTAGACGTTGAAGAAGGCGGGGAAACAGCACAACAGCTTATGGATTGGTTTATCTTGGTCATGGCAACATATCCAGAAAATTTATTCATGATTTACAGCCGAAAGAACATCCTTGACCCAATCCAAACGATTTTCAATAAATTGGGTTTAGGTTCTCATCCACTAAGCGCAATACAAACAACACAAGCACAAGCTGATTTTTTCAAACAAATTCCCGTATGGACAGCCGGATACCCGCTTTATCCTGATTTATATTCTTCTCCACCCGCAAGTTATATCCCCGATCAAACACGATGGGGGCCTGTTTGGGCGTGGCAATATTCTGACGCTGGCAATGTTGGTGGAGTACAGGGAAATGTAGATGTCAATTGGATGTCTCCCGAATTGCTGAACTGGTTGAGCAATGGAATTCCTGAACCGCCGCAACCCGGAGATGACGAATATCTGTACATTCTAAAACCAGAACAAATTGTAAGGGCAGAAGTTACCGGATATTTATCCAACAAAACTGTTGAATATGCCGCACAGCAATTCCATAAGACGATACAACCGGGCAATCATTCTCTAGTCATCAACGGGGATGGATGGCACGCGTCCGGTATACCAAATGGGGATTGGATTGTAAATGGCGTATGGAAACACGCACAACCAAAAGATACCTATATGCCCCGCGTCACATTCAACAACAGGGCTCAGGGTGCGATAGCTGGTGCGCGTGGTGAATATTGGTATCCCGAACAGATTACAGAATACAATGCCTTTGGCCTTACTCGCCGCTTAGTTATGAATGGTGTTATCAATCCGGCTTATCAGGAAAGCGGAGAATTGAATGCCCGTACTACATTCGGATTCAGGCAAGACGGGACATTTGTTATTTATGTGTGTGATGGGTGGGATAGAAATAGCGTAACCGGAGAACCACCAAAAGGCAAGACGATAAAACAGACGGGGGAAATCCTGATTGCTAATGGTTGTATTGAAGGTGGGGACGGTGACGGGGGCGGAAGCGTTACCATCGCAATAGATGGTATAGTTATCAATGATTATAATGACGATGGGACAAAGGTTATGCGTTCCATAGTCAATCACTTGTGCCTTGAATTGACAGAGATAGGAGTTGATGTGCCAACAGTACCCGACCCAGACGGTAAAACTTACGAATACACAGTAGCAAAGAATATCGCTTTGCGTAGCTTGACCGAAGCCGAAGAAGGGCATACCCCCCCAAGTATGTTCTCAACAGGCATTACTACGATTGCCCCCGGCGTTTATCGAACCGACAGGCCAACATTCCCGAATGAAGGTGTAACTTGGGTCTATCATAAACAAGGTGATCTTGTCGGCGCAATCCCGATGGAATGGAACAATATTACCTATGTAAAGTTATTCCATGAAGTTGACACAACTCCCCCGCCACCCACCTTAGAGCCTTTGCCCGTCACGATTGAAGCGGAAGGATATGAAACTCAAACCGTTATTCTGCAACCGAAAGCGACAAGCTGATGAAAGTAAAAATCACCTTTCATGGATACTTACCTGTCATCGAAGCAGATATTGAAGCTGTTGACCCACTGAGTTTATGGTATTGGATACCGCCCGATCAAATATTGGACGCTGGTTATCAAGATACAGAATTCAAAACTAGAAATTGCACATTGACCGCCGATGAAAATTCATGTCCGGGCGTGGTTATTTTCGGGGAAGCAGACAACCACAAGAATTCACGCACCTATGATCTCACAAAACAACTTCAATATTTCGCCGCTGATTTGATTTCTCTCTCTGTGTTTGGTGTCCATTTCACAGAATTGGATGTAAACAGCGCAGAGCGCGAAACCGTAAACCATGCCTTTACTTGGATATACAAGAATGAAATCGTTTTTTGCAATGGGGATTCGGGATTTGGTGCGGCAACCCCGAAAACAAATTGCCTTACCGGAGAGTATGGTCAAGAATTTCCAAAGGTAGACGCTTATCGTTGGTTGGTAACGAACTCTATCAGACCCGCCAGATATTTGGACAACCCGATTATTGAAAATAGTCACGGTGAAAAAGTAATTGCCGCTGATAGTTTTGTTTTAGATGAATTACCGTTGGTTGTGGTTGAGAGTGACATCTTTGAGAAATTCATGGCTGAATATCACCCAATTTTGGAAGGAAACATTTCCCCCGATTGTTTGAAGCAAGTTGTAAACACAGTATTTCTGAAATCATGTGATTCCGATTTAGTCACGTTCAACTATGGCGCTGAAATATTGGACGATCCGCGAGTAGGGTTCATCACTCAGCAAGAGCTTCATGGCAACGTCACTGGCTTTGATTTCTTCACGAACATTGACCCGACCCCGTTTCCATTCATAACCAGACCTGAGCAACCCGCTTTTTACCCGCTGAAATATCTTCAAGGGTTTGCAGATAAGAAACCGCTTTACTACACCGTATGAAATACAAGATAACCATTCGGGAAACTGTATTGCAAGGTGAAGTATTCCCAAGCAATAAACAATTTGCTTTTACCCTTGCTGATGATTTCCTTCCCCCCGCCACATTGAAAGGGATGACTGACACAGAACTAAAACAGCATCCCGAATTGTGGCCTTTTGGGGTATGGAGAAAACAGAGAGCAAGCACGAACATTCCCGCCACAGTCACAACTTACAAAAAGGGACAATTCACAAAGTCAACCGAATGGCTTATCTATTGGGCTGATAATTGCGCCCTTGCATGGTTCGGGGTATGGGATTTTAGGGAACTGAAAAATACTCCCAGTTGGACTGAATTTGAAAAAGCGTGGTTGTGGTTGACCAAAGGGAGTGAAGTTATCACCAACAAAAACGGTTGGGATAACGGATACTATGACCCTGTAAGCGGACAAAATCAAGGCTCATCCCCTATGGGGATTGATGCTTTGCTCATGGAAAGAAACATCGTTGAGCTAAATGGGACAAGGCTTGAAAAATACGGTGGTATCTTGGGATACCTTTTCAAGTGTTTTGACGGGTCACAATCCCCGCCCGATATTCATTCGGTGAATTGTAAAAATAGTCCTGAGTTATTTCATCGAGCTAATATTATGATGGGCAAAGAACCTTATCCAAATGACCATTTGGGAATCAACCCTTTCCCGCAAGGTTGGCAATTCAACGCAGTTACCCCCCTGCCTGTTATTTGTATGCCAAATGATTTACTGGCAGGCGGCATAAACCTTGTCCCTGAAAACAGGGTACACTTGACCAATGGAAAAGTAACTGTGATCAATTACGCTCCTAACCCATTCAATCCCGAAAGGATATTGAATTGAACTATTTTGCTGTATTGGTCTTTATCGCGGCAGGCTCTTTTGCTATTGCCGCCTTTATTGCAAATTTGAAGCCCAAGAAATACAAGATAAGGAAAATCGAAGATATTGATAATGTCAAAAAATGACCCTTCATGCGTTTGTGGAGCAAAAAAATCAGAACATATAAAAATCATTATTAAAGCCGGTGGTGTGGATACCCATACTACAGGTAAAGGTTTGAAATGTCCTCATCATGTAGGAAATTTCAAGGAAAACAACAATGCAAAGAAAAGACGACCCCGCAGGAGTAAATAAATTTCAGGATACCTATTTAGGTGGAAAAGCATTACTTGTTCTCGGAGGGACATCCGCGAAAGATTGGGAATCGATTCGTGATCAAACAAAGCCCGATGTCATCTTAGGGGCAAATGGGACTTGCTTTGAAATTCCAGACCTTGATTTTCATTTGGTCGTTGAAAATATGCACATGATGGCGGGACAAGCGGCATTGGGTGTAGAACGCGCTGAACGCATGATGGAAATCATTTCTCCCAAAAATACAGCAAAAGTCAAAATGATTTCTTATCTCAATTGGGAGAGAACAATCATTGTAGATAGCAGGGTCAAGGCTATCAAAATAAAACGCATGGGGGAGCTTGGGGACGATTACGAAAAGCAAATGAAATCATTTTCATTCCGAGAGTATGGGGAAGGTTTTTTAGCTGGCCCTTTATTCATGTATCCTGGTGCGTTGTCAAGTCAAAGAATAAAGTTCAGGGTAGGAACGGTAGCCACTCAATTGATTCACCTTGCGGGGATTTTGGGAGTTTCGGAAGTTCACACAATTGGGATGGATTTCTGCTTCAAAAATCCTAAGAAACATCATAACTATGATTATCCCAATTATGAACCGGACAGGTTTAGAACTCCTAAAATGTTTACTGCGTATAAAGGGATTGCGACCATGCACGACTGGATTCAGGGCGCTGAGTGGTTGAAATCAATCAAGCCCTTGTTTGATCGGGATGGGTTGAACTGGATTGACCATTCAGGCGGTCTGTTGAAAGTAAAAGGATTATGGTGTGCCAATGGCTGATTTACCAAGCGAAGTTGTCCTAAATGCTCCTGACAGGCAAGGCGGGAGTACCCCTGTCAATGAATTATGGTTAGATATTGGAAATGGTTATCATGCGCGTGTAGTTTCCATAAGGAATCCATTAGGAGAAACTATCCCTATCAGCGTTGATTCATTACCCCTTCCAACTGGCGCAGCTACTGCGGCTAATCAAGCATCTATTTTGACTGAACTTCAAAACAAAGCTGATATTAGTGAAATTCAGCCCGTTACCATCAAAGACACATCAGGCAATTCTTCTATGGATGCCGCTACAGGTATTGTCATGGTGTTGAGTTATGAACATCACGAAATCCACAGTGGCAGTCATTATTTTGTTAGGGGTTATCAGGATTTGTCCATAAACAATGTGCTTGATTTTACGTTGCAGATGCCCGATACTACAAAATGGATACATTGGACATGGGAGATATACACTGAGGCTGAAACAAATTGGTTGGTTTATGAAAATGCAATAGCCACCAACCCGTTAGCCAATGTTATCACTCCAAGAAATAGCAATAGAAACTCAGCGAACACTTCGGGTACGAGTATGCGTTTTGAGTTGCAGGCAAATTTAGCAAATGCGAATGCAGACACAAACATTGCAGGAGCTACTCTGTTAGAAAGCGGCATTGTTGGGGCTGGAAGAAATGCAGGGCAAGTCCTACGTGATAACGAAATGGTTATGAAACAGAATACTTTGTATTGCCTTCGTGCTATTGCTACGGCAGCGGGTTTTGTCAATTTTACAATGGATTGGTACGAGCATACCAATAAACAATAAACATGAAAATCCTTTATTACTCAAACAGGTATAAAGACGCTTTTTCGGTCATGGAGCAAGCATTAGAAAAAGCGGGGATTTTTGAATTTACTCCAAAATTAACAAAGGCAGATGTTGTTTTTTTTGACCATGAACCGGGCGGGGATTTACGTTCAGACCTTGCAAGAGCAAGATGGGAAAAGTTTAGAAAATTGACAGAAAAGAAAAAGGTGTTTATTTATCCACATACTCCCTACGGGGTTTTTTTATGGGATGGTTATATTACTGCATGGGAACACGTTGCTTGCAATTTCGTTCCTAATATTGCATTCCAACAAGCAATGAAAATATATGGTTATTCATGCAGAACGGAAGCAATCGGTTTCTCTCGTCCATTGAAAGTAAAAAAATTCTCTCCCACTTCTGGAAAGAATGTTGCCTTTTCAGGCCCAAGACTGATGGGAAAGAATGGCGGTTGGTTCAGGGACGCAGATAAGCTTATTGTTATACGTGCTTTAGAATGGCTTGCAAATAACAGAAAACATTTTGACAAGGTAACTGTTTACTACACCTTTGATGAAGATAAAGCCGCTTTATCAAAATTCAAAAATGCTGGTTTTGATTTTGTTTGTGTAGCAAAAAACAGCTATGAAGTAAAGATGCTCAATACTGCCTCATCGCTGAAACAATTACAGGGGATCGATCTATTTATAGGGTCAAACACTTTAGGTTTTATTGCATTGTCACAAGGTATCCCTACCATCCTGATAGGCCATGATAATGAGTTTCCCATGCACTCCACAAACAGGGGAAACCGCTATAATGAATATGCTCATATTGTGGATTTCCCCTACAGGCTACATGAAATGAGCATAGATGAAGTTATGCAATTATGTCAACAGAGAAACAGGACAATTGAAGAATGGAAAAAAATAAATGTGGGAAAATCATTTGATAAAGATAAATTTTTGAATATAGTAAAGGAGTTTGTATGAGTTTCGATACTTCTGTGAAAGTTCGTGTCAACGATGAAGAAACAATTGTTTTGCGGGAATTATCTTCAAAAGTCCCTGAAAACGGTCTAATCGTTGAAATTGGGAGTGCATGGGGTCATTCCACCGTGAACATGGCACAATCTTCTCACGGCAATGTAAGAATATTTGCAATTGATTCGTGGGGATTGATAGAGAAATGGGCGATCAATGAACAACGGTTTTTGGACAATACTAAACCATACTGGCACAGGATAACCCGAATAAAATCATTTTCAAAAGATGTAAAGATACAAGAATGGTTGAACGGTGATTCAATTGACTTGCTTTTTATAGACGGTGATCATCACGAAAATGCTTGCCGTGACGATTATTTGCTTTATTCTCCCTACGTCAAACAAGGCGGTTTGCTTGTGTTTCATGATTATGGGATGCTTGCGGGGGTGACAAAAGCAGTAATGAAATATGTCGTCCCTTCCGGTTTGTGGGAAAATGTTGAAATCAAGCAACGTCTTTGGATTGGGAGAAAAACATAGTGCGGGGTCGCGTAAATATTCTTGATCAAGAAGTCCCTGTACTACAATCATTGTCCGCTTCTGTCCCTGAAAACGGGTTGCTTGTAGAAATAGGCGCGGCATGGGGATTCTCTGCGGCTCGTATGGCTGAAACCTGTCCCGATGGGGCTAAAATCATATCAATAGACCCCTGGACACTTGCCCCACAAAAACAACAGGCAGAAAGAGAAAAACGATATTTAGAAACAACCGCCCACGTAAAAGATAAAGTTGTCCCTGTGAAATCATTTTCTCAGGATTTTGATTTGTCTATTTTGGATAAATACGGGGGTGAAATTGATTTGCTTTTTATAGATGGTGATCATTCATTTCGTGGGGTAAAAAACGATTATGAAAAATTCTCACCAAAAATAAAGAACGGTGGGGTTATCGTTTTTCACGATTACAACGAGAAGGGCGCAGAATGGGTCACGAAATTTGTTGATACGGTTGTCGTTCCATCGGGGTTTTGGTGGGGTTGGCGCGTTGAATACAGTTTGTGGATTGGTACAAAGACATGAAGTGCAAACATTGTGGGAGCGAGAGACTTTTTTTTATCCGCAGAATGAGACATGTGGATAAATATTTGTGCAAACGGTGTAGAAAACCCAGTTTCTTTCCCATTGCAGGAAAACAACCGAAACGTACTGGAATAGCAAAAGCTGGACGAAAAGAAAAAAACAGGACAAAGGTCGCTCCTGACAATAGCTTTATCATGTTCAATCACCAGAATAAGGGAAACGCATATTTTGAAGCGTTGAAAGAATGGGGGTACAACTCATTAGAACAAAGTTGGTTTCTCAACGTCAAAATTATCTTGACTGATTCCGACATTTTGGGAAGGCGACACATATTAGACAAGTACAGGGCTTATGGTTGTAAAAATTTCTTTGTTATCCCCCATACTGCAAGGCCGAATTTGGTAAATGATGTTTCCCCAGGATGGCAACACACCACCGCCTATTTTTGTGTCACAAAATATCATGCCGAAGTTATGCAAATCTATGGCATTGATAAACCTATCCACCCTGTAGGATGGTCGCTTTGCCCTATAAAGAAATTTACCCCCCGAAAACAAGCAAGAAACATTTTATTCGCTCCCATCCATCCCCGATGTTCACAGATAGATAAGGATGTAAACCTTGCCACATTCAAGAAATTAGAAAAACTTGCCAGACAGGATGACATCGTTTTGACCGTGAGGTTCATCAGGAATTTACATGAAAGTGGATTAGAAAAAGTAGAACATCCCAACATAAAATACACAGTAGGTTATATGAATCAAGCATATGACCAGATTGATAATGCCGATGTAGTGATTGGTCATCAAACTATTGCATGGCTCGCTGTTGCGCGTGGTACCCCTACCCTTATGATGGCTGAGAGAAAATTAAAAACACATATCGAACCTAGAAGGGGCGGTGTTTCGTATGCAAGGAATTGGAACAAATATGTTGATAAAATTGCCTATCCCTTAGACATTCTTGATTGTGATGACACATTAGGATTATTGAACAAGGCTATAAAAAATAATTGCGCCGTTTCAGATTGGAAACGGCGCATGATTGGAAATCCATTTAGGAAGGATAGATTTTTGGAAGCAATCCATAAATACTTGTAAAAAGACTAACAACGGCTTGCGTTACTGGCTTGCGCCCGCACATTCAGCGCACGACATTTCGCCTGTAACGGCGTTCATTAGCGTAGACTCCCATTTGTTCCCGCAAGGGCGCAAGTCCAGTGCACGCTTTGTTGGCTGGCGCACAAACTCTACACGCGCCATTGTTTTGCCACACTCCATGCAAGGTACTTTTTCTTCTGGGTTTCCAGTGCTGATGCAATTGCAATCATCACAGACCAACAACTCAACTTTTTTTATAGCCATGTTTTGCTCCAATCTGTCACTATCTAAATCTGTAAATTCATACAAACCCGTTTTGTTCAATTCCTGTGCTGTATCGATTGCAAGTAATCTAAAAATTCCTTTTGCAGTTTCTTGTGTCTAATTTCATAATTGAATTGTAACATATTTTGAAAGATTGTACAATAACATCTTGAAAATTTCCCCAAAAATGCTACAATATAGAAAGTTGATCAACTAATAAAGGAGTCTCCTGATGAAAAAGTTTATTGCCCCTGTTGTGATTGCACTTGCTCTTGTTTTTTTACCTGTGACCCAGGTTAGCGTTGGTCTTGGCTTTGTAGACCTTCCGCAAAGCGTTGAAGTCGGCATTACCGCCGTTGTCACCTTCGCTGTAGGATGGATTTTCACAAAGCTGATTTTGCTTATCCCGTTCCTTTCCTTCTTCAAAACATACGAGACGCAAATCGCCCTTACCCTATCTGCCTGGTTCATTTCGTTGATTGAAAATGCCGTCCCAGATGCTTACGGCGGTGTTGCAGTATCCGGTATTGTTTTTGTCCTGGCTATTCTCGCCGCGTTCGGTGTTGGTGAAAAGTTGTGGGGCAAAAAGACCTAATAAATCCCGGCCTTATCCGGCCTTGATAAGGCTATCCCCTTTCGATGCAGTAGCATCCTCCCTATGGAAAATCCCCTGAAACGGACAGGGGATTTTCTCTTATATCTGTATGACAACAGGAACAATTCTAAGGGGTTTTTAGAGATAATGTGATATAGGATATATTATTCCACCATCCTAAACCCATGACACCACTCATGGGAAAATCCCAATAACCGAATCAATCAAAAATGACAAACAGCGCAAACCCATTCATTGTACTGGCTGAACGGGTCAAAGCGCTGGATAGGTTTTATCTTGTGATTAGTCATCTCTCCTCGCAACCAAATCCCATCGGTTCATTTAGGCAACCTTGCCAAACTCGATTGCTGTTTTTCATAACACACCAACCGCTTTTGGTTGGTTTACATTCAACAAAATCACCTAACTTCAAATATTCTGTGTCTATGACTAAATCTGACATATCTCTAACGTAAAGATAAGAAGCAGAAACGGTAAATTTTTGATAGGGGCTATCCTGTTTCGGCAATGTAGAAATGGGAGTTTTTATTTCGGCAACCTGCTTTGTATTCGTTTTGGCAATAATTATTTCTGCGGTATCAGTGGAAACCGTTTCTACAATTGCTGTTTCGGCAGACATTGAAATGGTGCAAGCCATTGCCGAAATCAGAACAATTGCCGAAATAGTTGCCGAAACAATATATTTTTTCATTTCGGCAACTCCACAAACTTACCGGATTCGTCAATCGTCAACGTTGGGAAATACAGGAAACACCCTTGAAGTTCTCCTATCTTCGGATACCCTTCTACCTGTATTTCGGCTTCTTGCAGTGCGTTCATTGCGCTTTGAAGGATTATCAATGCGTTTTCTTTTGTGATAGGCTTCGATTTCCGTTTGCGCGGTTTCGCCACTGACCGTTCCGATGTATTTTCGGCCTTTCCCGCGTTTTCTGATTTGGACATAGTATTTGATTGTTCCATCTGCCAGTTTCCTTTTTAGCACTTCGGCTCTTGTTTCGGCATCGGAGAATTGCCGAATTGCCGAATTGCCATTGACCATTTCGGCAATGGCGGTGATCAATGCCGCCCGTTTGGGTTTGGGTGACCGTCCTGTTTCGGCAATGTACCTGTTTCGGCAATAGGTGTAGGCACTGTTTCGGCATATTGATTCACTGGTTGTAATATTGCCGAAATATGGTTTTCTTCATTGCCACCGATAGACCCGTCATCATTCAAATCAAGGTTGTAGTCTCGTTCAAAGGCATTCAAAACTTCTGTTTCGGCAATTGCAAGGATTTGATCTAATTGTCGTTTCGGCAAATGTGCATATTGCTTCCGAAGTTCTGCTTGCTTTACTAAAACCGCGTCCAGTGCTTGTAATCGTATTTCGGCTTTCCTGGTAGCAAGGTCGGCATCATTTTCGGATGCTTTTATTTTCGCCATACCGCGATTGTAATTCTGTGTTGATTGTCGTTCATCGTCTGCCGCGTGCCAGATTTGATAAGCAATCAAGTGAGTAGCAAAAGCAACCCCTATTAGAATAACCGCCAAATAATCCCATCCATCCATAGACACAACATTGGGCAAGATGTATCCATTTGAAATTGTGATATTCCCATCAATGCGGATAAGGTTCACAACCAACAAAATGATAGAAAGTGCCGAAATCATATAAACTACAAATTCGGTTGTGCTTTGCTGTTTTACCGAGTTTTTTGGGCGTTCTGTGATAATGTGCCACATTCCCAAGAAAACGCCAAACAGCAAACCAACTCCCACAGCAACAGCTACACCAAAATCGGGGATAGATGCAATTACATTGACACTTGCTTCAATGACGATCAATAGCATGAAAATAATAACCCCCGGCCATGCGTGAGCATCAATATTTCCAAACCCGTCTTTCAAGGCTTGCCATACTGTTAAATCGTTTTTGTTTTTCATTTCATTCTCCTTATTTTTTTATGATCATTCCTTGATTACCATCACTATATTTGTGAGTTTTCCAAAATTCATCTATTTCTTTCTCAAGTTTATTTTTCTCTGCCTGTAAATTTTTCAAATAATTTCCTTGTGGTTTGCTTACGTGTCCATGATGAGAAGTTGAACCTTTTAGTTTCCATAAAACATTGTTCAGCTTAGTTTCAATTGCAACTATTTCATTCATGCAACTTTCTTGCTCTTGGTGGGGTATCAATTGACTAACCGTGAAAATGACACCGATTATCAACTCGAACCAAAATGCAAAAGCAGATACGTGTCCATAGGATATGAACGCGGCGATAAGACAAAAGATACCGAATGCTAAAATCATTTCCTGTCCAATATCCTGTATTTTGTGATTTGTCCATGCTGTCTCGGCTCAACCAATCCCATTTCGATCATGCGGGGGAGTATGTTTTGAACTGAATAGGGGGAGTTATACCCCGCTGTTTCCATCATGAGTGATATGGTCAAAGATGGTTCCAGGCTTTTTTGTTTTGAAAGCCATTTTTCATGAATATCCAATAATTCTTGTTCTGAAAGCGTCATGTAACAAGTTTAGCATAATTTGTATAAAATTACAATAAAATGGATGTATAATATTTTTAGCGGGTGAAACGATATACCCCGCAATGTCATTAGCTTGGCCGTTTCGTTGACTTGCCGAAAACGGCTATAGGCTCCCGAAAGCAAAATAGTATTTTCTGTGGATAAAAGACAATCGCTTAGTATCGTCACTTAGGTTTACCCCTTACAGAGCAAGTCGAATCAAAAAAGGACGTGGGTCACGGTTTGCCCACGTCCTTTTGTGTTATGCACAATCAGAGACTATTGATTATCTTTCCCGATTCGTGCGTATCGGCTGAATACGCTGTCAGGGGTTACAAGTAAATTCCCCGCAAGGATTTCCATGTCAACCATATTGTCGGAATTGTCTTTGTGCAATTGATGAGCGGCATAAGAAACACCGTTCACAATTCCCGCAACCGTTTCTTGGTTCTCGGTTCCTGCGGCAACTGACATTTTTGTCTTGTCGTCCCATCCGTATTCTTTGCTCAACCCGTTCAGAACATCGGTCAAGGATGGCAAGGCACGTTCTTCCGCTTCGATCATCTTTTCGAGCATTGCGAATGCCTGCGGGAAAATTTCAATCATCTTTGACTTGATCAAGGTGCGTTTTGCGGCGGGTGAGCCTCGGTGGACAAGTTCAATCCCCTGATCTTGCTGGACAATGATTGAATTGGTGCATGAACCACGTTGAATCATGGGGAAAACACGGGCTTTGTAGTTCCCGGTTTCACCGTTCCCAACATAAACGCCGACCCCGTAGTTCCCGCCGCCTTTGTCATCACGATTGGTTTCTTTCCAGACCATTTTGCAATGCAAAGTGTCAGGTGTGATGGTTGATCGGACGAATTTCAAATCAGGGGTGGGATTTTCATCGGTGACGTTCACAAGGGTTTCCAAAAGTTCGGTATTCCCGATGTCTGCATATTGCTTTGACAATACAGCACGCGCGGTATCTTCATATCCCCGGACGAACCATGAATCTTTCGCTTCGGCAAGTTCAATGTGCCGATTCATGACAGTTGCCAACAGGTCGGGGGGGATGTTCATGAGATAATC
>Ga0180437_10005758_pt1 | contig 16802 bp, 19 predicted proteins | sample SS_ome_4_FD_132410 | JGI IMG/M metagenome (GOLD analysis project Ga0180437, IMG submission 132410) | Hypersaline lake sediment archaeal communities from the Salton Sea, California, USA - SS_3_D_1 metaG | ecosystem: Environmental > Aquatic > Non-marine Saline and Alkaline > Hypersaline >... | reverse complement strand
TCCTGTTAATCGGCGCCCAAATCCATCCTCACAGGAAAGAATGGAAGGACGTTAGCCTTTTAAGCGGCTAAAGCATACGCATAATCGTCTGCGTTTATTGTTTCCTGCCTGTTTAACGAGCAAACAGAACCTCGGAATGCAACTTAAGCTTTTTTATCCCCGTCGAAGCCGTTTCGCCCCCAGTTTTCAATGAACTATTTCTATTAAAGCACAAATATATAGTAAAATCAATATATCTTATGTACTGTGATCTTTCTTCTTCAATTGGTCTAACTCTCTTTTCATCTCCTTTTCTCTTAAGGCATGTCTCTTATCATATTTTCTCTTGCCCTTAGCCAAAGCGAGCTCTACCTTGATTATACCTCTTAAAAGGTATATCGATAAGGGGATTAAAGAATACCCTTTTTCCTCTGTCTTCCCTATCAACCTTTTAATTTCTTTCTTTTGCATGAGAAGCTTTCTTGTCCTTATTGGATCAAGATTCAAATTATGAGCAAAAGGATACGGTGTAATGTGCATATTGTACAAAAAAAGCTCCCCGTTTTTCACTCTTGCATAGGTATCTTTCAAACTCGCACGACTCTCCCTCAAAGATTTAACCTCTGGTCCAGTAAGAACAATTCCTGCCTCATAGATCTCATCAATAAAGTAATCATGTCTGGCCTTTCTATTCTGGCACAGAATTTTTTTCTGCATCTATCACCTGCCTACCCGATACCTATTGTCCTATATCTAAAAACATCGTCCTTAAAAATATCGGGAAGAAGAGACTGTGCTTTTCTTAAAACAAAACTTTCCACCTTTTTGCTGGTAGGCAACTTCAATATGCCCTTAAAATTCTCCCTCACCTCCTCTAATGGTAACATCCTAATCATTTTCTTGATTAATGGGATAGAGCCGATATTCATACTAAATTCCCTTAATCCCAAAGAAAGGAGTATAAAAATAGCAAGAGGATCACCGGCTATTTCGCCACATAGAGATACATCAATCCCCTCCTTGTTGCCTGCCATGACTACCTGGTGTATCATTCTCAAAACAGCTGGATGAAAAGGTTCATAGAGATGGGCCACGTGTTCATTGTCTCTATCTATTGCTAATGCATATTGAATCAGATCATTCGTTCCTATAGAAAAAAAATCAGCATGCTTTGCAAGAATATCTGCAATCGATGTTGCAGAAGGGATCTCAATCAAAATCCCGATAGGTATGTTTCTATTATATTCAATTTCCTCTCTATCAAGAGAGCGCATAACACTCTTTAATATTCTCTTTGCCTCGAGAAATTGCCCCAAACCTGATATCATGGGAAACATCAATCTGAAGTTACCATATACACTAGCCCTTAATATGGCTCTTAACTGCGTTTTAAACACATTCCGCTCATTTAGGCAAAATCGAATAGATCGAAGACCAAGAGCAGGATTATTCTCCCTGCTCGTCTCCATATATGAATCTGATGTCATCATCTTATCACTTGCGATGTCAAGAGTTCTTAGTGTGACTGTATTAGGTGCTACCATTTTAGCAATCTGGCTATAGTCATCAAAAAGGGTCTGTTCATCCGGAAAATGATTCTTAATCATGTACAGATACTCTGTCCTATAAAGACCTACACCTTCGGCACCATTCTCAATTGCCGCCTTTGTCTCCCCTAAAAATTCAATATTCGCTTTGATTGTTATTTTATGTCCGTCCGAGGTCTCAGCAGGCAGATGTCTGACCCTATCTATGGCAGATTTATATCTATAATACCGTTTTTTCTTGTCTTCATAAGTAATAATGGTGTCAGGATCAGGATTAATAATAATATCGCCTGTATTTCCATCAACGATCAGAAGATCGCCATCCACGATTATATCGGTAGCGCTTTCCAATCCAACAACTACTGGTATCTCAAGGGCTTCAGACATAATGGCCATATGTGATGTTCGACCTCCAACATCTGTCAAAATACCCATTACATGGTTTACATTGATCTCAACAATATCACAGGGCGAAAGAACATGGGCTACAATGATAACCTCTTTTTTAATTTCTGTCAGGCTATCCGGTTCAACTCCTGTTAAATTACTTAATACTCTTTCACTTACACTATCTACATCGTCCATTCTTCGACCAATGTATTCATCCTCAACCTTTTTAAAAAGCTGGTGGATAGTATTTACCGATTTTTTTAACGCCCAGCCAGCATTAACCTTCTCCCTTTGGATTCTTTGTATGGTCGAATCAAAAATCAGACTGTCATCTAGAATCATTGAGTGAGTATCCAGGACAAATGCATATCCCTTTACTTGTTCCGGGATATTGGATTTAAACTTTTGGATCTGTTCCTTTGCCATGTTCACAGCATGTTTAAAACGATCAATTTCTCTTTCTACCTCTTTCTTGTTAATCAATTTCCTATAAAAAACCGTCGTCCTCGATCTATCTAAATGATGTGCTTCCCCTATGGTAATACCAGGAGAAACAGGAAATCCTTTCATTTTCACTGTCTTTTTTCTCGGGCGATATTGCCCTCGTTCGGTCTCTCCAAATTTATTTTTAAAAAGCCTTTCGAGCTCATCCATGAATTTCTTGGCATCATCTCCAACTATTCTGGCTCTAACTTCACTACCTTTGGGGCACGCAAGCGAAAGAATCGATAAAATGCTTGAACCACCTACCTCTCGAGAATCCTTTTGTAAAAATAATTTTGCCCTATATTTACCAGCCAGCTCTACTATCTGACCAGCTGCATGCGCATGTATTCCAAGCTCATTTATTACTTTTAGCAATCGTATCTCTTCCATGATTTTTTAAATGTAGTCAGGCAATTATTAATTGTCAATAATAGAAGCAGATTTCTCTTTTGCTCCTTCTACAATAATAGTATATTCACCCCTAACCTTCTCATCCTCGAGAGAGGATAATATTTTACTGACTGAACCCTTTTTCACCTCTTCAAAAATCTTTGTCATTTCTTTGGCCAGCACAATATCCCTATTACCCAGAATCTCATACATATCCGTAAGCATCTTTATTAGTCGATGGGGAGACTCAAAAAAAATCATAGTTCGCACCTCCCTCTTTAGACCTTCGAGTTCCTTTCTTCGTCTTCCTTTCTTATTTGACAGAAAACCAACAAAGATAAATCTATCTGTAGGTAATCCAGAAACGGAAAGTGCTGCTAAAGAAGCCGAAACACCTGGAATCGGTACTGCCCTTATATGATTATCTATAGCCTCCCTCACTAACCTGGAACCAGGATCAGACAAGCCAGGCGTTCCTGCATTACTCACCAGAGCGATATCAAGCCCTGACTTTACTTTCTCAAGAAGTATGCGCCCTTTATAATGTTGATTATGACTATTATAGGTAGTGATTGGTGTCCTAATAGTATAATATGCACAAAGCTTTCTTGTATGTTCTCTGTTTTCAGCCGCGATTAATCCCACTTCTTTTAATACTCTTAGGGCCCTTAGGGTAATATCCTCCATGTTACCTATGGGAGTAGAAACAATATAGATTTTTCCTTGATGTAATTCATGTGTGCCTTTATCGGGAATCATTATGTATATAAGTTGATTATGAATTGAGGGATTAAGGGGTTACGAATTGAAGGATTCCTAAATTCCTGAATTCATAATTCATTGCTCAGTAAGCCAATTCAAATGCATTTTTTATAATCTCAATTTCTTTTTTTCCATTGAGTAATACTATCGCAACCACATCAAATCTTGCCTTACTTCCCCAAAGATTATGAGATTTCATATATGCCAGGGCTACCTTTGAAATTTTCCGTTGTTTCCTGATATTAACTGTCTCTTTAATCCGACCCAGGGATTTATTTTTGCGTGTTTTTATCTCTACAAACACTAACACATCGCCATCTCTCGCAATTATATCGATCTCACCGAAAGGGCATCTATAATTTGTTGTAACAATCCTATATCCACAACCTTTTAATTGTTCCCTTGCCAGGTCCTCGCCAAACCTTCCGAGGGCAATCCTTTCTTTTGTCACTAAAGAACACCTTTAAAGGTTAATCTATGAATATAGCAGGAACCAAATCTCGTTATAGCCTTTATGTGACTAGGTGTTCCATATCCTTTGTTTGAAGAAAACCCATAGTGTGGATATAAACTATGGTATTGACACATAATTCTATCACGGTACACTTTAGCGAGAACAGAGGCTGCTGATATAGATAAAGAGAGATTGTCTCCTTTTACGATACACCTTTGATGAATAGGAAGGTCAACAGGATATATACCATCAATTAATAAATAATCAGGCTGGGGATCAAGCGTTAAAGCGGCTTCTTTCATAGCCTTTCGAGTGGCCTGAAGAATATTAACTTTATCAATCTCCTGTGAGCTTACCACGGCTAAGGAGAAGCCTATAGCCTTACTTTCGATGAGGGAAAAGGCCTCCTCGCGCGCCCTCTCAGACATTTTTTTAGAATCCCTCACCCCAGGCAAGGCAATATCTTCAGGTAAAATCACAGCAGACGCGACTACAGGGCCAGCCAATGGGCCACGTCCTGCTTCATCTATGCCAGCCACAATAGAATACCCTGCAAGTCTGGCCTGGAATTCATAGAACTGGTTATCCTTATGTAATCGCATCAAGTGGTTTTTTCCTTGAGCCTGGCTGCCTTACCCCTCAATTTGCGTAAGTAGTAGAGTCGTGCCCTCCTCACCTTACCTTTCGAAATTACCTTTATCTTATCTATTGTTGGGGAGTGAAAAGGAAAAATTTTCTCCACACCCACACCGTAAGAGATCTTCCGCACAGTAAAAGTAGCCCCTGTGTTGCCTTTTCTTTTCCTAATGACCACTCCCTCAAAAACCTGGATTCGTTCTTTGTCACCCTCTTTAATTCGACTATACACCCTTACTTTATCGCCAGGACTAAATGGAGGAAGATCTACTCTCATTTGTTCTTTTTCAAGCATCTCAATCGCGTTCATCACACTATTCTCCTTTGCTTCAAATAAGCTATCTCTTTACTGCGTTGCAAACTCGGAAAACAAACGATCCAAGGTTATTGCAGCAGCTGTCCTCACTGAGAGGTGATTGTAATAAGATATACCAAAAATAGGCTCTAAAAGATAGTCTACTTTCCTAATAAGTTCTTTCGCTATACCCCATGCTGTACCAAATAAAATCATTACCGCCCCCCTGGAGGCAACTATCTCTCGTGCAAATGTGTAGGTAACTCTTTGTCTTTTGCCTTTCCCTGCATCAGTAGCAATTAACGTCGGAATTTCACCTTCTATTTCTTGAATCTTTTTTAAAGATTCCTCAAGGGTTGAAACAATTGAAATCAAAGACATTGCCTCTCGCCTATCTTTATTATAGTCAGCTCCATGGCCACTTATCCAATGTCGGCAAATACTTTTGGCCAGATCTTGCTGATCTGTGAGGGGATTAATAACATAGAATTTCTTGACTCCATACGTCTTTGCCAATCTCGCCAGATCATGGAGATCCAAGTTGGTTATTGCCGAAACAATAATCTCCCCCCTCCTGTTATACACAGGATAATGCAATAGCCCAATATAAAGGGACATAATTATCCAATTTTTTTGGATACGTTAAAAATATGAAGGGCCTAAAAATTTAGTGAAGTCAATCATTCTAACATTAGTTCACTTATATCTTTCTTTGTTTTACCTCTTCCAGTATAGATTTATCTATCTCGCTAAGATTGGCCCTTTTCAGCAAATCTGGCCTCTTCTCCAATGTCCTTTTTATTGACTGTGCTCTTCTCCAAAGCCTAATTTTTTTATGATCGCCTGATAATAGAACAGGTGGTACCTCATCCCCTTTAAAGACTCGAGGCCTTGTATATTGTGGATACTCCAATAGACAATCCTCAAAGGATTCCTCGAGATTAGACCTTTCACCACCCAATATACCCGGAATCAATCGGCTCACAGCTTCCACAATGATCATGGCTGGTAATTCACCTCCAGTCAATATATAATCGCCAATAGATATCTCCATATCCACATACCTGGATCTTATTCTCTCATCAACGCCCTCATATCGTCCACACACTAAAATCATCTGCTGGAGCTTAGATAAACTCAGAGCGATTGACTGATCAAAAAGCTGGCCTTGAGGTGTGAGCAGAACGACCTTTCTCTTCCCCTTTAACGTGGGAATCGATTCCAGGGTCCGAAAAATCGGCTCCGGTTTCATAACCATACCATCTCCGCCTCCAAATGGCCTATCATCAGTCATCAAATGTGGTCCCTCACCAAAATCTCTTATATTTACCACATTTATCTCTATCTTTCCCCTTTCTACTGCTCGCCCAACAATTCCATAATCAATGAGGAAAGTAAACATTTCCGGAAATATTGAAAGAATATCAAATCTCATCAAAGATCTAACAGGCCTTTTATAGGTGAAATAACCATTCTTTTTTGTGCTATGTCTATCTCTTTGATAACCTGATGAATTGCCGGGATCAAAAACTCCTTCCCCTTACCTTCAACCACATACACATCATTGCTTCCAGTAGGAAAAACTTCCTTTACTACTCCAAGGCATTGCCCTGTTATCAAATATACATTGAGTCCTAACAATTCATAATAGAAAAATTCATCCTCATCTTTTTTTATCAAAGAATCTTTCCTTATGTATATCTTCGCAGCCTTAAAAACCTCTGCCTGTTCAATTGAGTTCACATCCGATACTCTCAATAGATAGGATGATCCGTGAGGTTTGATATCAATAACCTTCCTCTCTTCAAACTCATTATGGCCTCTGTCCATAAATACAGAACCGGCCTGGAAGAAGGTTTCTCTCGATTGAGCATAAGAAACTATCCTTAGCAGACCGGCTATACCATGGGGGCGGATAACATGCCCTATCAGAATTAGATCTCTAAGATCGATGTGACTCAACTACTCTAAGATCTCCAGGACAGATCTTTTTTTCAACTTGGTCGATGCTGCACCAAGTATAGTTCTCATCGCCCTGGCAGTTCTTCCTTGCTTGCCAATTACCTTGCCCAAATCTTCTTTGGCTACTCTGAGTTCAATCACTGAGGTCTGTTTTCCTTCAAGTTCAGTTACACTTACCTCGTCCGGATTATCAACAAGAACCTTTGCAATGTATTCAATCAGCTCTTTCATTTCCATTTTTCTCCCCCATCTGAAATTCTCATTAAACACCATTTAACTCGTTTGGGAAGGAACTGTGGGTACACCCTTTTTCCGCAACAGAGATCCTACGGTATTCGAAACCTTAGCGCCTCTCTGTATCCACTTTCTCACCTTGTCTTCATCCATTTGCACTTGAGCCGGATCTTTGAGTGGGTCATAATACCCTAACACCTCAAGGAATCTCCCATCCCTTGGTGCCTCTGAATCAGCAGCCACGATACGGTAAAAAGGTCTCTTTTTTGCCCCTTTCCTGGTCAATCTTAATCGTACAGGCATATTGAAGATTCTCACCCCCTTTAAATTAAATACTACGGCACATTTGCCAATCCCCTTACGAAAAACTTTTTCCTAAAATTTGATGTATTTGTCAAGCTTTTATCACTGGGCTGTTGCTTTAATTGAAGCCAGCCATAGAAGATAAACCCTTTAAACCTCCTCGGCTAATCTTTTTTAGCATGTTTTTTGTCTGAATGAAATTTTTAAGAAGCCGATTAACATCTTCTACTCTTGTTCCACTTCCCATAGCAATCCGTTTTCGCCTACTTCCGCTTATTATCCTGTGATTTCTTCTCTCTTCCGGTGTCATAGAGTTAATGATCGCCTCCACCCTCACAAGTTCCTTTTCATCAGCCTTCAACCTTCCTGCCTTCATCATCTTTCCAACACCTGGTATCATCCCCAGAATCTGCTCCAATGATCCCATCCTTTGAATATATGCAAGCTGTCCTTTAAAATCCTCCAGATCAAATTCTTCTTTTTTGATCTTACGTGCAAGCTTCATGGCCTCCTTTTGATCAAATTCAGCCTGTGCTTTATCAATTAAAGATAAAACATCCCCCATTCCGAGAATCCTGGAAGACATTCTATCCGGATAAAAAGGCTCCAGTGCATCCATGCTCTCCCCTATACCAACGAATTTAATCGGTTTGTTCGTTACTGCCATTACTGAAAGAGCTGCTCCACCCCTTGCGTCTCCTTCCATCTTTGATAAAATGACCCCTGTGATATCAAGAACCTGATTAAATTTTACAGCCAAATTCACTGCATCCTGGCCTGTCATAGCATCGGCTACAAGCAGACTCTCTGCAGGATGGATTACCCCCTTGATTCTCAAAAGTTCTTCCATGAGCTGTTCGTCAATATGAAACCTTCCTGCTGTGTCTATAACCAAAATATCAGATCCAATCTTCGATGCTTCCCTCTTGGCTTTAAGACAAATATCTTCAACATCATCTTTACTGTCTGTAGGATAAACCGGAATATTGATCTCCTCTCCTATCTTCAAAAGCTGTTCGATAGCAGCCGGTCTTTGGGTATCCACAGGCACCAAGTAAGGATGGTACCCATCTTTTCTTATATAATGAGCCAGCTTCCCTGCTGTTGTCGTTTTTCCAGAACCTTGAAGACCAACAAGCATGAGACTGACAGGTTTTTTATTATTAAGATTCAGATCTCTTTTTCCCTCTCCCATCAGCTTTGTAAGCTCTTCCTGCACTATCTTAATTACCTGCTGCCCAGGGGTAAGGCTCTCCATTACCTCCTGCCCCAGGGAGCGCTGTCGTATTTCTTCGAGGAAATTCTTGACAACCTTATAGTTTACATCCGCTTCAAGAAAGGCAAGACGGATCTGTTTTAAGGCCTCTTGTATATTCTTTTCATTTAACCTTCCTCGGCCCCGTAATTCTTTAAATGTCCTACTTAGTTTTTCAGTGAGTAATTCAAACATGTTTGAAAATCCTAAAAGCTTAATTAATTTTATGCTATTGCTTTTTCATATCTATGTCAATAAAATCCTTGATAATTGATTATTTCTGAGGTTTGAACAAGGCTCACACCTCCAGATAGCATGAAAGGTATTCTATGCTTATTTACAATGAAAAGCCTTATTGTGTACCTGTTGGCCCACATAAGATATCAGGCTGTTTTCGAAAAATGTCGATGGGCTCGCTATCCTCTTTCCAGTTGCATTTTTTCTATAATTGGTTTTAAAATTGATTACATTATGGAGGAAAACAACTCTTTCAGTAATTGTAATGTATTAATTAAACCAACAAAGGAAAAAGGGGAACCTCTTCTTGGTCCTGATGCTATTATGGTTGCCATTCCCTCAGATCTTCAATATATAGTTGATTTGAGTCGTGCTGAAAGGGTAACTCAAGGAAAACCTACTCCATTTAAACTCTTTATAATCAAAAAAGTTAAAGGCCTCCCTTGTGGATTGGCAGGACCTCTCCTTGGAGCACCCCAAGGGGCGATTGTCATGGAAAAACTCATAGCATTGGGTGCAAAAAGGATCTGGGTTGTAGGGTGGTGTGGTTCATTGCAGCCAAATATTGCAATAGGTGACCTGATAATTCCTACTACTGCGCTATCTGAAGAAGGTACCTCCGCTCATTATCCTATGAATAAAAAGAAAAAAGAGACAAACTCTTTTCTCAACAAGAGGTTAGAAGATGCATTGCAAAAGGCCAATCTTCCTTTTAAAAAAGGTCCAGTCTGGACAACAGACGCGCTCTATCGTGAGACTTCAGAAAAGGTTACAGAGTATGGGAAAAGGGGGTATCTGGCTGTTGAAATGGAAATGTCCGCCCTTATAAATGTGGCCATTTATCGTTCTGTACAATTGGCAGGATTGTTAATTGTATCGGATGAGCTTTTTTCTCTTCAATGGCATAATGGATTTGGAGCTGGTAAGCTAAAAAAGGCAAGCAGAGAGGCTGGACGACTGCTTTTCAGTCTGTGTATGGATGAGAATAGAGGAAGCTAACCGTTAGTTATGAGTTGAGAGTACCAAGATATGAAATGTAATACATCGTTTATCCCACCACGAGCCATGAACCATAACACATAAAGAACAACTATCAATTTGTACTACAATGGGAATTAAAGAGATGTCTATGCAGGAGATGGAAAAGGCAAAAATAGAATTAACAGCACTGAGAGAGAAGATAGAGTATCACAACTATCGCTATTATATTCTTGATGATCCTGAAGTCTCAGATGCCGAATATGATCACCTTCTCCAACGTCTCCTTCACATAGAAAATAAATACCCAGAATTGATCGTTCCAGAATCCCCCAGTCAAAGGGTAGGGGCACCTATTGTGGGTGGTTTTAACCCTGTCAAACACAGTATCCCCATGCTGAGCCTGGAAAATGGTTTTTCTGATAAAGAGGTTAAGGAATTTGAGAAAAGAATCAGGAGACTCTTGGAATACCCTCATACTATTACCTATACTGTAGAACCGAAGTTGGATGGTCTTGCAGTTGAACTTATTTACAAGAATACTATTCTTACAACTGCATCAACAAGGGGAGATGGCTATATTGGAGAAGATATAACCTCCAACGCAAAGACTATCAGATCCATCCCACTGCGGCTTCTTTCACCCAGAGACAGTCCAAAACTTCCTGAACATATAGAGGTCAGGGGTGAGATATATATGGAAAAAAAGGCCTTTCGGCAATTAAATAAAGAAAGGGAAAAACAGGGGGAAGCACTGTTTGCCAACCCCAGAAATGCTGCTGCCGGGTCTGTGAGGCAACTTGATCCACATACAACAGCCAACCGACCTCTGATGTTCTTCTCTTATGGAATAGGGAAGGTATCAGGATGGGTATTTACCTCCCAGATTGAATTATTAACCACCCTTAATACATGGGGGGTAAGGATAAATACAGAGCACATCAAGGAATGTGCAAACATAGATGAAGCCATTGCCCACTGCAAATATTTAGAGGGCATAAAACATGATCTCCCCTACGAGGTGGATGGCGCAGTTATCAAGGTGAACTCTCTTGCGATGCAAAAAACTCTGGGAGAAAAATCAAGAAGCCCTCGATGGGCCCTTGCGTATAAATTTGAACCAACCCAGGCAACAACCAAAATTTCTACAATTGATGTGCAAGTAGGAAGAACCGGCGCCCTCACACCCGTGGCACACTTACAACCTGTAGAGGTAGGCGGGGTAAAGGTTAGCAGGGCCACCTTGCATAACCAAGATGAAATTAAAAGAAAAGATATCAAAGAAGGAGATACCGTTATTATTCAACGGGCTGGGGATGTTATTCCAGAAGTAGTCAAAGTAATAAAGGCAAAAAGAACAGGCAAAGAAAAACCGTTCCACATGCCTGATAGATGCCCCGTATGCGGATCTGAGCTTGTATCACCAGGTGACGAGGTAGTGATACGATGCAACAACCCGGTGTGTCCGGCCCAGGTGACAGGGAAAATCAAACACTTTGTATCCAAAGATGCTATGGATATCGACGGGCTTGGGGATAAATTAGTAGATCAACTGGCAATTCGTGGCTTGATAAAAGATGCTGCCGATATCTATCACCTGACTCTGGAAAACCTTATTCCTTTGGATAAAATGGCTGAAAAGTTGGCCAATAATATCCTTACTGCTATTAATAATAGTAAAAAAACTACATTGTCAAAATTTATCTACTCCCTGAGTATACGGCATGTAGGCGAACATGTGGCCACGGTCCTTGCGGAAAAATTCAGGAGATTCGACAGACTTCAAAAGGCACACGAGGAAGATCTGCTATCCATTAAGGAAATAGGGCCAGAGATAGCGGATAGCATCCTTTCCTATTTTTCTAATGAAAAAAACATCTTTTTTATTACCCGTCTCTTTGAGGCAGGAATAACTATTGAAGAAATGCCAATAGAAAAGCAACTTTTTGAAGCGCACCCTTTTTCCGGGAAATTGTTTGTTCTGACAGGTACCCTAACAACTCTCACACGTACCGAGGCTAAAAAATTTATTCAAGAAAAGAAGGGAAAGGTATCCGCATCAATAACCAGGAAAACAGATTACCTCGTTGTAGGTAAATCGCCAGGATCCAAACTTACCAAGGCGAAAGATCTGTCGGTAACTATCTTAAATGAAGATGAATTTTTACGGATAGCCGGTGAGGAATAAGTATGGATAATATCAGAGCTCATCTCATCATTGAAGGAAGGGTGCAAGGAGTCTGGTTCAGGGATTCAACAAGAAATGAGGCAACCAGATTGAATCTTACCGGTTGGGTAAAAAACCGTTTCGACGGCAGTGTTGAACTCGTTGCCGAAGGGTCAAGGGAAGAGGTGAAAAAATTAATAGAATGGTGCCATCATGGTCCTCCGGCTGCACGAGTAACAATGGTTCATGAAATCAAGGAAGATTATACTGGAAACTTTGACTCCTTTAGAATATCGTACTAACGCATTACGTATTGCTTGTGGAGCTCCACGGGCAAGCACGTGGTACCACTTAGTTTCGCCGATTCGCTTCGCGAACGGCGGGACTTAGTGGCACGACATCCCGACTGTTATCTCGACCACAAAAGGTCGGGACTAAAGCCATGGCTTTCTGCGGTCGGGGTAAAAAACACACATAACAAAAAAATGGGAATGAGTAATAAAAAAAGGGATCTCTTTATGAAGAAAAGATCATATTTTCTGCTTACCATATGTGCCCTGTTTTCTCTTTCGCTTCTTGCTGGCTGTGGAATGAGGGCATTATTGACCTCACAATTATTACCAGACAATGATTGGCCAAAGAAAAGGGTTATGGTTATGCCTGCTGCTGATCTTACTGGGATACCTTTACATGAATCAATCGATACCATACGTGAGGAGTTAACCAAAATTTTACAAAAAACTGGATGTTTCAATCTTTGCCCTCACAATAAAACAAAAAAATATCACTCCTTTACGCCAGGAGAATCTATTGATCCGGAATTACTGAGAGAGGCCAAAGAGAGAGGTATGAACGCCATTATCTTTGAAACCATCAACCCAATAGAGCTAAACCCGGGGAAATCAGGAATATGGCCATTTAGGAAAAAGGCCTGGAGTTGTACAGTATCAATGGATATAGATATAGTAGATGTTAACAGTGAAACAATACTTTTAAGCAAAGAGATAGCTGACAACATTACCTTATCGAGTGAGGAAACCACGGAACAAACAGAAAAAGGTGGCACTACAGAAACAAAAAAAAAGGCCCTCAAGGAATGCCTTCCGAATATCCTCAAGGAAGCAGCAAATGCTGCCAGTCTTTCACTTAATCAGAAATTCTGGACAGGTAGAATAGTTTCTATAGATACAAAAGAGATTATTATCAATGCCGGCAGCGACGTAGGGCTAAGGCCAGGGGTTGTGCTTGAAGTCTTCAGTAAAGGTGAATATATCACATCTTTTAATAAACAAACCTATCAGTTGCCAGGTCCAAAGGCGGGTGAAATAAAAATTGTCAGCCTGAAAACAATGCACTCCATTGCCAAACCAATCGATGGGGATGGTTTTAAAGTAGGACAGATAGTAAGGGTGAAAGATTAAGAAGAAGGTATCTCCCGGGGCTTCTATAGAATTTCAACTGGGAAGGGGATTGATTCCAAATATTTTTATATGAATCAGGATCATTGTAAGAATTCATCAGTGGTCAAAAAAGTACCAGGGAAAATATTCTCGAAGTGAATCTTATCCCGGGTAACCATTGTTGAGATGAATGGCAAATGTTTCTGTGCGACCATGCCATATTCTTGGGCATTTAAAACGGTGCCTCCCTTTGCCCCTAAACTTTCATGGAGTCTATCTCCTGAGGCAGTAAGACTTTTAACCACAACTCCGATTTCTATAATTCTCTTGAGCAATATACTCATCCCCTTTTAAGAAAAAATATAATGCACTACAGTTTAAACTGAAAAAATGGCCACCGTACAAGATTTAGTGTCTCCCTCCTTATCTCCTCCCATACAGTGCGCCAATCCGACTTTTGCTCGTTCCACTTGTCGTTTACCGGCTTCATGGCGCAGCTGAGTCACTATCTCATAGATCTGTGCTAGACCAGTGGCACCAACCGGGTGTCCACGACTAAGCAATCCACCAGAGGTGTTAACTGGAACCCGCCCACCTAACTCGGTCTCACCTTTGGCAGCAAACCTGGCGCCCTCTCCTGTGGGGCATAAGCCCATGGCTTCATAATGTAGAATTTCACAAATAGCAAAGGCATCATGGCATTCAGCCATATTGATGTCCTCTGGGCCAATACCGGCTTTTTCATAAGCTACTCCGCATGCCCTGTAGTCCGTCTCCCACCTGAGTTGATCCTGTGGATTTTCATAATTTCCTGTGGCCAAAATGGCGGCATCTATATTCACTGCTCTTCCCTGACGCTGAGCGATATCTGGAGAAGCTACAACCACTGCTGCCGCACCATCTGCATTTGGACAGCACATTAATCGTGTTAAAGGATCAACGACCATAGGGGAGCCTAAAACCTCTTCAATGGTAATAGGATCACGGAACTGAGATAAAGGATTTAGCCCTGAGTGGCGTCGGTTCTTGACTGAAACTTGAGCAAATTGCTCAGGTGTCGCATCGAATTCTTCCATGTAGCGGATTGCCCGCAGGGCAAAACTGGCAGGTGCAACCCTGCCTAATTGAGTATCTAGTTCGGTCTGCCCAGAGTTAAGCAAGCCTAGCTCAGGCACATATAGCTTTTCCGCTCCAACTGCGAAAGCTAGTTCTACCTGTCCCGCAGCTACTGCATTGTAGGCAAGGTAGAAAGCTGTTGATCCTGAAGTGCAAGCATTTTCCACGTTGACAACCGGGATGCTATTTATTCCCACATTCCAGAAGACATTCTGGCCGATGGTAAAATCGCCAAAAAGGCGACCTGCAAACCCGTTAGCAAAAAAACCAATCTCAACGTTCTTAGGGTTTAAATCTGCATCTTTGAGCGCCATATAAGCCGCCTCTGAGCCCAAATCGACTAATGTTCTATCTGGATGCTTCCCGAAAGGAATCATTCCCACACCGACAACTGACGCATATGCCAAAGCAACCTCCTTTCTTAGTTTAATTTACGTGGTGTGAAATATGGCCTTAATCGTGGTTCTCCCTGACCATTGTCCCCAAGCGGCTTAACTGCGAGTCCCACTTCAAGGCCGATTCGAAGCTGATCAATGGCTTCCGGATCGAATAGGCAAAACACTCGTAATCCGCTTTCATCCAAATCGACATAAACCACGCTGTATGGGGAAGGAAAACCAAGCGGCGGCTTGATACGGATAACGGTATAGCTATAAATAGTTCCAGTAGATCCCACAGTTGTTTCTTCGATCAACCCTAAACAACCGGGGCAATATTTAGGCCGAGGGAAATACCTCTTGTCACATTTTTGGCAATATCCTCCGAGCAAGACTGGTGGGTTTTTATCGTATGGCGGCAAGGTAAAAATTCCTGGCGCAATAGGTTGAATATCCACCGTAGTTTCTGAATTCATGCTACATCCTCCTGTCTGAAAAGCCAGCTCTCATTTATAGCGTCCTTGATTGAATTACCCTTTCTAACAATTTTATTGATAAATTATGCTTTACCATGAATTACCTTTATCTTCTGTCTATCGATTGACCCATCTTTAGTTTTAGGAAGATCTTGAACAAATACAATATATTTAGGCCTCTTAAACCGGGCGATTCGCTTCCCCACAAATTCAATCAACTCGACCTCTTGCAATGACTCCCCATTTCTCAAAACACATATTGCCTTGATAGCCTCACCCCATTGTTTGTCCGGTACTCCTATGACGGAGACTTCCTGGATCAAAGGATGCTCCAATACTACTTTCTCCACTTCAGCCGGATATACATTCTCGCCACCTGACTTAATAAGTTCTTTTTCTGCTTTTCGCCCCTCATACCATAGGTAACCATCTTCATCAAAACGGCCAATATCACCAGTATGGTGCCATCCATCACGAAATGTATATTCATTGTCTATTGGGAGATTCAAATAACCCTTAAACACCATAGGCCCACGGACCACTATCTCGCCTGCCTTTCCAGTTTCTAAAAAATTTCCATTATCATCCATGATTTCTACTTCGAATGCAAAACTAGGTGTTCCTGCAGAACCTGGTCGCTCAAAGTATGGCGCCATGCTTACAAAGCTAGTGGTTTCCGCTTGGGCGTATGCTGTCCAAAATGTTGCTCCAGTCATTCTTTCAAATCTTTTGATTGTGTCTGGTCGATCCAACCCTAGCACTATTCTCAGACTTGAGAGATCGTGTTCGCCTTCCTGTGCCTTATCTAATAAGGAATCCAATATCGGGGGAAATTCACCAAAAAGAGTTACCCTATCTTCTTGAATTTTTTTCAGTGCTAGATCAGTATCAAATTTTGGAGTGATTATGTTCGAGCCTCCAGCTTGCATCACACTTAAAGTAATGCACAGTCCAAAGGAGTGATACAATGGTAATAGAAGAATGTGTGTATCTTCTTTTGTTAAATTCCAACGATACATTAACTGCAAATTAGAGATAATCATGTTTTGATGAGAGATAGTCGCCCCTCGTGGTTTTCCATATACTGCTGCTGTATAAACTATGAAATATTCATCATCAAAATTAACATCCATCTCTGGACAAATTCCATTTTTATCCATCAAATCATCGAAGCTAGCAAAATCTTTCGAGGCTTGTCCCATAGAATAGCAATTATCTTGATAACAATACTTTGTAATCAAAGGAGTCATTATGGTATGAAATTCCGCCCCCACAAACAGAAACTTTGGATCTACATCGCCAATAATATAGTCTATCTCCTCTGCTGCAAGACGCAAATTGATCGGAATCATGATAGC
>Ga0180437_10005756_pt1 | contig 16809 bp, 15 predicted proteins | sample SS_ome_4_FD_132410 | JGI IMG/M metagenome (GOLD analysis project Ga0180437, IMG submission 132410) | Hypersaline lake sediment archaeal communities from the Salton Sea, California, USA - SS_3_D_1 metaG | ecosystem: Environmental > Aquatic > Non-marine Saline and Alkaline > Hypersaline >... | reverse complement strand
GCGGCTGAAATCACGATAGATTGCCGATTTTGATGTGGTCAAGTGCGTTGCACCTTCTCGCCCCATTCAAATTTGGAATTGCTGACACCAATTGAGATTGCTTGTCAGGCTATGTCTATTCTGCTATAATGTTTACTAGGTAGTGAAGGTACCAGGGCATCATAGAATGATGTTTCAGGCTGATTTCCGATTTCCCTGGTCTTTGACTCTCTGCGCTACGTATTTGACGAGTTCTCTCAAAGGTTTATCAAACGAGGTAGATGCTTCGGCACTGCTCGGCTGAGGCATTTGCCCGAGTTCACGCCGAGGACTCGCGCTGAAGCCTGATGGGGGTGCCTCGCCCCTCATTGCGCAGCGCAGAGTGAGCACGCCCATATGCGAGCGGCATGTTCCGAGAGGTCTCTGACCTTGAAAGGAGGGAAAGCGGACGACACAACACGTAGAATCGACTGAATCTGAATACAGGTTCTTCGCGAAAATGCTTGACGAGAAAGGGGGAAAGATATTATGAAGACTTCACGCGGTAGAATCTCCGTTTGGCTCATCACACTTGCCACATTGGTTGCGCTCCTGCTAAGCATAGCCCCTGTGGCAACAGCACAAGAAAGCGAATTCACACTGGTTGTGTTGCACACCAATGACGTACACGGCCGGGTCTTGCAGTTCGATCAGTACGGCAGTGCGTGTAGCGAGGAGGATGCTGCTGAAGGTGAATGTTTCGGTGGCGTAGCGCGCCGGGCGACTGCGATCAGCGATATCCGCGATGAGGGTGGGAACGTCATCCTTGTCGACGCTGGTGACCAATTCCAGGGCACCTTGTTCTACAACCAGTACAAGGGTGAGGAAGCCCAACGCTTTATGAACGAGCTGGGTTATGACGCCATGACCATCGGCAACCACGAGTTCGACGATGGGCCGGGTGTACTGGGCAGCTTTATCCGGGGTGCTAACTTCCCTGTGGTAAGCGCCAACGTTGACGTCAGCAACGAGCCCGATTTGGCTGGGTTGGTCGAATCCTACGTCGTGCTCGATGTCGGCGGTGAGCAAATCGGCGTCGTCGGTTACACCACCGAAGACACAGCCATTCTCTCCAGCCCTGGTCCTAACGTGGTCTTCAATAACATTGAGGAGTCTCTGGCAGATGCCGTGGCTGAGTTGGAAGGTATGGGCATCGATAAGATTGTAGCCCTCAGCCACGCTGGTTTTGGGCGGGACAAGGAGGTTGCGGCCGCATTAGATGGCGTTGACGTAATCGTCGCTGGCCATACCCACACCTACCTCTCAAACACCGACGAGGACGCCGAAGGCCCTTATCCGGTAGTAGTCAACTCACCCAGCGGGGACCCCGTGCTGATCGTTTCCGACTTCAGTTGGGGCAAATACCTGGGCCGCCTCGACGTCACCTTTGACGAAAATGGGGTTCCGGTTGCCTGGGAGGGGAATCCCATCACCCTGGACGCTAGCGTGGCAGAAGATCCCGATGTCCTGGCCGAAGCTCAGGCGCTCAACGAGCCACTGCAAGAGTTGCGCACCCAGATCGTTGGATCGGCAGCCGTTGACCTGAACGGTGAACGTGCTTCCTGCCGCTTTGAAGAGTGCACTATGGGCAACCTCATCACCGATGCCATCCTGTGGAAGACGGCCGCTGAAGGCACCCAGATTGCCTTCCAGAACGGAGGCGGCATCCGGTCCAGCATCTCGGCCGGAGATGTCAGCTTGGGCGACGTGCTGGAGGTGCTTCCCTTTGGCAACGCCGTCGCGACTTTTGAATTGACTGGCGCCGACGTGTGGGCTGCGTTAGAGAACGGCGTAAGTCGCGCTGAGAACCCCGAGAACGAGGGGACCGGGCGTTTCCCCCAGGTCTCTGGCCTGCGCTTTGCGTGGAACCCCGACCAGCCGGCGGGGGCTCGGGTGGTCAGTGTCGAAGTCGAGAACCCGGATGGCACTTACAGCCCCATTGACCTGGCTGCCACCTACAAACTAGCGGCCAACAACTTCATGCGCGGTGGCGGCGACGACTACAGCGTGTTTGCTGAGAACGCTATCGATCCCTACGACTATGGTCCCATACTGGCGGACGTCGTGGCTGAGTACATCACTGCTAATTCGCCCGTATCGCCGGCGGTAGAGGGGCGCATCACACAAAGCACAGAAGCTGCGCCGGCTGAGTTACCCGTTACCGGCGGTGTGCCCATTCCGGTGCCGATTGTCTTAACGGCGGCAGGCTTCGCCCTGGCAGGAACTGGCTTGCTGGTGCGCCGCAGACAGGGCTAAATGACTGACGACAAAACAGGGCGAGGAGAACCCCTCGCCCTGTTTTTTGTGTTTGCGTCACATATTACGCCCTACCAAGTCTGGGTCCGTCCGTATCGACTTCAGTATTAAGAGCCTCACACAGGTGCGCCGGTTCTTCGAGTGCCTGCTCGCGTTTCGCGTTCCTCAGGCACTGGAAGCTCACACGTGGTTGTGGGCTTTTTGCGCTTTGTGGTATAATGTCCGGCAAAATGGACTTAACCTATCTGAAAAGAGCTATGTTTGGGGAATGTTAATTCTAGCTGTGGACGTAGGCACCGGCACTCAGGATATTTTACTGTTTGACAGCCAGCGCGACGTGGAAAACTGTCTCAAGATGGTAATGCCCTCTCCTACGCTGCGGCTGGCGGACGCTGTTCGGGGCGCTACTGGTCGGGGTGATGGCATACTGTTGACCGGTGTATTGATGGGTGGTGGGCCTTGCACCTGGGCCGTGGAAGATCATCTCAGAGCTGGCTACCCCGCGTACGTGACACCATCCGCCGCGCGCACCTTTAATGATGATCTGGATGCGGTGGCTGAAATGGGCATTAGCCTGGTCGGTGAGGACGAAGCTCGGACGTTGAACGGCGATGTGGTGCGGTTGCGCATGACTGACTTCGACTACCAGGCCATCAGCCAGGCCTTTGCCAGTTTCGATGTGGATTTGGATCGAGACCTGGATGGACTCGCCATTGCGGTTTTTGATCATGGCGACGCGCCACCCGGTGTCAGCGATCGTCTGTTCCGCTTTGAGTACCTGGCCGAGCGTATCCGTGCTGAGAATCGTCTCTCGGCTTTTGCCTTCCTGGCTCAGGATGTTCCGCCCATTATGACTCGTATGCAAGCCGTCGTCGCGAGTGTACCCCGCGACGATATCCCCGTGCTGATCATGGATACCGCGCCTGCGGCTGTGCTTGGTGCACTTCAGGATTCTGCCGTTGGGGAGCGACGATCGGCCATTGTGACCAACGTGGGGAATTTTCATTGTCTGGCCTTTCGGTTGGGAGATGGAGGTATCGAGGGTGTTTTTGAGCACCATACTGGCGAGATCAGCGTCGAGCAATTGGAGACGTTCCTCGATCAGTTGGCCGAAGGCAGCCTGACCCACACCCAGATTTTTGATAGCAATGGCCACGGTGCCATTCTTTTCCGGGATGATGCCATCCCACCCGACTTGCGCTACGTGGCCGTCACTGGTCCCCGGCGCAGGTTGCTGCAGCGCTCGCGCCATAGTCCTTACTTCGCCACGCCCTTTGGGGATATGATGCTTGCCGGGTGTTATGGACTGGTCCGCGCCTATGGTGATGTATTGCCCGAGTCGCAAGAGGCCATCGATCACGCCTTGACCGGCGGCGATGGCTCGTCGTTATGGTAGATCCAGGGGTAATCAATAGCAAGGAGTCGGGCTATGAGCTTTGTCATTCGCATATACACTCCGGCATATGTACTCATCGGACAAAGCGAGTCGAGCAATGCTTTCTTGGGCTGGCTTAACAACCCCAATAAGCAGACTCTTGACTTGTTCGAGGTAGAGGGCCTCTCCCTGGATCCCAACGCCACATTGGTCAATTTCTCGCAGCCTGTGGTTACTTTGCCCAAGGGGCAGGTTGAGTCTATTGACTTGGTCAGCCCCGAAGCCCAAGCCTCAGTGCAGTTGACCTCTCGTGCTGAGTTAGCAGTGTTGTATACTGACCGTTTCATCATTCAGGCTAATATGCATCCCTCAGGCGACATGCCAGTTAGCAACATCTTCAACGTGGTCGGTGGCGACTTCGTTCCCGTAAGCAATGCCCGGCTGTATCCTTTAGTTCCCACACGTAAGCTGCCTACTGATCACACACAGGTGTTAGTTGTCAACAAGCATTCCATCAATTTCTATCACACGCGGACGTAGTCACTATGGACACATACATTATTAAACGTCTGGACAAACACATTCTCGAAGCGCATCAACACCTGTGTCAGTCAGTAGAGGGAGGTATTTTTGAGCGGACCGATGATTGGGTAAGAGGATTCACCGGCTCCACAATATCGACCTTTAACATCTTGCTGCTCTTGAGAAAGCAAGCCCTCAACGATGAGCTTCTCTCCGATACCGCCGCGTACTTCAACGAAGAGGATGTGCCCCACGTCGTTGCCTTCGATGAACATTGGTTTTCCGGCGGAACCAGTTTTTTGCACTCCCGTAGTTATCAGCCACTTCCTCCCCTACCAGGGATGGTCTTATTGGGCCCACCCCGGCGATTCCGTTCGCATCCAGACCTGGTGGTCGAGCGGGTGGAGACTCCGTCAGTGCTTGGCGAATATTGCAGACTGATATCAGAACTGTTCGGGCTGCCATTCGTCGAAACGACCCGTCTGTTTTCCATCAACCAGTTGCACGATGAGGCCATCCGGCATTATGTGGGCTATGTGGACGAGGTCCCTGTAGTGGCAGGAACAGGAGTTCTGACCGAAGGGGTTGTCAGCATATGGAATGTAGCAACCCACGATGTCGTCCGTCGGCAAAGAGTGGCAACAGCTTTGATGGAACGTCTACTCGGTGATGCCTGGGATGATGGCTGCGACGTAAGCTTACTCTATTCGACGCCCATGGCTTATTCCCTGTACCAAAGACTCGGTTACGAGCTCTATACGCAGAGACGTTGCTTCCTGCCTCCTGAGTGGTAAGTAAGAAAATCGTGATTAAAGTACACTATAGTCATAGGAGGAGTCTATAATGCCTGTAAATGATATGGTGATACGCATCGGCGGCGAGTCGGGCGAAGGAATTGTAACCATTGGTGAGATCTTCGTACGCATCGCTGCTTTTTCCGGTTTGGAGGTGTATACCTTCCGCACCTTCCCGGCTGAAATCCTGGGAGGTCACGTGACCTTCCAGGCGCGCATCGCTGACAAACCAGTTCTGTCACAGGGCGATGACATTGACGTGTTGGTCTGCCTCAATCAAGAGGGCTATGATAACCACATCCATGAACTAAGGCCGGGTGGCGTGGTTCTCTATGATAGCACGACCGCCGCACCCACCGCGGACGCCGGTGATCACACATTGTATGCCATCCCGGTGGATGAGCTGGCGCGCAGTATCGACTTTGTGCGTGGTCGCAACCTGGTGATGATTGGTGCTATGGTCCAGTTGTTCGGCCTGCCACTGGATAAGGCAGAGCAAATGGTCCGCCGCCGGCTGGGACGCTTCAAGGACTTGCTGCCCAAGAACCTGGAAGCGTTGGGCTTAGGCTATAACTACGCCCAAGAGAACTTCACCCAGCGCCCTCCGGTTTACTTGGAGCCACCTATGGAGGCGGCCGAGGAAGGCCTGGTGATGACTGGTAACCAGGCGCTGGCGTTGGGAGCCATCACAGCCGGCTGCCGGGTTTATGCCGGCTATCCCATCACTCCAGCGACGGACATTATGGAGTTCCTGGCCAAAGAATTGCCTAAGGTAGGGGGCGTGGTCATACAAGCTGAAGATGAGATTGCTGCCATCAATATGACGATTGGCGCTTCTTTTTCCGGCGTCCGCGCTATGACGGCGACCTCTGGCCCTGGTCTGTCGCTGATGGTTGAGGCTATGGGGTTGGCTAGTATGACCGAGATCCCTGTTGTAATCGTAGACGTGCAACGCGCTGGCCCAGCCACCGGCATGCCAACCAAAACGGCCCAGGGTGACCTGTACCTGGCGCTATACGCTGGCAATGACGACCCACCCCGATTTGTTGTCGCTCCTAGCTCGGTAGAAGACTGTTTCTACCAGATAATCAATGCCTTCAACCTGGCTGAGCGCTACCAGATTCCTGTCATCGTGCTCAGCGACCAGGCTCTGGCTCCTCGCGTCGAGAGCTGTGATCGTTTCCGTGTGGATGACGTTCAGGCCTTGGATCGAGAACTGGTCGATTTGGATGCAAATGGGGATTATCAGCGATACAGGATTACCGAGACCGGTGTATCACCCATGACTGTTCCCGGTATGAAAGGCGGACACTACACGGCTGAAGGGTTGGAACATAACGAAAAAGGAAATCCAAACTACACGCCCGAAATGCACTCAGCAATGATGCAGAAGCGGCGCCGCAAGGTCGACATCGCCCGTCAGGAGTTGGCCCTATGGTCCAATGTAGTCGAGGAATGGGGCGATGACGAGGCAGCCATCGCAGTTATGGGTTGGGGCAGCTCGCTCGGACCGGTACAAGAGGCGATGGCCCGCGCTCAGGAAACCGGCCTCAAAGTAGCGGCCCTGTTCCCCAAGGTCTTGCTGCCCATGCCCGATTTGCGCATCAAACGCTTCCTAAGAGGGCGAAGGGCGATTATCATTCCTGAGTTGAACCAGCGCGGCCAATTCGCCCGAGTCATCGAGCACCGCTACAGCCACGAGTTGATTCGGGATAACATCGAGATAATTTCCTTGACCAAATACCAGGGGCTGCCCTTCAGGCCAGTTGAGATATTCGATAAGATCGTAGAAGTGGCCCAATTGCTTACTGAGCGTGCCCGCATCGACTAGGTACGCAGACAAGTGGAGATATGGATATGATAACTCAATCAGAACCGCTCAAGGTAAAAGATCTGAAAAGTGACGTGAAGCCCATCTGGTGCCCCGGCTGTGGCGACTTCGGCGTGCTTAATGCTATGCTCAAGGCCCTGACCGACCTTAAGCTTGACCCTGCTTATGTGGCCATTGCTTCGGGCATCGGTTGCTCTGGTCGCTTCCCGGCGTTTGTCAATGCATATGGTTTCCACGGTGTTCACGGCCGGGTGCTGCCCCTGGCGACCGGTATCAAAGTGGCCAACCCTGAGTTAACCGTCTTTGCGGTTGGCGGTGACGGCGACGCCTTCAGCATCGGCGCCGGGCACTTGCCCCATGCGGCTCGTCGGAACGTGGACATTACCTACATTGTGATGGATAACGAGATTTACGGCTTGACCAAGGGCCAGCCATCTCCGACCAGTCCGGTAGGTATGGAGAAGAAGGCTTCCCCTTACGGCACCTATGATATTCCGCTCAATCCTACTGCGATGGTGCTTTCGTATGGCGCGACGTTTGTGGCGCGTGGATTTTCCTCGCAGCCACGTGAACTGACAGAGCTTATTAAGCGCGGGGTTCAACACCCTGGATTTGCCTTTCTGCAGGTGATCAGCCCTTGCGTCACCTTCTACGACACCTATGCTCGATTCAAAGATATCGCCGCTCCGATCCCTGAGGATCACGATTCTTCCGACCGGGCGGCAGCGATCAAACTGGCGATGACCACCGATGTCCAGTACTTGGGTGTCTTCTACCAAGAGGAGCAGATGTCTCATCACGCTCGCGTGGACCAAGTCCGGGACAAAGCAGGCAGCGATTTCTCGCTTGAAGACCTGCTAAAACGTTTCGTACGCTAGAAACGCAGCGCGGTAGAGGGTAGCAGTGGTGAGTATATCTCCCTGTCTACCCTTTACCGTCTACTGCCTACCGTCTACCAATGTCTCTGACGGAGGTCGTCAAAGAAAAAGCATACGAATTGGGCTTTGACCTCATTGGCATCGCTCCCGCCAAGCGGACGCCTCATGCCGATGCCTACGCCTCGTGGGTTGACTCCGGTTATGCGGCCACGATGGGCTACATGGCTCGTGATGTAGTACGCCGCCAGGACCCTGGTCAAGTGTTGCCAGGCGCCCGATCAGTCGTTGTAGTTGGCCTGTCGTATTTCGTCGCTGATCCCCCCGCTGACGTATGGAACGATCCATCGCGGGGCCGGATTGCTCGTTACGCTTGGGGCGCCGACTATCACGAAGTGATGGTGCCCCGCCTGCGCCAGTTAGCCGAGTTCATCACCCTCCAGACACGGCGCAATGTGCAAAGCCGATTGTACGTGGACACTGGTCCCGTGCTGGAACGTGATTTCGCGGCTCAGGCTGGCTTGGGCTTCATCGGCAAAAACACTTGCCTCATCAATCCTGCCATGGGATCCTATCTGTTCCTGGGCGAGGTACTGGTGAATCTGGAATTGGATTATGACGAGTCAGCGACCGACTCCGGGGCGCAGATTGGGTTCGAAGCCCATCAGGGGTCAGCGATCAACAAGAACAGTGGGGGGGGGTTCGGAGTAGCTCTGCCGCCTGCCCGGCGGGTTGCCTCGTGCGGTGCCTGCACGCGTTGTCTGGAGACGTGCCCCACCCGTGCTTTCCCTGCTCCTTATATCCTTGACAGCAATCGCTGCATTTCCTTCCTCACCATCGAGCTGAAGGGCTCCATTCCCCTCGAACTGCGCCCTCTGATTGGCAACTGGATATTTGGTTGCGACGTGTGCCAGTCGACTTGTCCGTGGCCGCGTCGCTTTTCTCGCCCGTCGCGCCTGGACTTCCTCAACTACGACCCCGAGCAAATCGCTCCCAAGTTATTGGACTTGATCAGCCTGGACGATGATGAGTTTCACACGCGTTTCAGGCGAACCCCTCTTTGGCGCGCCAAACGCCGCGGCCTGCTGCGCAATGTGGCCGTTGCGCTCGGCAACTGGGGGAACCCTCAAGCCGCGCCTGCCCTGCGCCGCGCCCTCAACGATCCCGAGCCCCTGATCCGAGAGCACGCCGCCTGGGCCCTGACCCAAATAGCAAATAGCAATTGACACATAAGAAATAGCAAATGCAAATGGCAGGTTGTAGGCAAAACGATTAAGGATCTGCTATTTGCCATTTATCATTTGCTATTTGATCTAGGACCATCGGCCCGCTGACAATCCACTCAAAATTGTATATAATGATGTTAGATTTCGTGTTAGTCATAATCCTGCAGGGACGATCATAGTGCTTGATCATAGGTTGCGTGTTATCCCTCTCTTCCGTGATCTGCCGGATGAGAGCCTGAAATCCATTGCTACACGCCTAAAACAAGAGCGTTATCCTCAGGGTGCCGTTGTTTTTCGTGAGGGGGATGCTGGCGATGCAATGTATGTGGTTGAGTCCGGTCAGCTCGAAGTAACCACCGGCTCTGGAGATAGCGAGCATCCCCTGGCCTATCTTGGTCCGGGCAGCTTTGTCGGAGAAATCGCTCTATTGTTGGGCCAACCCCGCTCGGCAACTCTTAAGGTGGTCATTGACGCCGATCTGTGGGTACTTCACAAAAAGGATCTGGAGGAACTGCTGGCTGAATATCCCTCCATTGCCTTGCACTTCACCCATGAATTGGGACAGCGGCTGGTCACCACCAGCCACCGGTCCGCACCGCCTAAGAAAACACCCATTACCTGCGTTTGGGGCGATTACTGGTATGAGCTGTTGCTGGCCTTGGCCAATCAGACCAAGGGTTCCATTGGGATTTTGCCCTTGATCGGGTCCCTGCCTCCCATGGGAAGTTCAAACTTTCTGGATGTGATAACCTCCAAGGCCGGCGTTGATCTCATAGAGGTTGGACTGACCGAAGAGGCACTGACTGAGGATTTGAGTCGTCAATTGGGTGAATTCGACCACGTGCTCATTGTCCTTCCCAGGTACCCCACCACGACTGCGCGCAAGGCTCTCGATTTGACAGACTACATCGTTAGCTTCGGCGCTCCTTCTGGATGGATACAGAACGTATCCCCCCCTGACCGTCTTCTCAAGTGCGACATGTCGCATGAATCGGTTCAACGCGTTGCCCGTCGGCTGACTGATCGCACGGTAGGGCTGGCGCTGTCGAGCGGAGGTAGCCGGACCGTTGCTCACATCGGCGTGATGCGAGTATTGAGACAGGCTGGTATTCCCATCGATATGATCGGCGGTTCCAGTGGTGGTGCCTTCTTTGGTGCCCTGATCGCCGCTGGCTGGTCAGATGAAGAGCTGGTCAATTTTGCCCGTAAGCTAAAAGACGTCAATACCTTTCGCAATTGGGACATCAACCTTCCTCCCAAGGCAGGACTGATCAAGGGGCGCCGTGCCCGCGATTTGATCGAAAACTGGCTTGATGGTCGCCATTTCTCCGACCTGGAGATTCCTTTTTATGTCGTAGCTACCGACTTGTCGACGGGTGAGGAGATCGTCTTCGACAGCGGGCCTGTCTCCGACGCCGTGCGCGCCAGCATCAGCATTCCGGGCGTGGCCAATCCCTGGGAATATGACAATCGCTTCCTGGTCGATGGAGCTGTCGTCAACCCCATGCCAGCCACTGTGTTGCACAATCGCGGTGCCAAGATCATTATTGGCTCCAGTGTCGTGCGCTTCGCCGATGATCCTGGTCAGCCCAAGTTCGAAGCTATGCCCAATTTCCTGCAGATCATCTCCCGTATTACCAGTTCTGTGGAAACAGAGCAGATAAAGGCTCAGCTCCCGCTGGTAGATGTCCTGATCCACCCTTCCGTTTTCGTCGACCATTCGTTGGATTTCAGTGAAGTTGATGCCCTGATCGCCTTGGGCGAAGAAGCCGCCCGTCAAGAACTGGCCACCTGCGAAAGAAAGTTGATAGAAGCCAGAATCCTTCCCAGGCGTCTGGAGTCTGTCGTTTAGCGGGGTTCTCAAGCCCAACGACTCAGGTGTCACCTGGCCTAGTGCAGTTGGGCACAAATAACTGCACAGTAATCGTAGGCTTGAATGCCCAACTGCTTAAGTATTTCGCGGTGTTTCACCTGCTGTCAGTCTGGTATGACGGGCAGAATATCCTTGCCCAGCTTGTCAGCTATTTAGGCCGCGAAATACTAGTCAGGCACCACCTGCCAAAAGGCCAGCGCCTCCTCCATCCTTTCCACTTTTTCAGCCGGGATTTCAATGAAAGTGCCAGTGGCCTCGGCCCCGACTTGGCCGTCTGCCAATCGGATCTCTCCGTGTGCCTCTAGGGTGCGTTTCTTCCAGTTGACCACCTCGCCCACGATGGTTAACGTCTCGCCAACAGGGACGGGCCGCCGGAAGCGGATGTTGAGCCGTCCGGTCACCACCCAGCGCTCGGCAGCGATGGCTACCCGGCCCAGGACTTCGTCCAGCAGGGAGGTCACGATTCCTCCGTGCACTATACCCGGAAACCCTTGGTGCTCGTCGCCTGGGGTGAATTTTGCCACCACGCGCCCTTCCTCATCTTCGTAAAATGCCATCTTCAGGCCAATTGGATTTTCGAGACCGCATACAAAACACATCTGAGAGTTGGGTTGTTTCTTCATTGCTTTCCTCTTTTGCTTGAGCCAAGTTTGCGAGTAAAATGGGGTGCGGCCCAATTTCTAGGCAATTGGGCAAACGCGCCTCCCTGTGCTTTCCCAAATTCTGGGCCGTACCCAGTAAAATGAGGCAACGAGCAACGGGGATAAACATGGGTTTTCAATACGTCATACTAAACGGAAAAAAGCGCCCCGCCGCCGAAGCGAAGGTCTCCTTGTTCAGTCCCGCGCTTTTCAGTAGCTTTGGCGTATATGAAAGCGTCGAGGTCATCGAGGGCATCCCCTTTCATTTACGCGACCACCTGTCACGCCTGGCCGAGTCGGCCGAGATGATCGAATTGAGTCTGCCGTATGGCATTGATGACATCGCCAGTTGGGTCAATCAATTAATTCGGGAGAACGGTAACCGAGGCTGCATATTGCGCATCATCGCGCTGGGCGTCACTCAGGCTGAGGACGAAGCCTTGGTGACTATTCTGCCCCAACCTCTCCCCCACTATCCTGATAACTGTTATTCGGAGGGTGCAACCGCCATTATTTTCGAAGGCTCGCGTGCACTGCCCGCCTGTAAGTCGTTGAACACCCTGGTCAACTATCTGGCCCGTCGCCAGGCGATCCGGGCTGGCGTCCACGAGGCCATTCTGCGCACCGGTGGCGAGATGACCGAAGGCTCGCGCAGCAACATCTTTGCTGTCTGCCAGGAAGAGATCCGCACGCCCCCGGCGGACCGCGTGCTGTCCGGCATCACCCGTGACATTACCATCCGGCTGGCGCTAGAAGCTGGTTATCGCGTGTCAGAGACCCCACTCAACCTGATGGACCTTTCTCATTTCGACGAGTTCTTCATCACCAGCACCAGTATGCACGTCATTCCCATCGTTTGCATTGGTGATGTCCGTGTCGGAGAGGGCCACGTCGGCCAGGTAACCCTCGATCTAATGGATCGCTTCGAGCGGTACCACCACGACTATATCAGTAGTAGAAATTCTACCTGATCACAACATGCCTCACATCAAGACCTTGTGGATCAAAGACGAGTATTTGCAACACATCTTGGCTGGTCGCAAGACGGTTGAGGTCCGTGTGGCCTACAGCAACATAAACCGTCTGGAACCGGGCGACATCTTACTGCTCAACGACCAACATCGTTACACAATTACCGCCATCCGCCGCTATTCAGATTTTGAGGCAATGGTTGCTGCTGAGGATCCGGCGACCATTGCCCCTGACCTGTCAAGCCGCGACACTCTGCTTGCTGCTTGTCGTGCCATCTATCCGCCTGAAAAAGAGGCGTTGGGTGTGGTGGCATTGGAGATTACTCATCAGGTGGAGAGCGGCTAGTTCAATCGCACATCTACACCTCCAATGCCCGCAAACGGCGTTGGATCTGGCGGATGTCCTCGGTCTGATCACCAGTCAATTTCAGGTGGTCCGCGACCCGACCATCCATCAAGAACACGACCCGGTCAGCGAAGCTAGCTGCTTTGGCGTCGTGGGTGACTACCACGATCGTCTGACCCATCTCATCACACGAGCGGCGCAGCAGTTCCAGTATCTCCTCACCGGTTCTACTGTCCAGATTTCCCGTTGGCTCATCAGCCAATACGATGGCTGGATCTGTGACAAAGGCACGAGCGATGGCCACCCTCTGTTGCTGACCACCCGAAAGCTGGTCTGGCTTGTGATGGCGGCGATCAGTAAGACCAACCAACTCCAGCAACTCGTCGATTTTCTCCTGGTGTTTCTTGATGTTTTGTCCATCGATAAGCAGCGGCAGGGCCACGTTTTCTTCGGCGGTGAGAGTGGGTAGCAAGTTGAAGAATTGGAAAACGAAGCCCACATTCCGGCGACGGATCAACGTGATCTGTTTGTCGGTGAGCAGCGAGAGTGAGTTGCCTGCCAAGGTGACCTCGCCGTCTGTGGGGCCATCAAGGCCGCCCAGCAGGTGCAGCAAGGTGCTTTTGCCACTGCCTGACGGTCCCATGATTGCAACAAACTCTCCCTCTGTCACTGTGAAATTCACCCCGACCAGGGCGTCTACGGCCACTTCGCCCATCTGATATTGCTTGCTTACCTGGTTCGTATCAAGAATGGCCATGCTCTTTTCCTTTGGTTTACAAGGGTGGCTTGACGTATGCTATATTCCATGTTATCATTTTAGCATATATGTAATCATGATGGAATGAACAATGATTCGTACTCAAATTCAATTAACTGATGAGCAGTCACGTGCCCTAAAAGCGTTGTCCACCCGACATGGGGTGCCGGTAGCTGAACTGATCCGGCAAAGCGTAGATAAATTCCTTCAGTCTTCGGTTGGTCTGGATGATCAAGAACGTCGGCGGCGAGCAATAACTGCGGCCGGAAAATTTCGTTCCGGTCAGCACGACATCGCGGCCAGCCACGATAACTACTTGGCTGAGGCCTACGCCAAGTGACTATCTTCGTCGACACATCTGCTTTCTACGCAACCCTCGATGCTGACGATGCGCAGCATCAACCGGCGAGACTGACGTGGGTGACCTTGTTAAACGAATCAACTGACCTCGTCTGCAGCAACTACGTGATTGTTGAAACCACGGCGCTGGTGCAGAATCGGTTGGGCATCGAGGCCGTGCGAGCCTTTCAAGAAGACATGCTGCCTGTGGTGCGTGTTGAGTGGGTAGATGAGCAGGCTCACCGAGCAGGTGTAACTGCCTTAATAACGGCTGGACGGCGACACCTCAGCCTGGTAGATTGTGTGAGCTTTGACCTCATGCGAAGGCTTGGAATTCGGCAGGTCTTTGCTTTTGACCCCCATTTTGCCGAGCAGGGATTTGAACTTATTCCGTAGACGGGTCTATGCTTTTGCCACCACCCTCGCGCTGCGCGTGGACGCCATCCACCAGGACGGGTGACTCAAGGCATACAACGTTACGCGGGTTCCACCTCCCGGAACTGCCGGGCATACAAATCGGCGTAGGCCCCGCCCTGCGCCAGCAGTCCTTCGTGGGTCCCTTGTTCGACGATGCGCCCGTCCTCCAGAACGTAGACCTGGTCGGCGTCCCGTACCGTGCTCAGCCGGTGAGCGATGACGAAGCTGGTCCGGCCTCGGAGCAGTTGCCGCAGCGCGTCTTGGATGACCAACTCGGTGCGAGTGTCCACGTTGGCCGTTGCCTCGTCCAGGATGAGGATACGTGGGTCGGCCAACACAGCCCGGGCCAGGCTTATGAGTTGCCGCTGCCCCTGGCTGAGAGTGCCACCCCTTTCGCCCAATTCTGTCTGGTACCCATCGGATAGGCTCATAACAAACTCGTGTGCGCCGACGGCCCGGGCTGCCGCTTCGATCTCATCATCGCTGGCGTCCAGCTTACCGTAGCGGATATTGTCTGCGACAGTGCCCGAAAAGAGGAAGCTGTCCTGCAATACTACCCCCATCTGTCGGCGCAGGCTGGCGCGGGTCACCGCGCGCACATCCATTCCATCGATCAGCACCTGGCCACCGGTCACATCGTAGAAGCGCCCTACCAGGTTGACCAGCGTTGTCTTGCCGGCGCCGGTGGGCCCGACGATGGCAATGGTCTGTCCTGGGTTGGCGGAGAGATTGACATCGCGTAGTACCAACTCCTGCTGTGACACAGACTCGGGGGCCTTGCCGTCGGCTCGTCCGTTCCCACTTCCCCGGTTGGCGTACGAGAAGTTGACGTGGTCGAATACCACCTGCCCCTGGATGGGGGGAATCTCGTGCGCGTCCTCGGCATCCACCAAGCCAAGCGGTTCATCCAATAGGTCGAAGATGCGCTCGCTGGCCGCCAGTGCTGCTTGGAAAATGGCGTAGACCTGGCTGATCTGCTGGACCGGGCGGAAGAATTGCTGCACGTAACGCAAGAACGACACCACCACACCCACCGTCGCCAGTCCGACAATAGTTAGGTAGCCGCCGAACCCCAAGACGATGGCGATAGCGACAGTGCTGAGCACATCCATGGCCGGCGAAAAGGCAGAAGTGATACCCACCGCGCTCACGTTGGCATCTCGGTTGGCGGCGTTGAGTTCTGCAAACCGCCGGCGGTCTGTAGCCTCACGGCTGAAAGCCTGCGCCACCCGCACCCCGGAGATCTTCTCCTCCAACTCCACGTTCACGTCGCCGATGGTCTCGCGGGTTTCGCGGAAAGCAACCCGCGCGCGCCGGGCCAGAAAGTTGATAACAAGCACCATCACCGGGATGATCGTAAAGCTGGCCAGCGCCAATTGCCAATTGAGGACGATCATGGCGACCACGATGGCGACCATCTGGAAGACGCCGCTTAGCATTTGCACCAACCCACCGCCCAGCAGTTGGTTCAGCACGTCCACATCGTTGGTCAGACGACTCATCAGGTCACCAGCGTCGTGCCGGTCGAAATAACTGAGGGGCAAGGCTTGAATCTTGTCGAATATCTCATCGCGCACACTGGCCAGCACTCGCTGGCCAATCCAACCCATCAGGTAGAACTGTCCCCCCATCGTCACCAGACTGAGCAGGTAGGCGCCTGACAGGAACAATACAGTGCGTCCCAGCCCGGCCTGGTCACCGACGGAAATGAACTGATCAATGGCCCGGCCGATGAGGAAAGGCGCAGCGGCAAATGTGGCCGCATTGATCATCACCAGGATTAGCATCACGGTAAGGTGCGGCCAATAGGGTTTGAGATAACCTGCCAGGCGCGCCGCTACTGCTCCCCGGTTTTGAGCGCGACCCTCGTCTAGCTCAATTACTCGTTGAAAGCCATGCATTCCCATATTCAGTCCTCACGCTTGTCTAGGCCTCGTAGGATCAAGCAGCTACTGCCACAGGTGCATCCTCACGCAACTGTGAGTACACGATGTCGGCGTAAAGCGGGCTCTCGGCCAGCAATTGTTGGTGAGTGCCTGTGGCCGCCAGCCGTCCTTGCTCAAGCACGATGATCAGGTCGGCGTGGCGAACGGTGCTGATGCGCTGTGCGATGACAAAGCTGGTGCGGCCGAGCATCAGTTGATCGAGAGCTTGTTGGATTTGATACTCCGTCTCGGCATCCACACTCGAGGTGCTATCATCGAGGATAAGGATGCGCGGGTCAATCAGCAGGGCGCGGGCGATGGCGATGCGCTGACGCTGGCCCCCGCTCAGCCCTATGCCTCGCTCTCCAACACGCGCATGGTAACCATCGGGCATCTCCACGATGAAATCGTGGGCTTGGGCGGCCTTGGCTGCCTTTATCACTTCTTCGTCGCTGGCGTCAGGGCGACCATAAGCGATGTTGTCTCGAACGGTACCCGAGAAGAGTGTTGTCTCTTGTAGCACAATGCCGACTTGCGAACGCAGACTATCGAGGGTCACGTCGCGCACGTCGTAGCCGTCCACAGCCACCCGGCCGTCAGTCACGTCGTAGAAGCGGGGGATGAGGTTGATGATGGTGCTCTT
>Ga0180437_10005753_pt1 | contig 16811 bp, 13 predicted proteins | sample SS_ome_4_FD_132410 | JGI IMG/M metagenome (GOLD analysis project Ga0180437, IMG submission 132410) | Hypersaline lake sediment archaeal communities from the Salton Sea, California, USA - SS_3_D_1 metaG | ecosystem: Environmental > Aquatic > Non-marine Saline and Alkaline > Hypersaline >... | reverse complement strand
CTTTCAGGAGGCGATCGCCGCCGGGGAGCGGATCTTTGAACTGCTGGACGAGACGGCGGACATCGAGGACGCACCCGACGCGGTCGAGTTGCCGCCGTTGCGGGGCGAGGTGACGTTCGACGACGTGCATTTTCGCTACGGCACTGGCGAAAAGGTGCTGCACGACGTGGACTTTGACATGGCCCCTGGCGAGGTGGTGGCTTTGGTCGGCCCCAGCGGCGCGGGCAAGACGAGCATCGCCAACCTGCTGTGCCGATTTTACGATCCCATCCACGGCCAGATCAGGGTAGACGGCTACGATCTGCGGAACGTCCGGCTGGCCTCGCTGCGCCGCCAGGTGGCGGTGGTGTTGCAGGACACGTTTCTGTTCAACGCGACGATCCGGGAGAACCTGCTCTATGGCCAGCCCGGGGCCACCGAGAAAGAGGTCATCGCCGCGGCCAAAGCGGCCTACGCGCACGACTTTATCGCTGCCCTGCCAAACGGCTACGACACCGAGATCGGCGAGCGGGGCGTGCGCCTGAGCGGCGGCCAGAAGCAGCGCCTGGCGCTGGCGCGGGCCATTCTGGCCGACCCGCGCATCCTGATCCTGGACGAGGCGACGTCGTCGGTGGACGCGGAGGCCGAGTACCTGATCCAGCAGGCGCTGGAGTCGGTGTTGCGCGGGCGCACGGCGCTGGTCATCGCCCACCGGCTGAGCACGATCCGCAACGCCGACAAGATCATCGCCCTCGAGGACGGCCAGATCATCGAGGTGGGCGACCACGAGGAGTTGATGCACCGGGGCGGGCTGTACAGCCAGCTCTACCGCCGCCAGTTGGAACTGGCCACTGTGACGCCGTCCCGGAAGTAAGCTCCCCCCGCCTACTCCGGCCAGATAGGATGGAACATCATCCATTGCTCGGGGTGGACGCGGACGTGCTCCTCGAGCAGGATGGCCAGCCGCCGGGCGTTGGCCAGGATGTCCCCTTGCCGGTCGCCGCTGCGGACCATCTCAACCGGGCCGACGACCTCGATATAGTATCCCCGGTCAGGGTCGTGAAAACAACTACCCACAAAGACCGAGGCACCGGTCATCAGCGCCAGGCGCACCGGGCCCACGGGCAGGTAGGCTGGCCGGCCAAAGAACTCAACCAGTTCCCTGTCCTGCGGGATGGGGCGATCCGCGCCGGTGGCCACGATGCCGCCACCCTTGAGGCGACGGATGGCCGCCCGCAGCGACTGAGGGGTGATGGGCGTGATCTCGTGGCCCGACTTGGTGCGCAGATAGTTCAGGATGTGGAACCCGCCCTCCGGGTCGGCCAGGCTCAACAACTGGATAGGCAAACCGCGGGCGCCGATCGATAGCCCGGCCAGGTCAAAGTTGCTCATGTGGGTGGACAGCATCAGCACTCCCCGCCCGCGGGCCATCTCGGCCCGGAACTGGTCCAGGGCCTCTTTGGGGATGTGCACTGCCTGGGCGAGCGCCTCCGCCGGCCAGCCGATGGCGTGAAAAAAGTCATAGTAGGTCTGCCCGGCGTGGTAAAAGACGTGGCGCGCCATCTCGTGCAGGGTCGCGTCGTCGGCGTCGGGGCCGAGGACCTGGCGCAGGTTGGCCCGCACCGTCCAGTAAATCCCCGGCTGGCGGCGGGCGATGAGGTTAGAGGCGACCCTGGCCAGGCCATAGCCCAGCCAGCGGGGCATGTGCTGGCCGATAAAGAGGCCAAGCTGGGTCACTGGCTTGCTGCTGATCAGATCTTGAATGCGCAAGGGGTCCTCCTGAGTCAGAAATAGGTCATTTGGCCAGGAAATTCACCACGAAGACACCAAGACACGAAGCCTTTTTCATCCTTCTTTGTGTCTTGGTGCCCTGGTGGTAAGATTTCCCAGCTTGGTTCCGGCTTGGCCGGGTCAGGGAATACTAGGGTACCCTTTTTACCCGCTCGAGGTCGGCGGGGCGGCGACGTGGAACTCGGCCGAGCGGAACAGGGCCGGGGCCTCGACGATCACCGGCAGCCCACGCAGGATGCAGAGGCCGAGGGCGATCCAACTGCAGACGATGGCGGCGATCCAGACGGGATGCCAGATGGCGTGACCACCCGTCTTGAGGCCCAGGGCCAGAGCCAGCAGGGTAAAGGCGATCGCCTTGGCCACGCCATAGCCGGTGCGCATGGTGCCGGAGGCGACGAGCCAGCGGCCCCAGGCGGAGCGCATCATGCTGTGGGCCGACTGCCCGTGCTGCAGGGCGACGTTGCGGATAGAATCGGTCAGGGCACCGCGAATGACGACGGTCAAGGGAATGACGACCGAGATCAGTTTGAGGTGGGCGTAGGCCACCCAGAGGACGATCTCGACGGCACGGTCGGCGGCGATGTCGAGCGCGCTGCCGATGAGCGTCTGCTCCTGGCGGCGGCGGGCGACAATGCCATCGAGCGAGTCCATCAGGATCAGGGTGACGATGAGGGGGGCATCAACGAGCTGGCCGACCGCCCCGCCAAAGTAGAGGAGGAGGACGATCAGGACCAGGAGCGGAAACCGCGATATGGTGATCAGGTTAGCGACGTTCATGCTATCTCTCCATCATTAGACAGGACTTGCAGGATTGTTGTCTGGTTTTGTATCTTACCACAAAGATGGTAGATGTTCAAGTCGAGAGGGTTTGGTTGATTGCCTGCAAGTGTCTCATATGTCTGGGAACGGATGTTGTGCGGCAGAGGGGGGGATGGCGGTCGTGACCAAGACCGCGCTAAGGCCAGCAGGTCTCAATGGCTGAATCGCTGGTTCCGTATGCCCAAGCATATTACGTTGGATGGACCTTTTCAAGTCTTCCCAGGCTTGTGGGTGATCACGAAAGGTTCTGCTTCTTGCAGAACGCTGCAAGCTGAAGTATAATGTTCGCAGAATGATGGTAAAGGAAGATACCATGGAGCGGGACGAGCTGTTGAACCGCATCACTGTGAACCCAGACGTGCTGGTGGGCAAGCCCACCATTCGAGGGATGCGCATCAGTGTCGAACAGATCCTGGACTCGCTGGCAGCAGGTGTGCCCGAGCAGGAACTGCTGAAGGATTATCCGGTGCTGGAACCGGACGACATTCGGGCGGTCCTGCTGTACGCCCGCGAGGTCGTCGGCTCCGAGCGAGTCTATCCCATCGATACCCCGGTTCCGGCATGAGCTCACTTCGGTTTCTTGTGGACGTCAACGTTACCCCAGACTTCGGAAGTCTTCTGAGACTTCCGAAGTCTTGTTTTGGAGACATCGGTTTGCTGTCCACGGTGGTCTATGGTATACTGCTGCTGGTGGAGCGGAAGTAGCCATTGCTGACGAACTGTAACTGTGCCAGCGGGTAACAGTATTGCCCGACATTCCATCGAGGAGTGCTGTCGTGAGTGGCAGGCAAGAGGCCGTCCTGATGGATTTGCTGTGATAGTAGGCTATAGGAGTGCAAAGGTGAGCAATACGATCAAAGCCAAAGTGATTGAGCAACTGGAGACTCTTCCTGAAAACCTGCAGCGACAGGTTCTAGAGTTCGTGCGGGCATTACAGATGTTTGCTCGGCGGGGTGTCCCTGGTGAACAGTTGCTACAGTTTGCGGGCGCCGTTCCATTGGATGACCTGGAGCTTATGCGTCAAGCGATTGAGGGTGAATGTGAGCAGGTTGACCTGAATGAGTGGTAGATACCTCCTGGACACGAACATCGTGATTGCCTTGTTTGCTAATGAGACCGCTGTGACAGAGCGACTCAGAGAAGCCGAGGAGGTTTTCGTTCCGAGCGTCGTTCTTGGAGAGTTGTACTACGGAGCGCGAAAGTCAAGACGTGTAGAAAAGAATATGGCGCGCATAGATGAGTTTGCAGCGAGAAACGTTGTGTTGAGTTGCCATACTGAGACTGCGCGGCAATATGGCGAGGTCAAGAACGGGCTACGGCAAAAAGGCTACCCCATTCCCGAAAACGACATCTGGGTAGCAGCGATAGCTCTACAGAACGATTTGATCCTTGCTTCCCGTGATGTACATTTCGTCAAAGTGGAAGGCCTGAACGTTGAGGAGTGGTGATGCGGCGTAGACCAAGTTGGGCACGGTGTCTGTGCCCTATGCCCTGAGCGGTGAAGATGAGTTTCGGAGTGAGTATGGCCATTCGACAAGAACAGATCGAGCAAGCCCTAACGCTGGCCAAAGCCTATGGTGCGACGCGGCTTATTCTCTTTGGTAGCGCTGCCACCGCACCAGAGCAAGCCAGAGACCTCGATCTGGCCTGCGATGGCGTTTCTGGATGGAAGTTTTACGAGTTGGGTGCACGGCTCGAGGAGGAGTTGCGGGTACCACTCGATCTCGTCCCGCTGAGCCCGCCTACTCGTTTCACCCGTCTCATAGAGCGGCGGGGCAAGGTATTGCTATGAAGCCCGCTGAACTGGGTGAGGAAATCGCCGTCGAACTCGACGCGCTGGAGGCGACGGTAAACGAATTGCTGGCATTGCAGCGGGATGTCGCTCACAGGGAGCCAACGGTCCGTGAAAAGACCGCGGCCGCCGCCTTTCTGGCGCAGTTTTACAGCGGCATTGAAAACATTCTCAAGCGCATCAGTCACTATCACGACGTTCCCTTGCCCACTGGCGAGACCTGGCACGTAGACCTGTTTGAGCGTTTCTGCCAGCCTGGTCATCCCGATCTGCCCGTGTTGTTCGACGAAGCTCTGATGTCTGTTTTAGCTCCGTACCGCCGCTTCAGGCACGTGGCTTTGCACGGTTATGGATTCCAGTTGGACTGGGGTCGCATGGCTGAGGGTGTGGCTAACGTGCAAGACGTATTTTCGCAGCTCAAGACAACCCTTGCCGATTACCTGGTGACTGTCGGCGCTTAGTACCTCGGTGTGGTCGGTCTCCGGACTTTGCCACCTCTATTTACCACCAGGATACGAAGCCCATTTTGTACTTTTCTTTGAGTCTCAGTAGATCCAATTTTGCTCGGCCTGGATTGTCAAATCCAGGCCAAAATCGGGGATTTGGCAATCCCCTCGGAGCATTTTTGGATCTACTGAGTCTTTGCGTCCTGGTGGTCAAAAGTCCTCAGCTTTGCCCATGGATGCAAGTGGGAGCCAACTCCGGTCTGTGTTTCCGTATTCACATCTGTGTCCAACCACACTTGCCCTGCTGCCATCGCTATGCGGCAGCTCACCCTACTGCCGGACTCGTTCCTCAGCGCGGTGGATGACCACCTCTAGTGCTGCCGACACGGCGTCATCCAGCGGCGGGGGCTGGTGGGTCTCTAATATCTCTCGCACCCGGGCGCTGGCCCGGTCGCCGAGCGTCGGGCGTCCCCGCGCCTCCCATCCCGGCCGGTTGTCGCGGTCGAGCAGCCTGGGGTACCAGTTTTCCCGAAAATGGCGCAAGGTGTGGTCCTCGGCCAAAAAGTGTCCGCCAGGGCCAACCTGGTGGATCACGTCGAGCGCCAGCGTCTCCTCGCTGACCTCGATGCCCTCCATAAAGCGCCCGGTCAGACCGATGAACTCGTCCATGCTGACCAGCATCTCGTAGGAGGTGGTCAGGCCCGACTCGATGTAGCCGACGTCGTGGATCAGGTTGCCCCCGGCCTGGGCGGCGAGCATGACCCACAGCGCGCCCTCGGCGGCGGCCTGCTGGTCGAAGGTCTTGGCGTCGGAGACGCCGGCGAAGCCAAAGTTGGGCAGGCCGTAATAGTGGCTCATCTCGCTCAGCGCACACCAATCGAGCATGAACTCTGGCGCGCCGTAGGAGGCCAGCATGGTGGCCATGTCCATGGTCATCATGCCACTGCCGCCGGCGACCATCGGCGTCCCTTCGCGGATCGTCTGGCCGATGACGAGCCCGCTGAGCAGTTCGGCGTTGGCCTGGGCCACGGCGCCGGCCCTCGTCACCGGCGATGACGCGCCGGTGATCAGGCCCGGCGTATAGACCACCGGCAGCCCCTTGTCGCAGATGGTGAGCAGCTTTTCGCCGCTCTCCTGGCCGTGGACGAGCGGTGCCATCGGCTCGCTGTACAGGGCGCAGAACGGATCCCGCTGCAGCGCTTCGGCGCCACCGGCCACGACCTCGGCCATGGCCACGATCTCCTCCAGGTTCTGCCGGTTCCAGGCGGTGTAGACGATCGGCTTGGTCGTGTGGCTGACCATGGCCTGGAAATGGTACAGGTCCGAGATGGCCCCGCTCACGTCGGAGGCGATGCCCATGCACATGAGAAAGCTGATGTAGGGCAGGGCATCTACCAGGCGGGCGACGTTGGCCACGTCGGCCAGGACGGCCGGCCGTCGCTGGCCGCTGTAGGCGTCAATGACGAACGGCGTGTCGGAACCGGTGCCGTAGTAGCTGTTGTGCCCCTCCAGGTGCAGGGCCGGGTGGCCGTCGCGGTCGCACAGCACGACCCGCTTGGGTGCGACGCGGATCGCCCATTCGATCAGGTGCGGCGGCATGCGCACCCGCTCGCCGTCTACCCAGCAGCCGGCTTTCTTCAAGAGTTGCCGCACCTCGGGCACGAGCACCCGCACGCCGGTACGCCGCAGGAGTTCCAGCGTGGCCCCGTGGATGAGGGCCTTTTGATCGTCGCTGAGCACGCGCAGGGCGGGTGTGACCTGGGCGTGGTAGTTTCCTCTGATCATGCGCATCTCTCCTCGTGACTGCTCAGGTGCAACGCACTTGTTCACGCGGTTTCATCGGCTTGCCCGCGCAAATTTATCCCTCGAATCAACTCGATTCTAGGGCAGAAGTGCGTTGCACCTTCAGGACGTGGGTGGCTTGAGCTCGGCCCGCGCCTGGCTGAACGTCTCGTGGGCGCGTTTCAGCTTTTCGGGAGTAAAGCCGTCCCCCCGCACCTGACCGATGAATGCCTGTTCGACCTCTTCGTAGGCGCGGGCGACCTGAGGCAGCCAGGGCGCGATCTCTCGGGGGATGTGGATGACGCCGTGCTCGTCGGCGTGTAACAGGTCGCCGGTCGTCACCGTCAGGCCACCCACCTCGACCGGTCGCCCGTACTCGACCAGGTGGACGTAGGCGTGAGAGACGATGGCCGCCGAGGCGAAAAAGGCGAATCCCAGCCGGGAGACTTCGGGGATGTCGCGGACGCCGCCGTTGGTGACCGTGGCCACGCAGCCGAGGGCGCCGTGGATCGTCGTTTGTATCTCGCCCCAGAAGCTGCCTACGGCTGGCGGATCGTCCAGGTCTTCGAGCACGACGATCCGGGGAGCGGGCTGGGTCGTGAGCCAATCCCAATATGCAGGGCGAGGGGCCTGTGAATCGGGGGTTGGCGGCCGGGCGGCACGGATCTTGCCGGTGCAGGCAAAGCCGACGACCGGCCTGGACAGGGGTGTCAGGCAGCGGATCTCCGGCCCCATGAACCCCTCGTTGCGCGGGCGTACGTCAAAGATCTCGATGGCGTTAGAGATGGTCGGTGTGCTGAATTGGGCCAAAGCGGCCAGCAGGTCAGGGGTGATGTCGTCTGTGTCCATTGTTCTCCTTTTCCTATCACTCGTTTCTGTCAATCAATCTCTTCCAACCGGGCTGCGGCCAGCCCGTCGGCGACCATCCGATCCACGTCCAGGTGTGCCTCGGCAGTCTCGATCTCCTCCAGCGTCGGCCGCGTCACGACCTGGCGGGGCATGAGGAACTGGCAGCAGTCGTCGCCCGATTCGATGGAAATGTCGTACGTGCCGATGGCCTGGGCCTGGGCGACGATCTCACGCTTGTCCAGGCCGATGAGCGGGCGCAGGAGCGGCATCGTGGCCACGACCTGCACCGAGGCCAGGCTCTCCAGCGTCTGCGAAGCCACCTGGCCCAGGCTCTCGCCGGTGACCAGCGCCAGGCCTCCTTGGCGACGGATCAGCCTCTCGGCGAGGCGCACCATCAGCCGCCGGTAGAGCAAGACGCGCGGCGGGGCTGGTGCTTCAACGACCATCTCTTGCTGGAGTTGGCCGATGGGCACGACGTAATACCGCGGCGAGAGGCCATAATGGCGCAGCGCCGCGGCCAGCCGCCGGACCTTGTCCTCTGAGCCCTGCCAGTCGCCAAAGGGGCCGCTGTGAAAGTGGATGGGCACGACGTTGCAGCCCCGCTTGAGGGCATAGAAACCTGCCACCGGAGAGTCAATGCCGCCGGAGAGGAGCAGCCCCACCGTGCCGCTCACCCCGACCGGCAGCCCGCCGACGCCGTCCATGCGCTCAAAGTAGAAGAAGGCCTCTTTGAACAGCAGTTCGATGTGGATGACCAGCTCTGGGTTCTTGAGGTCTACTGCCCAGCCGGTGGCGGCCTGGACGTGGCCGCCCACGGCGGCATTGATCTGGGGTGAGGTGAGGGGGAAGCTTTTGTCGGCGCGGCGTGTGCTCGTTTTGAACGAGCGATACGAATGCCTGGAAGGTCCCTCGACTGTACTCGGGACAAGCCCCTCGGCTACACTCGGGACAAGCCTTGCCACGACGGCCTCTTTGATCGCCTCTATGTCTTTGGGCGCGCTGTAGGCGGGGGCGAAATAGGCGATGCCCGGCACGGTGCGCAGCCGTTCGACGGCGACCGCAACGTCGGCCTCCGTCCCCAGCCGGGCTAGCAGGCGGCCTGGCAGTCGTTCGACGCCGGCCACGTCCAGCCCGGCCAATCGTCCGCTGACGTTGCGCTGAAGCTGCCGCTCAAAGAAACTCCGGTTCCTGCCCTTGAGGCCGATCTCGGCATAGTGGATCACGATTCGATCGATCACGCCTGCCTCCTCGACTGCTCCCACAGGGCGGTCAACCGGGCCACCTCCTCCGGCGACAGGGTGCGCATCGGCCCCAATGTCTTGGCTGCCAGGTGGATGCGGGCGAACAACTCCAGGCGCTCCATGCGAAAAAAGGCTTCCTCCAGCGTGCGTCCCAGCGTGACAGCGCCGTGGTTGGCTAGCAGGAAGGCGTCGTGGCCGGCCAGGTAGGGGGCCATAGCGCCGGGCAGCTCCTCGCCGCCCGAGGGTGCATAGGGCACCAGCGCCACCGGGCCCAGGTCGGCCAGCACCTCCGGCAGCAGCGGTTCGTCCAGCCGTACGTCGGTCAGGGCAAAAGCGGTGGCCACCGGCGCGTGGGTGTGTACGACGGCGCGGACGTCGGCCCGCGCGCGGTAGATGGCCAGGTGCATCGGCGTCTCTGAGGAGGGACGACGGCCTTCGGCGGCGGCCAGCACCTTGGGCGAGGGCGTGGGTTCGACGCTCGTTTCGGCCAGAGTTACGTGTCGCTCCATGGCGATCTGGCGGGCCAAGGGAGTGATGAGCACGCCGTCGGGGAGGGCCAGTCGCCCGCCAAAGGGCACGGCCATGACGTCAGTCTCTGTCACCAGGCGCTGGCTGGCCGGCACTCGCTGGGCCGGTCCCTCCTTTTCCGAACCGCCCAGGCTGACCTTGACGATGTCGGTTGTTGACATAAAACCCTTACTTACCCCGGTGGGCGTCACCAGCACCGTTTCGTCGTCCAACCGGGCAGAGATGTTGCCGTCGTTGGCGGCGACGAGAAAGCGCTCGTAGGCCCTCTGCCCGATCTCGACGATCTCGCGGCGGAGGTCGGCCTCAGTTTCAATCGGCATACGTCGTTTCTCCAATTAGCGATGTGCGCTTTGACCTGCGGTATTTTCGCACATATGGCGGACAAAAGCAAGTCGCCATAACTGCAATGTAACCCACCTGTAATTGCCATCATCCGTTCGTCGGTGTATAATCAGGGTAAGCGTTCGGGGGGTATGCTCAGAGGGGGTCTGTGACCCCCGTCGGAGGCAATAGCGACGCTCAACGTGCCAGAGACGCGGGTCACAGACCCGCTTTGAGCGAAAACGAAAACACGTGCCGGAGACGCGGGTCACAGACCCGCTTTGAGCGAAAACGAAAACACGTGCCGGAGACGCGGGTCACACGGACCCGCTTTGAGCGAAAACACGTGCCGGAGACGCGGGTCACACGGACCCGCTTTGAGCGAAAACACGTGCCAGAGACGCGGGTCACGGACCCGCTTTGAGCGAAAACACGTGCCAGAGACGCGGGTCACGGACCCGCTTTGAGCGAAGACACGCAATGACTTTGCACTTTGGGGCGCAGATCAGGCGTAAATAGCCACTGACTCCAAATTGTTCTTGGACAAGTACAAAGGAGGTTCGAGATGATGAAAAGAGCTTGCTGGCTCGTTGGCCTGATCGTGGCCCTGTCCCTGGCAGGTACGGCACTGGCCCAGGCACCAGAGCCTCAGCACTCCGATCCCTACTGGCAGGCGGCCTATTGGAATAATATGGCGCTTTCGGGGACGCCGGTCCTCCAGCGCAGTGAGGCCAGCCTGGATCACGACTGGGGGACGGGTTCGCCTGACCCCAGCGTCACCCCGGATCGCTTTTCTGCGCGCTGGCTCCGCTACATTGAGGTACCGCCCGGCACGTACCGCTTTACGACTACCAGCGACGATGGGATCCGCCTCTGGGTGGATGGTGAGCTGATCATCAACGAGTGGTACGACCACGCTTCCATGACGGTCAGTGCGGACAAGAGTTTAGGCGCGGGGCATCACCTGGTGCAGGTCGAGTTCTACGAGAACACCGGCCTGGCCGTGGCCAGGGTCTCTTGGGCGCCGGTCTCGCCGCCAGGTACCGGCTGGCGTGGCGAGTACTTTGACAATACGACCCTCAGCGGGACGCCGGCCGTCGTGCGCTACGATCCCGACATAGATTTCAGGTGGGGGACCGGGCCACCTGCCTCCGGCATCGGGGCGGACGGCTTTTCGGCCCGCTGGACGCGCGACCTCGACCTGCCGGCTGGCATGTACCGCTTTACCATGACCGTGGACGACGGAGGCCGTCTGTGGGTGAGCAATCACTTGCTCATTGACGCCTGGCGGGAGCAGCCGGCCACGACTTATAGCGGCGACATCTATTTGCCGGGTGGCCCGGCCCCGGTCAAGATGGAGTACTATGAGCAGAGCGGTCTGGCCGTGGCCCAGCTTTCTTGGACAAGGGTGGACGGGCCACCCGTCGTCGGCTGGCGCGGCGAGTATTTTAACAACACGACGCTCAGCGGCAGCCCGGCCGCCGTGCGCGGCGATGCCGAGATCGACTTTAATTGGGGCACCGGGTCGCCCGCTTCCGGCGTCGTCGCTGACCGCTTTTCTGTCCGCTGGACGCGCAATCTCGACCTGCCAGCCGGGACGTACCGATTCACCATGACGGTGGACGACGGAGGCCGTTTGTGGGTGAAGGATCAGCTTCTCATTGACGCCTGGTGGGACCAGTCAGCGACGACTTATCGCGGCGATATCGACCTGCCGGGTGGCACGGTGCCGGTCAAGCTGGAGTACTATGAGCAGACTGGCTTGGCCGTGGCCCGCCTCTGGTGGGCAAAGGTGGACGTTCCACCTCCTCCAAAGACGGGGATCGTGGACGACACCGACCCTGGCTTTGTTACAGGTGGGCCGGCGTCTGGCTGGCGCACAGCGCCCGAGGGCTACGGGGGCCATCTGACCTGGACGCAGAACAACGACCGGGCCTGGGCCAATTATAACTGGGCGCGCTGGTACCCCAGCCTGGAGAGCGGCCGGTACGAGGTCCTGGCCTACATTCCGGAGCGGTACACGACCACATCGAACGCGCGCTACTGGATCGCCCATGCCGGTGGTTTTACCCTACGGGTCGTAGATCAGTCGGCCAACGGCGGACGCTGGGTCTCTCTGGGCACCTATTATTTTGAGAGCGGCGGGGGGGATTACGTCTCGCTGTCCGACGTCACTCACGAGCCGCGCCTGTCGCGCCTGATCGCCTTTGACGCGATGAAATGGGAACGGCGCTAAGCGAGAAAGAGGCAAAAGCACACGGCCAGCCCCGCGCGGGGCTGGCCGCTTTTTATCCTTTGAGAGGTCAGGGTTGCCAGTTCTTGAAGGTGATGGGCAGGTACAAGGTGCTCTGGCCGGTGGTAAAGTCCCAGGTAGGGCCGGTGGTCGAAGCACTTCCGCTGTCGGTGGCGACCACGTACCAGTAGTATTGGGTGTCGTAGGCCAGCCTACCCGGGTCGCACGTCGTCGTGGCCACGTCGTCGCAGACGAGGGTGTCCGGTGTGCTGTCGTTGGCCTCCAGGTAGACGTCGTAGGTGACCGTGTCACCGGCGTTGGGGTCGCCACCCGTCCAGCTCAGGTCTACGTCAACGCCCTGATCGGTCGCGCCGTCGGCAGGTGAGGGGTTGCTGGGTGTGTTGGGGGGATCGTTTTGTACAGTCGCTTCGGCGGAGTCCGTATAGGGGCCGCTGTAGGCCGTCCCATCAAAGCTGGTGGTTTCTGTCACGGCGTTGACGATCAGCGTTCCATCTGACAGGCTTCCGACCTGCACCTGGAAGGCGATCGTCCATTGATCGGTGTCGGTAAAGCCGCCGTTGTTGTGGAAATAGATGGCGTCCAGCGTGTCACTGTACAACTGTGACGCGGGCAGGCCGTTCAGAGTGGCGCTCCCGGCCACGTAGGTCGTGCCACTGGGAATGGGGTCGAGGACGATTTCGTCGTACGTGTGGTTGCCGGCCAGCGAAAAGTCGCGCTGCAGGGTGTAGGCCAGCAGGCCCTGAGGAGAGACCGTCCCTGGCTGTACGCCCTTGCTGATGGAGACCTGGGCTGGATTGGGAGGAGATGCGACGACGACCTGGCCATCGCCCACGGATACGCTCTGAGGTGTACCGCCGATGTTCGTTACCTGGACGTTCTTCAGATCGAGGGCCGAGGTGCCCAGGGCACGGGCCCTCAAGTCAACAAAGGCCAGCACACCATCTCCGTCTGGCCCCGGGTCGCTGCCCGTCGTGAACACCACGTAGGTGATGACGCCTGTCCCGGGGTTAATCTCGTTTTTGAACTCGGTTACGGTGCGTCCTGTGCTGCCGGGAAAAGATCCCAGGATCATAGGATGGGGTTGCCTGGGCACCTCGATGACCGCCGGATCGTAGTCCAGGACGAACTGAAACGCCCCCAGGTTCTGCGCGTCGTGGATCATGACATAGATGCGAAATGTCTCCCCGTTGCTCACGGTAGCCAGCGCCGGATCGATGCGCACAGCGCCTTGCTGCAGGGCCTGACCGGTCTCCAAGTTTTCCCCGGCCGGGGGGGTATCTCCCTGGGCCGAGGCGATGACGACCAGTATGACGGATAAGAAGACCAGTGATAGTGTCAGGGCAACGCCCAGGGCAAAGAAACGGTTGGCTTTAGTCGAGAGAGGAAACATGGGTACCTCCTTCTCTATCTCACGGTTCGGAATCGCCCCAACAAGTTGGGGATTCCCCATTGCTTGTATTCCCTTTCCTGGTTTGGCTCGGCCAGTTTAGTTTCTGGTGCAACACCCGAATGATGGCCTACCAGGACCTATTGGATTCCCGAACTTGTTCGGGGCTGCCCCACTCGACGGTTCGGAATCGCCCCAACTTGTTGGGGATTCCCCACCAAGAACTGGTTTAAGGAAAAGGGGGAAAGCCTCCAGTGAAGGCCTGGCTTTCCCCCTCGTTTCTACCTCACGCTCACTTGAAGATGAAGGGCAGGTAGAGGGCCTGGCCGCTGAACGCACGCCCGCTGACCACCGTCGGCGAAGGATGCAGCAGCCCGCAGCGACGGGCCAACTGCACGCCGGATAGCGTCAATGGGCTGTCGCCCAGGCCTTGAGCGGTGAAGGTGAGCGTTACCAACGTTCCCGATCCCTCAGGGCTGTTCTGTGTGCCAAAGCTGAACCCACCGAGGGTGACCGTTCCAGCACTCGTGTCTACCAGGGCTTCCCTCAGTTCGGCCGCGTTGCCGATGCGGGTCAGAAAGTCGCCCAAGGCAAGGCCTTCGAAGCGCAGGACTTGAGGGTCATAGTGCAGGACCGCTTCAAATCCGGCCAGGTCTGTCGCCCCTTCGACGTTCAGGGCCACGGTGAGCGATTCCCCTGGCCAGACCTGCGTTCTGTCGGGTGCCAGCCGCAGCGTGATGGCCTGGTCTGGCAGGGGTTCTATGGTGCTGCCTGTGGGCGCATAGCAGCCTGAGAAATCGCCGCTGGGCCAGCCAAAGTAACAGGCCGCGATCTGGATGTCGGCGATGCTGATGACGCAGTCGTCGTTGAGATCGTAGGCCGGGACGTAACATGCGTCGCCGCACTGGCACCCCCACCGGTAGGCCACGGCAAAGATGTCGGCGATGTCCACGTCGCCGTCGCAGTCCACGTCGGCAAAGAAGCAATCTGTCACTGTGACATGGCCGTGGTGGAGGCTGACCGGTGTGATTGGGTCGGGCGGATTGTCTGTGTTCAGGAGTTGCTCGTTCTCCAGGGTCAGATCGCTCTCACCGACGTCCATCGGCCGCAAAGTGACCGTCGCCACGGCGCCATCCCCGCTCGGGCCAGTGCACGAACCGACGATGAGCCCACCGTACGTCAGGCGACCGGCGGTGTTGTCTATGATGGGCGACACTTCTACGACGGTACAGCCGGTGCTGCCCAGGAAGGGTCCCAGAGCTGCGCTGTCGGCGTTCACGATGGCCGGATCGTAAACCAGATCGAACTGGAAGGCTCCCAGGTGGTCGACGTCCTCGACCACGATGGCTACGTCAAAAGTGCCACCGCTAAGAGAGACGTCCTGATCCGGCGGCTCTACGCGCAACGCAGCGCCGGCCGAGGTGCCGACGACCGGCAGTTCGAAGCAGGTCGTCCATGGCCCACCGTTGGCGGCCGTGAGATCTAGGCAGAAGGGGATCAGGTGCCCGTCCGGCGCGTTGATGTCTACCTCAAAGTCATAGTCGCCGACGTTGAGGGCCGTGCTGCCGCCGGGGATGTTGCCATAGTCCGAGCAGGTATTGAACAGGAAGCCGTTCACGTAGGGGCTGTTCTCACTGATGCAGCCCTGGACGGACGAGGCGGTCCCGTTGCCGGTATTGCCCACCTCTACGTACAGCTCGATGGTCTCACCGGCGTTGATCTCGCCGTCGCCGTTGCCCACGCTCTCGCCGCTGCCGTCGTCATCAACGACGGCATTGACGTAGATGAGCGGGCCGACCGTCGTGCCCTGCCCGACGACGACGTCAAAGGAGTCGGACCAGGGACCTCCGTTGTCGGCGGTCACGTCCAGGTCAAAGTGGATGACGTGGCCGCTGGGCGCGGCGGGGTCAATGGCAAAGTCAAAGTCGTCCAGGTTGTCGCCTGTTCCCCCGCCAGGGACGTCGCCGTAATCGGCACAGGTGTTGTAGAGGAAGCCGTTCACGTAAGGACTATCCTCGCTGATGCAGGCGACGACGTTGGCCGCTGCGTCAATGCCGTCGTTTCTCAGCGTCACGTACAGTTCGATCGTCTCGCCAGCGTCGGCGATGCCATCGTCATCACCGCTGCTGTTGTCATTGTTGTCGTCGTCTATGGTGTGGCCGTTATATCCCACCGGCCCCACGTCCGCGGCGTCAACCAGCACGTCGTCAATGTACCAACCGCGGAAGTTGTTCAAGACGTCGTCAAGGGTGTCAAAGCGGAAGCGGATGTGCACTGTGCTGCCGGCATAGGCGGCCAGATCGACGCGGGTTTGATGCCAGGCGCGCATTGGCCCACCGGTGACCTGGAACAGATCCTGGAAGGGGCCACCGTTGGCCGAGATCTGAACCCATTTCTGATCCCAGGCAGGGGCATCCACTTCCCGGCCAAAGGCACGGAAAGCCAGTCCTAGGTTGTTGAACTCGTAAAGCGACTCGACGCCATCGCTATCCCAGTCAAAGCTGCTCCACAGGTCGCTGTCGCTGATGGCGATCAGTTCGCCGCCTCCCACCGGGGCGTAGGCCATCATCACGGGAGCGCCGGGGACGATGTCCTGCGGCTGCACAAACGGCTCAACGCCAATCCCGTCTGTGCCCAAACTTTCCGGAGCGTTGCTCATGACGCTCATCGGGACGGCATCGCCGTCCCCTGTTGCCAGGGGTATGGCTGGGCCGCTCAGCGAGAGCGAGCATCCGGCGTACAGCACGGCCGCGCTGGCCCCTCTGACCAACGGGTGATTGGCAAAGTTATAGATCACGGGCCAGATGTCGCTTCCGTCATTGTCTGTAGGGTCGTAGACGGCGTCGGTGTTCAAGACAATGCCATGGCCGGCGGTCAGAGGGTTGAGCACCGTGTTGATGCCCCACAAGTCATTCCATTCTCCCAGCACGACCACCCGGCCACCATTGAACATAAAGTCGTTGATGGCCGCGATCTCGGCGCCACTCAAGGGGACTGTGGGCTTGAAAATGGCCAGGACATCATGCCCGCTCAGCGTCGCCAGGTCAATGGGCTGATTGTACTCAACGACAGCGTATCCGGCGTTTGTCAGTTCGGCCGCCCAGCTAGGATAGTTGCTGCCTACGATGGTGTCGCCGTGAAAGGCGTCAAAGTAGACGCTCTGCGGCAACAACATCGGTTCGGTCTCGTACCACTGCCAGAAGCTGAGTTCGGCCTGGGCGCCGGGCGGGATCTCGATGGGCGGGGAAGTCAGGTGGCCGCTGTTGGCTGCCCCGGTGTCATAGTCGCCGGTGCTGTCCTGGCCATACCACCAGCTATGGGTGGGGCTAAAGCTGTTGGGGTAGGGGCTGACCCCGTCCTGCACCTGGTGCCAGAGGCCATCGCTCCACCAGCCGTTGGGCCCCGACTCCATGTCGTCAAAGAAAGGCAGGCTCCGCGGCGCGGTGATGTCGGTCAACAGGATGGAGTAGGTGTAGTCCAGACCACCGTTAGGGAATCCATAGTCGCCCACGCGCAGGTAAAAGGTGCCGCCGTGGGGTAGCGTGTACTCCAAGTAGGAGTCGAGGCCATCATAGTCGTCATTTTCGGCCAGGACGGTGGTGCCGTCGCTGTCAAAGAGCGT
>Ga0180437_10005751_pt1 | contig 16813 bp, 7 predicted proteins | sample SS_ome_4_FD_132410 | JGI IMG/M metagenome (GOLD analysis project Ga0180437, IMG submission 132410) | Hypersaline lake sediment archaeal communities from the Salton Sea, California, USA - SS_3_D_1 metaG | ecosystem: Environmental > Aquatic > Non-marine Saline and Alkaline > Hypersaline > Sediment... | reverse complement strand
TTCCCCAAAGTGAATCTTGATCGCTGTGAGGTCTTGCCGACCGATACATCGTCCGAGTTCTGCTTTGTTGAATAGCAACCTTATCTTTTCGGATATGGATTCCGTGCTTTCGTCATTTCCCAGACGAGCCAATACAACTTTTGATGGCATGCATACTCCCTTCGATATTCCGTTGCCGGCCTGTTTTCGGTTCTGATAGTATATGTTATCTACCTTGCACTGGATGACTTAGCAAGGGCAAAGTGGGCACTTTTCGGCCACTTCCTTATAAACTCGACTTGCTTGGATAGACACGCAGATACGACCGATTCCTCCCTGGTTTTTCTACGATAATAAAATGTATGAATTGGAAAGCAAAAATGCAAGGATTACTGATTCAAAAAAAATAATATGAACGAACAAACCAAACTATACGGGATTGATAAAAATCATAATCATCGGCCTGTTTTTCAGATGACGCAATTGAAACCCATCCATTTTTTAACTGTCTTTATGAGAATAAGGATGATTAGAACAGGCAGATATCCGCGGGAATGTGCGACGTCGAAGAGATCGCGTTACGTGATGGGATTCATGGCATCGATGACGTCCTGGCATCGTTTCAGGTATGCGAACCCGTAAGCGAGATTCTGCAGGGTTGCGTTGTGGTATTCGTTGCTGACCGTGGCTGTGCCGTCGGTCAGGAAAAAGACTCGTAAATCGCGAACAAACGCATCCCGGGCTGAGGTATCGCAGCAGAGGTTGGTCATCGCCCCGCCGATAATAATGTTTTGAATCCCCCGATCCCTGAGATACGCTTCCAGGTCTGTCTTGTAGAAGGCACTGTATCGCATTTTTGGGATGATTTTCTCGTCTTCCAGGGGTGCGATTTCCGGGATAAATTCCCAATTTTTTGTTCCCACGACAATGGGGTCGTCCCACCACTGGCCCAGCATGCCCGAGTCGGTATTGGGGTCGTTGTACCCATGCTGCGTGTAGATAACGGGCACTCCCGCCTTCCGGCAGGCCTCGACGGCACGAACCAGGTTGGGAAGGATGGGTTCGGCGATGGCCCAGAAGTAGTTCTGCATGTCGATAATCAAAAGGGCAGATTGTTCTTTTTGAACGATGGCCCTCCTTAGAACCGCTTCGGGAAGCGTCTCGATGGTGTTTCGAAAAAGTTCAGACTCCATGACACCCGTCGTGTTTATATGCCAAAAAATAGCGCGATGGAAATGACGTAAAAATCGCTGTCCAGGTCTTCGGATCCTGGGAAGTTTTCAAATTCATAATCCAGGAAAACATAACGAATGTCCCCGGAAAGTTTCAGCGTCGGACCGACGGGCAGTTCGATGCCAGCACCAACATGCCAACCGAACGATTGATCGGTGTGGTCTTCGATGAGATTGAAGGCTGTCAGGTCGTAATCAAAAGTCGTGTTGTACCAGCCTGCGCCGACGGCTCCGTAGACGATGGGCAGCGGATAGATGAGTCCACTGACCAATACCGGCCAGCTTCTCACGGTCAGGTGGTCGTTGGCGTATTTTTCCTGGCGGTAACTGATGGATCCTTCGAACCCGATGGCCGGAGACAGTTTAATCCGCAGTGCAACACCGCCCATGAGTTCGCTCCCCTCGGCATCCACGGCCTTGTGAATTCCCAGTTGTGGGCCGATGCCGATTCCCTGGGCATGGAGGGAGGCCGTCGTCAGCAACAGTACCATCATCAGAAGGATGGATTTTTTCGTCATTTTCAGCCTCTGTATTTTATACGTCGCGCGGGAAACTTAGAAAATAATAATGATTTCATCGCACATATGCAAGGAGAAAATGAATCTCCCTTGACTTTTCATCCGAAAATACGTATTCTTAATTTTGAGCAATCCTTTTCTATGAATCGAGGTGAAGATAATGAATGTCCGAATATCTATCATCCTTATCGTGTGTTGTATGTCATTGGGTATCGGTTGTTGGGGCCCCAAGAAGGCAGATTTGATTTTGCGAGGCGGCAAAGTGGTGACCTTGAATGACGATTCTTTCGTACTGGAAGCCGTTGCCATCCGCGGTAATAAAATCCTCTTCGTGGGAAGTGACGCGGATGTGGAGTGGTATATGCATCCGAAGGTCCGGATCATCGAACTGGAAGGAAAGACGGTGGTGCCGGGCATGATCGATGCGCACGGCCATCCGTTCAACCTGGGAAAGACGGAAGACGAGGAAACGTTCAGCGTGACCGGGACGACAAGCTGGCAGGAGGTGGTGCATCGTGTCGCCGAGAAGGTAAAGACGATGAAGCCCGGCGAGTGGCTCATCGGGGGCGGCTGGTACCAGGACGATTGGGCCGATAACACCCTTCCCGTTCACAACGCGCTCAGCCAGGTGTCGCCCGACAATCCCGTGTTTTTGTATCGTCGCGGGGGCAATTCGGCTATGGTCAATCGGAGGGCTATGGACATAGCCGGCATCGACCGGAACACGCCGGATCCCTACGGGGGCAAGATCATCCGAAAATCCGACGGTGAACCTACGGGGTTCTTGATCAACATGGGAAACAACCTGGTCAAGAAACATTTTCCCAAGCCCGACAAACCGAAGTCGTGGTATCGGGAGACGTATATCAAAGCAGCCAGGATGTGTAACGAGGTCGGACTAACGGGCTGGCACGATGCGGGTATAGAGCCTGAATACATCGAGGCCTACAAGGGACTCGTAGACAGGAATCAGCTGACGGTTCGCGTATACGCCATGCTGCAGAATCCCAGGGAAGGCGACCTGGCGGCCTACTTCCGAAAATATCGCATCCTTGACTATCGAGGGAAGCATTTTCTGACGGTTCGTAGCGTGAAGGTGTTTTTCGACGGGGCCCTGGGCTCTCGCGGTGCCGCCTTCTTCGAACCGTATGAGGACGACCCAGGCAACGTCGGTATTTTTGAAGTTCCCCCGGAGCATGTCACGGAGGTGGCCAGGGCAGCCTTGCAGACGGGCATGCAGGTATGCGCCCATGCCATCGGCATACGGGGAAACAGCATGCTTCTGGATGCGTATGAGAAGGCCATCCGGGAGTATCCCGGGTTGGATCACCGGTTTCGGAGTGAACATGCCGAGGTGGTACGACCCCAGGATGTGAAACGCTTTGCTTCGCTGGGCGTGATACCGTCCATCCAGCCGATTCATCATACATCCGACATGGAATTCCTGGAGGATCGCATCGGTCCGGAGCGTATGGAAACCTGCGCCAGCCCGTGGCGTTCGTTCATAGACGCCGGCTGCATCCTGCCGTGCGGGTCGGATTTTCCCATATACTCCCATAATCCGTTGACGGGCATTCATGCGGCGGTCACCCGGCAGGATGCGGACGGTTTTCCCGAAGGCGGCTGGCAAGCCCGACAACGGATGACGCGTGAAGAGGCGTTGCGCGGATACACCATCTGGACGGCCCGTGCCGCTTTCCAGGAAGATCTTATCGGATCCATCGAGGGGGGTAAGCTGGCCGACCTGGTGGTGCTGGACAAAGATATCATGACCATCGAGCCCGAGGAAATCCTGACCACCAAGGTGATCATGACCATGGTCGGCGGTAAGATCGTCTATCAAAGGACCGATTAAAGCGTCGGGTGAATCCCAAGTTTTGCGGAGGATAATGTGAAGTCTGTTAAGGTAATCTTTTGTCTCGTCTTACCGATCCTGGTTTTCTGGATGTCCTGTCACACATCCGGAGGTGCCGACCTTGTTCTCCGAGGAGGTAAGATCGCTGCTGTGGATGATGCCTTTTCAATCCATCAGGCCGTGGCAGTCAAGGGGGATAAGATCGTCTTTGTGGGCAGCAAAGCGGAGGTCGAACCGTACATCGGCCCGGATACGGAAGTTCTCGAACTGAGAGGCAGGCTGGTGCTGCCGGGTCTCATTGATGCCCATGCCCACATTCACAGCCTGGGGGAGAAGCTGACCAGCTTGAATATCTCCGACACCGAGAGCTATGAGGAGGTGGTTGCCATCGTGGCCGGGAGAGTAGAGTCCGTCCCTGAAGGCGAATGGATCATCGGCGGACGTTGGGATCACACCCGTTGGGAAGGAAAGCAATTCCCGGTCCACGATGTGTTGAGCCGTGTCTCACCGGATAACCCTGTATACTTATCGCGAGTCGACGGGAACTCGGCATTCGTCAACCAGAAAGCCATGGACATGGCGGGCATCACCAAGGAAACGCCCGATCCTTTCGGCGGCCAGATTATCCGAAAACCCGAAGGAGAGCCTACCGGAGTCCTCATCAACCGGGCCATGAACCTGGTAAAGGCGCATTTCCCCGAAGAAACGGAGGTGCAGTATCGGGCCAAGGTCATCGAGGCGTTGGAGAGCTGCCTGCGCGTCGGTCTGACGGGTGTACACGAGGCCGGAATCGGTCCCGAGGAAATCGAAATCTACAAAAGCCTGATCGATGACGGTAAAATACATGTCCGGGTGTACGCCATGCTGGGCCAGCAGGAAAAACCCGTTCTGGAGATGGAAGACCTGGCCGATTATTTCAAGAAGCAACGCATCGATAGCTACGGTCATCATGCCCTGTCGGTGCGGAGTGTCAAGCTGTTTTTTGATGGTGCGCTGGGTTCCCGAGGAGCGGCATTTTTCGAACCGTACGCCGACGATCCTGGTAACAACGGCCTGCTGCGGATTACACCCGAGTATGTGACCCGGGTTTCTCGGGCTGCGCTGGAGGCCGGCATGGGTGTGAACACCCACTGCATCGGGATTCGGGGGAACCGCCTCTGTCTGGACGCCTACGAGCGGGCGTTGAAAGAGCATCCGGGCATGGATCACCGGTTTCGCATCGAACATGCCCAGATCGTCCGGGATGAGGACATCGCCAAGTTTACCGAGCTGGGTGTGATTCCGTCCATGCAGCCAACCCACTGTACGTCGGACATGGGATTCGTCGAAGAACGTGTGGGCAAAGACAGGGCCCGGGGCGCCTATGCCTGGCGAAAATTCCTCGACGCCGGCCTGGTGATTCCCTTCGGTTCCGACTTTCCCGTGGAGTCCAACGACCCGATGCTGGGCATATATGCGGCTGTAACAAGACAGGATGGCGATGGCAATCCGGATGGCGGGTGGTACCCGGATCAGCGTATGACTGTTGAAGAGGCCATTCGGGGTTTTACGATATGGGCAGCATACGCGGCTTTTCAGGAGGATGTTCTGGGTTCCATCGAAGTGGGGAAGCTGGCGGATTTTACGGTACTGGACAGGGATATCCTGACGGCCCAGCCCAAGGATATACGGGCTGCGAAATCCGTGCTTACCATCATCGGGGGTCAGGTGCGGTACGAAGCCGAGGGGGATTTATAAATCCGGCATTGCGCGCATTCTATCATCTCAGAGAAATCCCTTCGTTCATCGGAAGACCCCTGATGTCGTCTTGATGGATATAATCGTATCGGCGCGGGGTTGTTACTGCTTTGTTGATTCGTCCAGGAACATCCAGTCAGGTTTAAAATCCTCGTCCAACTCTATCTGTGCGAGTTTGGCACGCAGCATGACGATGGGAATAGAGTTTTCCCGTAGCACGGCGTCGTGGAATGCACGGCTCGTCATTTTTCCCGACGAGACGAGTTCATGATACAGTCCGCGCATCTGCAGGCCCCCGATCATATACGCGCACTGATACAGGGGAGGGTAGTCGCCGGCAAACGACCGGCGTACTTCGGCCGTGGCATTGGCCGGTTCGTGGCCCACCTTGTTCACCAGAAGATCGATGCATTCCTGGGCCGACATCTTCCCCAGATGGTAGCTTAAGGAGAAGATGATCCGGGCGCATCGGTGCATTCGCCAGAACAGCATGCCGATGCGGTTCTCCGGCGATTGGGGGAATTCCAAATCCCACAACAACATTTCCCAGTGGAGGGCCCAACCTTCCAGCCAGAAGGGCGTGGCGAATGGCCGGCGGTAGGCTTTATACCGCTGGGTCATGAAGAACTGAAGGTGATGTCCGGGTATGAGCTCATGATGCACGGTCGCCCGGGCGAAATGGATGTTGTTCCCCCGCATGCTCATGCGTTTGTCTTCGTGGGACATGGTATGAGTCGGATAGGAGACCGAGATCACGCGTCCGCCGGTGAAAAAGGGATTGACTTTCTGGCGTTCCGGAGACATCATTTCGATTTTCCACGTCTCTTTAGCCAGGGGCGGAATGGTAATCAGATTGTGCTTCTCCACGAATGCGATGGCCTCCCAGGCCTGGTCCCGGATGAGATACGGCTGCTCACCCGGGGGAACGTGGCGTGTTTTCACCTCTTCCAGTGCCTTGTGCCAGTCGTCGCCAAAGCCCATGTCCCTGGATGCGCGGATCATTTCGGCCTCGCACCAGGCAAAGGCCTTTTCCCCGGCAGAGATGAGCTGCTCGGGTGTGTAGGGAATCATCTCATGGGCCAGTTCGTCGAGCAGCCGTTGCCGCCCGATGGGGTCGCCGATGATGGGCCCTTCATTGTCCTGTTTATCAATGCCCACCACCCCGTGTCGAAGGAAGGATGCGTATCCTTCCAAGGCTTTGTCGACTTTCCGATAGGGCAAGTCCGCCCACCAGGTGAACAGAGGATCGTACCCGTTGTAGAAATCGAACCACCGTTTCAGGATATCCCGCAGACGGCGTGTCATCCCTTCTGCTCGGTAGGCGACGGTTTTATCCAGAAGGGCAGAATCGCGTCCCCTCTCCTGTAGAGCGGCCTCTATTTTATCACGGCTCTCCTGGATTACCTTGTCCAATTCGTACAACCGAGAGGCCGTTTCCCGGCTATCCATGGCAGCCATGTTTCTTCGATTTTCTTCCAGTTGGACGATGGTTTGGGCGAAAGGGATAAACGGCAGCATCTCCTGCTCCAGTTTCGCCTGATAAACCAGACTGCGCATCTCATAATCCAGAAGATTTCGGAAAAGGATGTAATCGATACGGCCGTCCTGGTTCAACGTAGAAAAGTCAATGTCCCCCAGTCGATTCAGCCAGTCTCGAAAAAAGTTTTCCCACCGCGCGAGTCTCGCTTCGGACATGGGAATGTCGTACGTCCAGTCGAGGCTGGCGTAGTCGGATGCGTATCGCTGGAGGATCGGACACAGAGCGCTGGACGGCGTGTCCCAATCCACAGTGTTCTGTGCGTTTAAAATGGGATAGTCATTCCCCGGCAGAGAAAACAGGCCCCATACCAGGATAATTAAGAGACGATAGTTACGGTGTTGTCGAAGATGGCGGACCATGGCTGGATTCCTCATACTTATGGGTATTTGTCGTTTATCGCTCTTCTATCTCGGCTTCTCTTCCTTCCAGACGTTTCTGACGCTGCATGGGATTCTCCCCTGCCTTTTCCTCTTTCGATACGCGAAACCGATTCGGCACGAGACGGGCAGGCCAATCGTTATTGCTCACGTCCACGTCGGCGGTTTCGAGATACGGGTCGAGAACGATGGATCGGATTTGTTTGGTGGTAACGAAGATTTTACTGATGCGGTCTTGATTCATCCGCCAGACCTCAGCCGGTATCCGTTTCAGTTCCGTGGTGCCGTCGTCGTACTCAAACTCCAGGATCAGAGGCATAACCATCCCGCCGAGGTTGGAAAAATGGACGACATAGTACTGAACAGCGGAATCCAGCAGGGCCTTTTCCTCATCGGTGAGTGTGGCGAGGTAATCTTCGTATTCCTCTTTGTCTAATAGAGTAACCGCATAAGGATCATACGTGTTGTAGAAATCCTCCAAGGAGGGATCTCTTTCCACGGCCGTCTCGGCAATGTCTTCACGGTTTCGGATGTCGCTGATATACTGAGGTCTTTTTTCTTCTTGCTCATGTTGAAACGGTTTTTCGATCTCTGGATTTTGTGTGTCCACCTGAAACCACTCGACTTTATCGATGGCCATGTCCACATGATCGGTGGTGAAAAACCATCCCCTCCAGAACCAGTCGAGGTCCACACCGGAGGCGTCCTCCATCGTGCGGAAGAAGTCGGCCGGTGAAGGATGCTTGAACATCCAGCGTTGGCTGTACGTCTTGAACGCAAAGTCGAACAGGTCTCGCCCCAGGATGGTCTCGCGCAGGATGTTCAGACCTGCCGCCGTCTTGGCATAGGCGTTGTTGCCCAGTTGATGGACTGCGTCGGAGTTGGTCATGATGGGCGAGATGAACCGCTTGTCTCCCTTCATGTAGTCGATGATGTCCTTGGTCGGCCCGCCCGAAGTGGGAAAGTCGCGCTCCCACTCCATCTCTGCCAGGTATTCCAGAAACGTGTTGAATCCCTCATCCATCCACATCCACTGCCGCTCATCGGAGTTGACGATCATCGGGAAGAAATTGTGCCCGACTTCATGGATAACCACGCCGATCATACCGTACTTGGTGTCCTTGGAATACGTGCCGTCGGATTCGGGACGACCGCCGTTAAAAGCAACCATCGGGTATTCCATGCCGATTTGATCGGTATGCACGGAGATGGCCACGGGGTACGGGTAATCGAACGTGAACTTGGAGTACGTCGTGATGGTATGTGCGACCGCCTTGGTGGAATACTGCTTCCAGAGGGGATTGCCCTCCTTGGGATAAAAGGACATAGCCATGACTGTGCGGTTTCCGAATTTTACGCCCATGGCGTCCCAGATGAACTTACGGGAGCTGGCAAAGGCGAAATCCCGCACATTTTCGGCATGGTGAATCCAGGTCTTTTTCGTCGTGGATCGGGATTTTTCGTTGTCCAGGGCTTCCTCTTCTGTGATGATGAGTACGGGTTCTGAGGCCGAACGTGCCTCCCGAAGACACTGACGTTGACGCGACGTCAGCACGTCATCGGCATTCTGAAGAGTTCCCGTGGCAGCCACGGCATGATCGGAAGGAGCCGTGATGGCTACCTTAAAGTTGCCAAAATTCAGTGTGAACTCACCACTCCCGTAGAACGGTTTTGTCTGCCATCCCTCGACTTCGTTGTACACGGCCATGCGCGGATAGAACTGAGCGATGACGTATAGATAGTTGTCATCTTCCTCAAAATACTCGTATCCCGAGCGTCCGCCCTGGGTCTCGCGATTGTTGATATTGTACCACCAATCGATGTTGAAAGACACGGACGATTTTGAACGAAGCGTACGGGGTAAGTCTATCCGCATCATCGTACCGATGATGGTATGGGGCAGGTCGTTTCCGTTTTTATCCTTCACACCCTCGATCTTGAATCCGCCGTCGAAATCGTCAAGCAACTGCCTCAAGGTATAGAATGGCATCTCCTTGTCGATACGCCCTCTCCGTGTTTTTTTTCTGTCCGAGTCCCTGGCCCGTATGTTCTGGTCGAGCTGAACCCAGAGATAGTCAAGATCATCGGGCGAATTGTTGAAGTAGGTGATGGTCTCCGAACCGCGAATTTGCTGATGTTCGTCGTCCAGTTCCACGCGCATGTCGTAATCGGCACGCTGCTGCCAGTAGGCATGACCCGGCGCGCCGGAGGCTGTTCGATACGCGTTGGGGGTCGGCAGTTCTTGGTAGAGTTGACGGAATTTATTCTGGTTGGTGTTTTTCTGGCCGTATAAGAATACAGTAAACATGCAACCGATGATGACGACCAGAATCAGAGCTCCCCGACATTTCCGGCACCACATTCCAGACCTCCTTCTTTTAATTTGACATTCACTGTTTTTTAATCTATATTTACGAATAAAATAAATATTAGGTTCAAATACAAGTAAAACTTTCCGGTGCCTGTTCCTTCAGATAAAGATAATTCATCATGACCATCGCTGTTTGCCCCCTTGAAAGAGATATCTTTTGTTCTGGATCGTATTTTGCGTAAACCGATAAGAGCCATTATAAATCGTCGGCTGTGAATTTGTATCGCAACACGTTGGGTGGAATGATGTCCCCATCGTCCACAAGTGAGTGTTCGCGAAGGATACGATTTATCGTTTACTTTTGTAGCATGGGTTGCCTGGGCTAAGGTGTCCGCTATCACACGAAGAGTATGAACGTCGAATAAAAAAATTAAAAACCATTTCTATCATCACGAACAATGGTTGATCGTCATTCATGCGGAGGTTCCCATGAAACGTTTAATCCCGTTGTTAATCATCGGTCTCTTCCTGGGATGTCAGAAAAAGACAGATTCCAGGGATGAGGTGCCGGAATCGATCAGTCCTGCCGTTGCTGAGCAGTTGGAGACAAGGCTCGATCTCAACGATGTCATCATCCAGACACCGCCGGCATTGGTTTCGACCACGTCGCCTATCGACATCGAATTCAGGGAAGCGGTGGTTCCAGGCCATTTTAAAGGAATCGTTCTGGACAAGAATCCATTCAGCTTCGATCCGGATGTGGCAGGGCATGCCCGATGGATTTCCACGAAGCTCCTCCGGTTCATCCCGGACGACCACCTGCCGGCAGGTCAAAAAATCGAGGGCGTGCTCCACGGGAAGACGGCTTTTGGCCAGCAGAAAAGCGTCAACGATTTCACGTTTTCCTTCAAGGTGGCCGAGCAGGAGGTTCTGTCCTTGGAAGGTGACTTTGTGGCTGAACCCGGGCAGACGAACCGTGTTGTGTACGAAGGTGTCCTCACGTTCGCCCAGTCCGTGGATCTTCCTCGATTAAAAAGGGATATTGCCATGCGGGGTCCCCGGGGGAGGGTCAATCTTGCGTTGACTCAGGGGGCCGAAGCCACCCAGGTTCAGATAACGTCGTCCCCCATTGTCCGAACCCAGCAAGGTCAGAATTTTACGATAATGCTTCCCGGACGGTACACGGCCCAACGGAATAAATGGGAGAAGGCACTTTTTCTGCCGGCCGTGGGTGTGTTCCGTGTCCTGGCCCACATGGACATGACCGATCCCGAGGCGGAGAATCCATCCTACGGCTTCCGGTTTAACGATCCCATCCAGAAGGACGCGGACGTATCGGGTTATGTGTCCATCACACCGGCACTCGATTATAAGATGCGTACCCAAGGAAAGTACCTGATCGTGGAGGGTGATTTTATGCCAGGCCGGGAGTATACCATCACGATTTCCAGAGGATTTCCTTCGGTGTTCGGTGCCCAACTGGCCGGTGATTATACCGCCCGGTTTTCGTTGAACAACATCCCACCGGAAATCAAATGGCTTTCCCAGGGCGTATACCTTCCGACATCCAACGCATACAAGCTCCAGTTCAAATCGGTGAACGTAGCCAGGGCTCACATCGAGGTGACAGAAATTTTCCCCCAGAATATCGGGTTTTTTGTCCAGAACAATCGGCTGGTCGATAACAGCGGCAGGAGCACCAGTGTGTACGATTATTTCAGCTATCAGGATCTTCATCGTGTGGGCGAGGTGATTTACAAAGAAAAGATAGAGATTACGAATCAGCAGAACAAATGGATCAAGACCCAGCTCGACTTGAGCCCCGTCTTCCAGAACAAGACCCAATCGGTGTTCGTGGTTCGGCTTCGTTTTACGATGGAAGACCTCACCGGCCGTCCGGTGAGAGACAGAGGAGACCTGAAGGAGGGCGATCTCTACTACGAAGGGGACAATTACTACACAAACCCTGCCAGTTACGGATATTACTACTCCCGGGGTACGTTGAACAAGCTGCTCATTTCCTCGAATGTGGGATTGACGGTCAAGAAAGCCGATGACAGGACGCATGTGTTTGCCACGAATGTGCTCGCCGCTCAGCCTGTGGGAGGTCTGCGTTTGAGCATGTACACCTTCCAGAACCAACGTGTCGAAACACGGGCCACGGACAACGACGGATACGCCTGGTTCACACAAGAGGGAGCTTACATTTTTGGGCAAAATGACGATGGTATCGCCCTCATCACACTCAACCATCCTCCCTGGCAGATTAACAACTTCGATGTGTCGGGAAGTTCGGGGGGCATCGAGGGTACGAATGTCTTCATGTACGCAGATCGCGGTGTTCATCGGCCGGGGGATACGGTGTTTCTGTCGGCCATCGTCCGAGTAGACAATGCACCGCCACCGGAGAAGCAGCCCGTGCTCCTGGAGGTGATGAATCCCAAGGGGCAGGTCGTTCTAAACACCAAGAAAACGTGCGGATTCAACGGCCACGTTTCGTTTTCGATCCCCACAGACCTGTCCGATCCCACGGGGAACTGGATCGCCAAGCTCGACGTGGGAGGGCAGAAATTCTCCAAAACGTTAAAAATCGAAACCGTGAAACCACAGCGGTTGAAGATCGCCGTGGACATGCCCGACGCGGTTTATGCACCGGACTTGACGCTGAGGGGAACCGTCACGGCAAAGTACTTGTTTGGCGCACCGGCGGCCGATCTTCCGGCCACGGTGACGGTGGATCTGTCGGACCAGAATTTCATCCTTGATACGTACGGCGATTATGTGTTTTCATCGCCCCTGAAGCGGTACGACTGGAGGAATATCACCGTGTTTGATGGGAACCTGGATGCCCAGGGGGTGCACCGTTTCGCGACGGACATTCCCGATGCGGGCCGGGCCTCGGGATTGATTCAGGCCGTTCTGCACACCACGGTCTATGAGAAAGGGGGCAACTTCGCTCAGCACCGGACTGGGGCGACGATCTATCCGTACACCGCGTTCGTGGGTGTTCAAGATGTGTTCCCCTGGGGATCGGCCCAGCTGGACCAGGATGTGTCTGTCCCCATCGTCGTGGTGGATAGAGACGGTACTCCCGTGCCGGGACATACGATCCGCGTCGTTCTCTACGTGAACCGGTATCATTGGTGGTACGATTACGACGAATGGGATCGGCGGGATTTTCGCGAGATGGAGTCCACGTACCGCATCGAAGAAGCCACGTACCGGTCGACGGGAGAGCCCATCCGGCATCGGTTTACGGTTGAGGACGAGGGACAGCACTTCCTGGAAATCACGGATGTAACCTCGGGTCATGCCACCGGCCTGTTTTTCTACGCCTCTCGCTGGGGTGAGATGGTGCGAGAGGAGGAGGCACGCAATTTTCTCCAGATCACTTCGGACAAGAACGTGTACAACACCGGGGATGAGGCCACGTTGAGTTTCGATACGCCTACCCAAGGCCTGGCGCTCCTGACGCTGGAGCAGGGCGGACGGATCCTTCATCGCGAATGGAAACCGGTCAGGGAATCCCGCACCGCTTTCCGCTTTCCCATCAACCGAGAGATGCTGCCCAACTGTTATGCCTCCATCAGCCTGATCCAGCCCCATAACCAGAATACCAACGATCTGCCCATGCGGTTGTACGGCATCAAGACACTGTACGTGGAGGATCGGGGAACACGGCTGCCTCTCTCGTTGTCTGTTCCCTCGGAGCTCCGGCCCAAGGAGCCGTTCACGGTCCGGGTGACCTCGTCGGCACGGCAGAAGGCCACGGTTACCATCGTCGTGGTCGATGAGGGACTTCTCGACCTGACCGGATTTAAAACACCATCACCCTGGGATCATTTCTTCCAGAAGATACGCCTGGGCCTCCAGACACGGGATAATTTCGATGAAATCCTGGGCGTGCTCTATCCCGATATCGACCGGTACTTCACCATCGGCGGTGGCGAATTCGAAGAGGCACGGGAAGAACGCCTCGACCAGAGCCGTGTACGTCGATTCATACCCGTCGTTCTGTTCCAAGAGCCCATCACCATAAACCCAGGGCAGACTGTGGAGACCGACTTCACCATGCCCAATTATGTCGGGTCTGTACGTGTTATGGTCGTCGGTGCTGCAGGGCACAGCTATGCGTCCCTGGAGCAGACCGTCCCGGTGAAGCAACCCCTGATGGTGCTTCCCACCATCCCCCGGGTCGTCCGTCCTGGAGACACCTTTGCTGTTCCGGTATCCGTGTTCGCCATGGACAGTACCATCAGAGAAGCCAGGGTCGGTATCAAGGCTTCTCCGAATTTGCGTGTTCAGGGGCCGGAGACACATCCGGTAAGCTTCGACAAGCCCGGCGAGAAGGATGTTCGATTCATGGTCACCGTGGGTCGTGCCATCGGTGCCGATTCCATCACAGTAACGGCCGTTTCTGGGCGCCACTCAGCCGATTATACTGTGCATCTGCCAGTCACCAGCCCCAATCCGTTTTATACGGAAGTGATCGATACGACGGTGATGAAGGGACAGTCGGTCGATCTGATACCCCAAAAATTCGGCCTGGAAGGAACCAACGAGGCCAGGCTGGCCTTCTCTCGCATGCCCGATATCCAGTTGGATAAACGGGTTCGATATCTCATCCGCTACCCGTACGGTTGTATCGAGCAGACGGTCTCGTCTGTGTTTCCGCAACTGTTCCTGCCCAACCTGGTCGATCTCAAACCGCACCAGAAACAGGCCATCACCGACCACATCAACGAGGCCATGAACCGTCTGAGCCGGTATCAGATGAGCCGGGGTTTTTCGTACTGGCCGGTCTCCAACGATCATCCCGGCAGGTACAGCGACTGGGGCTCCAGTTACGCGGGTCATTTCATTCTCGAGGCAAAAAACCTGGGTTATCATGTCCCGCCCGCCCTGTACGACCACTGGCTGACAGAAGCTCGGCACAGGGCCAGGGACGTCAACAAGGACAACCACCGCTACCAGGCCTACCGGCTTTTCCTCCTGGCCTTAGCCGGTAAGCCCCAGATAGGTGCGATGAACCTGCTGCGCGAAAACTACTTGTCCGAATTGGATCCCCTTTCCCGGAAATGTTTGGCAGCCGCCTACCATCTGAGTGGTCAGAAAGAGGTGGCCCTGAACGTGGATCGGGCCACGCCTACAGAGGTCACCAGCTACCGGGAACTGAGCGGCACGTACGGATCGGCTCTGAGAGACCGGGCCCTGATGACCTATCTCTGTCTGAAGATGGAAGACATGAAGACGGCTTCCCGCCTGCTACAGAGCGCCACAAGATCGTTCACATCAGGGGGATGGTACTCCACGCAGGAGACATCGATCACACTGCTGGCCGTTGGCACGTATTACAAAGAATCGCCGTTTACCGGAGGCGCTGTGACGTTTCGCGTCCACCAGCAGGGCAAAGGAACACAGACGATGACACTGGCCGGTTACCAGACCACGATGGACCTGGAGGATATGTGGGATAAGAAGGTGACCATCACGACGGAAGGAGACAATCCCCTGTTTGTCAGCCTGCTCGTCGAGGGCATTCCCCTGGAGAGCCGCATTACCACGGGTCACAACGGGATTCAGCTTACGAGGAATTTCTACAATGAGAACGGCCAGCCCGTCGTTGTTGACCAGCAGTCGCAGGGATCACCGTTCTGGGTGATTTACACCGTGGAGAGTCTTTGGAGTGATCCCCTGGAGACACTGGCCTTATCCAGTGTCTTTCCGTCCGGATGGGAAATTATTAACACCCGGGTGACGGGGGATGTGCCCCCGGAATGGGTGAGCGCCATGGGCATCACCTCGGGTGAGTATATGGATATCCGGGATGACCGGGTGAACTGGTTCTTCGACCTGCCGGCCCAGGGAAGGCTTGCCTTCGGTGTAAAGATCAATCCGACGTTCCAGGGGATGTATGCCTTGCCCCCCATCGTGGTCGAGGCCATGTACTCTCCGGAATATTACGCACGGATCGAAGGGGGGCGGATACGCGTCGAGTGACGGACTTTCTCCTTCTTCTTAGAAGGAGCGAAGGCAGGCAATTGTGATGGATTGGAAGAAATCGGACATCAAGACGATCAAGGTTTTATCACTATCGGATATCATAACCATGATTACAAACGTGTTTAAGCGATATAGATCGTTTGTCCTGATAGGATTGTCTCTAATCGTCACGATTCTCTGGCTCGCCTGGCCGATGAAAAATCCATTTCCCGACGATTACTCCAGCCTTGTGTTGGATGAACACGGTCGTCTATTGCGAGCCACTCTTGCATCCGATCAGCAGCTCCGGTTTCCCCCCGACAAAAACACACTGCCAGATAAATACGTGTCCGCCGTCCTTGCCTGCGAAGACAAGCGTTTCTACAATCATGTGGGTATCGATCCCCTGGCGCTGATGCATGCGGCTGTGACCAATCTCCGATCGGGACGGCGAATTCGTGGCGGGAGCACGATCCCTATGCAGGTGGCACGGTTGGCCAATCCTAAAAAACGAACCTACGTGAATAAGCTCATCGAGTGCATGACGGCCGTCCGGTTGTCGCTTCACTTTAGCAAGGACGAAATCCTCAAGATGTACGCCGCCCACGTGCCCATGGGGGGGAACATCGTGGGTATCGATGCGGCCTCTTACCGTTACTATGGGAAATCGATTTCCGAGCTCACGTGGGCAGAGGCGGCCCTGTTTGTCGTGCTTCCCAACAATCCGTCGATGATCAACCTGTCCCGGAAGCGTCCCCTGCTGATGGAGAAACGGAACCGGCTGCTATGCATCCTGAACGAAAGGGGCATTATCGACAATGTCACAGCCGACCTGGCCTGTCTGGAGCCCCTGCCCACGGATACCCGCCATCTTCCGTTCGAAGCGCCCCATTTCTGTCGTTTTGTGACCAGTGACAAGGCCGGCGGCGAGACCTGCCGGACGACCCTGGACACAGATGTACAAAGCAAAGTGGTCGATGCAGCCCGGATGCATCACCGGATCCTGGCCGATCGGGGAATCGCCAATCTGGCCGTCCTCGTTGTTGAGACACAGACAGGAGAGGTCAAGGGTTACCTGGGATCGCAGAGTTTTCACGACAGTTTGAGCGGCGGACAGGTAGATGGTGTGATGGCCTGCCGGTCGACGGGAAGCCTGCTGAAGCCTTTCTTGACGGCCAAGGCTCTGGATCGAGGGCCGTATACGATAGCATCGAAAATTCAAGATGTTCCCACGTTCTACGGTACATTTGTTCCCCAGAATGCGTCCAAGACGTTCTACGGT
>Ga0180437_10005747_pt1 | contig 16825 bp, 16 predicted proteins | sample SS_ome_4_FD_132410 | JGI IMG/M metagenome (GOLD analysis project Ga0180437, IMG submission 132410) | Hypersaline lake sediment archaeal communities from the Salton Sea, California, USA - SS_3_D_1 metaG | ecosystem: Environmental > Aquatic > Non-marine Saline and Alkaline > Hypersaline >... | reverse complement strand
TCCCACCTCTACTTTTCGGGACGATATGCTCGACTTCTAAAGGGATGTTTGTTTTACCACAATAGGAGCACTTTCGCCCCCATTTCTCTAATAGATATTCTCTGACTTCGTAGCCTTGAAGTGTGCCCTGCTGATATGCTACGCCTGTAATTTCAGGATTCTGCATTTTCTGTGTGTCGAAATTCGCCACCTCCACCCTTTTGTAGGGTATCGGGAGTAGCGTTGCAAGTATTTCAACTAATCGAATATGTGAATCCTGCCTATGCTGAGTACTAGGTGCTAACCACTCTTCAGGACGCGTACGATTATTGAATCGTGGTGGTCGATACCCTAATCGGCCTCTACGCGCTCTACGATACCTCCGTTTTTCCTTTAGCTTGTTAGACACATTCTTTCGCAAGCTCAACGTCCCACTGATGACTTCTAACGTATCGGTCTTGGCACTAAAACCGATTTCAGTAAAACCGATATCCACTCCTAATTTAATCAGTTGTGTCGCCTCTCCAGTGGCATAGTTCAACTGAATGGTGAAAGGACAGCGTTTTACAACTGTAGCCTTTCCTTCTTGTAACAACTGCTTGCCGTTATGTTGTGTGGTAGGCATGAGCGGTTGCCCCCTGATGTTCAACACATAGATAGGTACTCTCAAGTCCTATCTCCTCCTTTAACCTGCGTTAAAGTCGGTTGGTTCTCTTCGCCAAGGTTATCAGTCAGTACTCTACGGTGATCACTGAGAGTTTCCTCTCTGTTTAAACCACCATTTACAGGGCAAGGGACTAGAGAAGCATCCCTTGGTGTGTTCTTTAACTCTGCTGATAACGTAGATGTCGTCATAAACGTTATGACCTCTCTTAGGCTAATCAACCAATTACTCTTGCTCCTCACGGAACAAGCCCCCTCACTTGTTAGGGGGTGATTGACTTCATTTATTTCTCCTTGTTGGCTATTAAGGCAGATAGTTCAAATTCCTTTAAAGCCAAAAGACAATCATTAATTGTAAGTACTCCCAGAAGTTTTTGATCATTTTTTTGTACAATTGGAATAATTGGAACTTCACGCTCAATCAATGTTTGCGTAGCTGTAATCACATCAGTTTCTTCAGAAAGAGGATCAACTGCTTCCATAATTTGCTTTATTGTAACTTGGTTGGGGTCTTTTTCAACAGCTACAACTTTTCGGATGATGTCTGATTCCATGACTATGCCAATTAATTTATGATCTTCAGAAACAACAACTAAGTCTGTGATTTCTCGACTTTTCATCAATCTAGTTGCCTCAAGCACACTCATAGTTTCATTTACTGTTTCATACTCATCATGAATAGGAAGTTCAGAAACCAAAGGTAGTTTTTTTTGCATAGTTAATCCCTCATTCAACTTTAAGGAAAAAAGTTACAAATAATTCTTCAATTATCTCTTTCAACTAATCAATGGACATGTGAACTGCCCCACCCTTTCGGATGGGGCTTCCTGCGAGTCCTCCTAACTCCCTACCGGGGGAGAAACTTTCGTTTTACATTTGGCTGTGTGTCGCAGATTATCGAGAAATACCCGATAGCCTGTCCACTTGGCATTCTGTGATAGGTAACGTTTCATGAGGATGATCGCACTATTTTTGTCCCTCTCTATCACGTTACCACAGTCACAACTCATAGCTCGTTTCCAAATCGGCATAGAGTGCTGTTTGCCGCACACCCAACATGCTTTGGTCGAGTTTCGTTCGTCAATTTCTATTGTCCTTTTACCTACTCGCCTCGATTTGTAGGTTAGAAAATGCACGAACCGTCCCAGCGCCCCTGTGTTCTGTGTAGCGCGGTTCAACCCCGCTCTCATAGCTTTCGGCACCTTGTTCGACTGTGCCATATGTCTGACTTCTAGCTGGCCTACAATCAGAGTGTTTGCTCTGGTGTTTTCCACCAGTTTCTTGCTGAGTTTGTGCTGGAAATCACGGATCTGATCATCCCGCTTCCGCTCGTAGTTGTGTTTGATCTGATTGAGCAGTTTCCACCTGTTGCTAAATTTCTTACACTTGTCCTTCCGCGATTGTACCTTGGCGATTTTCGGATTCCAATATTTGTCCGGGCGCTGATTGTTCACCACCAAGAACTTACCCTGGGAATTTACTGCTGTAACAATATGGGTAATGCCTAAATCGATGGCTTGGTACTGTCCGTTATCCACATAGGGGGGTTCTTCCAACTCGTAGCTGATGGTCACAAAATAGTGACTTCTATGTGAAGAGATGGCGACCTGTTTTACCTGTTTATCGCCAAATGAAAATTTGTCAGGGATGACAAACTCCAGTGGTACATCATTGTATTTGTGGGAAAAACTAATCTTTCCAGGTTCGATCTTGAACCCCGACTGGTTATACACCATGGTGGTGAAGTAGTTTTTGCCTTTGAATCGCGGGGGACAGGCCTCGATGTGCCCGTTTTTTCGAAGGGCAAAGAACGACTCGTAATCAGCAGCTAGTGACCTGAGAGCATACTGTAAGACCTTAGAATACACCCATTTATACTCTGGGAATTGCTCTTTGATGAGTGGCAGGTCGTTTTGCTGCGTGCGGTAGTTCACACCCGATATCCCGTGTCTATAGGCGGCCCTTCTCTCGGCAAGGGCAAAGTTATAGATGAGTCTGCATTTCTCCGAAAGTTTCCAGAGCACTGCTTCCTGTTCTGGTGTCGGAAAGATCCTGATTTTCTGTGTGAGTTTCATGGACTTCACGTAGAACTCTTTTACTACTAGTTATAGCCAGAAAGTCTATATAAAGCCAGCGGCTTTCATCCCCCACCTGTCGGAAGGGGGCTTCCCGCCGATTAAGTTAATTTCTTTTTCTATGTTCACCTATTTTTAATATGTCACTGTCGTAATCCTTTTATTCCTGATTCTCTCGGTAGTTAAACTGTAAATTTACAATATATTATGTTTCAGTCAAAGTTGAGCGCTGACTTTTAGAAGAGTTATTTGGAGGCATGGTTCATGTCTAAAAAAGCTGGAATGCAAAGGGTTTTAGCGAAAAGACCTACCGATTTCATTTGCAAAAAATGTGGTAACAAGACAATTGAAGAGATCGAAACTAAAAAGAGTACGTTTTATCAGTGTTCCACTTGTAATCAAGCGTATAATGAAGTCGAGGAGTTAGAGTAGAATAGTTCTAAAGTATCTTCTATTTCTTCTGAAACTTGAAATTCTATATCCTCAAAACTCTTGAATCTTAATCAAATTGAGTAACACTATCAGAAGTTAATTTTAACTACATAAATTTAAGGATGTCAGTTTCATGAGAATCTATATCCTTCACAGTTATGGAGAATACGTAAATCGTTTTATAGAGACTTTAGCAACCCATTCACCTTCTTTGGCTTCTTCTATTACTGGAATAGAAGAATTATCTAAAGATCTACCTTCTTTTGTAGAAGATGTCTCTCCATATCTACCGAATAATATGCCTGATTCGGACCTTTTGATCGTCATAGGTGTTCATCAAGATATACTTGCATCTTTATCTCAAATCGTTGAAAAAACAGGAGCAAAGGCAGTTATAATCCCTCTTGAAGACCCCACTTGGTGTCCGCTTGGTCTGCAGAAACAAATAGAACAAGGCTTACAACAGATGAATGTTGAATATACTTTCCCAAAGCCTTTTTGTAGTTTGAAGCCAAATGATGCTACACCAACAATTAATGAATTTATAGAACTTTCCAAGATGGGCATGCCCCTTGTAGAAGTAGGTATCGATAATGAATTGTTTACAGAGGATTGCAGAGTTCTTCGAAGTGCTCCTTGTGGGTCAACATACCACGTGATAGACAATCTAAAAGCAAAACATATTTCTGATGTTGAAATGGAAATTTCCAAGTATCATCATGCGTATCCATGTACAGCTAGTATGGCAATCGATAATGTTCTTGGAGATACTATACTCCATAAAGCAGGCTATATGATAAAAGCAGCCGTAAAAAACGCCATTCATCAAGTTAAAAAGTCTTGATGAACTTTTTTCTCTACAAGATTTTTCAGATCAAAGAGGAGTATTCATTGTCGTTTTTACGGAACTCATCTTATTTTGTTTAAAAAACGGGAAAAAACGTAAGACCAACCACCTTCTCGTGTTAGATCACCAACTCTTCTTGATATTTGAGATAATCGTGAGAATTTGTCGTGGATTTTTTGTCCAACTTTTTCCAACTGGAATTCAAGCCTATACAGTCTATAGACATCGTTAGGGATGAACGAAAAGGGTATAGGCGTTATATTATCTCCAAGAAGTTTTATATTCTCAATATTACCAAGTCGGTTTCTGGCTGCAAATTGGAGATGAGGAACAGAATATGGATCAAAACCCATTATTTGTGCAGCAACTGAGTCTGTTGCAACTGGATCGTTTCCACAAATAATGAGATTTGTTTTCTTGGGTGTGCCTTTCGTTGGGCCAAGTCCTTCCATTCCCACAATCCCATCAATCAAACATACATCAGGTTTTATAATTCTGTTTAACTCTGTTAGGGTTGTTGACATGTATGGGTGATACACTGATTTGATTTTTGAAGGAAGACAGCCGAATTGATTTTTTAAAACACACGAGATCTTTTCTTCGGCATGAGTTTTGAGTTTGGCTATTGAGATGAAATAATCGCAGAGGATAAGACTTTTTGGGATTTTTAGTTTTCTCGGTCTGTTTTTGACTTCCATAGTGAAGGTTTCGTCCTTACTAAGATTTATACAGGTGATATCATACTTCTCCTCTAAATCTCTATATCCATTTCGGTCAAAAACTTCTGCTGCAGTCCTGTGATGGGTATCTGATTCAACTATGCGTATATTGGTTATATCTCTGGTGTGCAGATGCTTGATAACATCTTCAACAAGTGTGGTGTCAGTCGTCGCACCGGTTTCAGATGCCATGGCTCGACATAAGTTCGGTTTAATTACGACTTTTACCTCCTCGCCATCCTCGAACTTGTCAAAATATCTGAAACATTTTTCCATCACTTGTGCTCGACTTCTATTTTTCAAACTAAATGTTGACACAACTGACTGTTTCATAGAATCACCGCAAGGAAACTCCCCTATTTACCGGGGAGAAGAATTGCGTTCTAAAGGCTATCCTTGTGAGGATATGACAATCTTCTTTTTTGCCGCTTTGTGTAAGTCTTTTTCCAGTTCTCACACAATGTAAACTTAACCGATTGTTCAGATTACCGCCTACGTAACATAAACCATGTTTTTTGTGGCGTACTAAGGTGCCGCGTTTGAGTCCTAATGAGATTGTGCCGCCATACCTCTTTCTTATTCCGTCCTTCGAAAACTGCAACCGGTGTAACGGCCGTCTGTGAAATCGTATCGGTTCTACATAATAGAGACTGGTTGTCGTAGGATATTTCGCGCCTGTAGTGGCGGCGGCCAGTACCCAGGCATCCACACAATGCGTTTCAAACGCCACCCTTGATTTGTTTGTTAATTTTTTTAGTCCAAATGCCTCCCGTAATTGTTTGGTTTCGTGGCCTTGCATGGTGATGACGATTAGCCCTAATTTTTCTAGTTCTGAATAATAATATTGTTTGCCGACTTCCAACGGACTGAAATTTCGATTCCAGCGTCGCTGATTTTTCCGTGTTGTTGCCTTGACATCCTTGTTCACTGCGTACTGTAAGGGCAGTATTTTAAACAACTGACGGATAATTCTTAGTTTTTCGTCCCACCGTGCCTTTGTTGAGGGTGGCAAAAATCTTTCGTTATTCCGTCTGTTTTCTTTGCATTTTCTTCGGCGGGTTTTCCTGTTTCTTCGTGCTCTACGCATAACTCTACGTTGTTTCACTGCCTGTTTTACCCAGTCTACCGCTTTTGCCATGATGTTAAGCACCGTGTCCTGTGTTCCGACTGCTGAAAACCCCTCAAATTTAGTGCCGGGATCTATACCTATTGCTAATGGTTGTGTGACGGGATGTTTGGGATCGAACGCTAATTGGAGATAGAATATGCCCAGTTTATTGCGTTTCTTGATGGCTTTTCCTTGTTCTAGAAGTTTCCTCGCCTTTGTCGGTCGGCATGGCATCAAAGGTATTCCGCTTTTGCTAACGACGGGAATTCTACCGATTGCGGTCTCCCTGCCGGAGTCGAGTTTCCCTTCGCCAATGCCAAGTAGGCTTAGCCTCTCGATGAGGGACATGACATTCAGTGGTTCTGTCGAAGCGGAGGGGACTAGGGAGGCATCCCCGACATTCTTATAGCCCACAAGGCGTAGCTCTTGAAGTATTTCTTCCGAACTGAGGCTAGTCAAGACTTGCATTGCTACCACCATCACAAACCCCGTCCTTCAGGGCGGGGTTCTTGACCTTTGTCATCCACTACATTCTTGGGATTCGGAATGACTTATATGCTTTAAGATATATCACGAATTAAGACAATAATAGAAGTTTTGTGGCGATTAAGAATGGGAAAGATAGGTGTGGGCGTGATTGGCTGTGGCGCAATCGCAAATAGGGCTCACTTGCCAACTTACAGATCTCTTCCAGATACTCAGTTGATTGCGGTATCGGATATTGATGAAAAAAAGGTAAAGCAGATAGCACGACAATTTAATGCGGAACCATATACGGATTATAACCTTTTGCTGGAGCGGGGTGATATTGATGCCGTCAGTATATGTACGCCTCCTTCTTTTCATGCAGAGATAGCTGCTAAAGCGGCTGAACGGAACATGCATATACTTTGTGAAAAGCCCATCTCAATAACATTAGATGATGCAAACCAAATGATTCAAGTCGTGAAAAAAAACAATAAGATCCTTATGATAGGGCACCATCTCCGCTTCCAAGATAATTTAATTAAATTAAAAGAACATGTCGACGATAAGAGCCTTGGAGAAATAGTAATGGTTAAAAGCCACTGGCTAGGTAAAAGTGCACTATTTGGTGGTTGGAAAACTCAATCGGATTATTATAAAGAAAGGCAACTTGGTGGAGATGTGTTACTTAACTATGGAACTCATGTCACTGACTTGGTACAATGGTTAAGTGGTGACGTTAATGAGGTTTTCGCAAATACTGATATATATGGCGCTAAGCCAGAGATTCAAGTTCACGACAGGGCTAATATTCTCCTTAGATTTGAAAATGGGGTCATAGGTGATCTCTCATTCGGTTACTTTCCCTATGAGGAGCATTGGATTGAAGTTATTGGCAAAAGAGGACGCATTATTTGTGATCTATTTAAGAACACTATGGATGTCCGCTATGGATCAAGATCTGTCAAAACAAACTTCAAACAAATGAAGAACGGCTGGATTAGAGAAATTGAGCATTTCGTTGAATGTATACAAAAAAACAAGCAACCACAAGTAACTGGTGAAGATGGAAAAAAGGCGTTGGAGATGGTGCTTGCAGCCTATAAATCACAGGAAACAAGAAAACCGGTAAAACTCCCGCTTTGATTTATTAAACTTTATTTTGATTAAGCCACATACCCACACCAATCCAATATGGCAAGTGCGATCACCTTCGTGGCGGCAACAAGTTTATCAATTTCTATAAACTCGTTTGGGAAGTGTATAACCCTCATATCACCCGGGCCAAATATTACCACCGGTGTATCTCCGTGGTGAACTAAAAGACCGCCATCTGCACCCCATGGCGTACCTGCAAGTTCAGGTTCTTGATTAAAGACTTTTGAATATGAATTGATGACTATTTGGACGAACGGATGGTCAAGAGGCAGTTCTGTAGGTATCCACGTCCCACCGAAAAACTCCACTTTTGGTGGATGACCAACTAACCACGAGTCAAGTTCTGCAGTTTTCGCAATCCAATCTGTAACTTGATTCTTCACAGAGTTAATACGCTCTCCGGGAGCTATACCAATGCGGACTTGGATTGTTGCTTCCTCTGGAACTGAAGATGGCCATACGCCTGAATTAAGAATGCCTATATTGAGCGGAATGGGGATTTCATATCTCTGATAGAGTGGATGTTTGAGTTTTTCGTTTCGGAATTTTTCAAGATCCCAGAGCGCGTTGCACACCTTAATCGCCTTCTCGATAGCACTAACACCTTCATAACGTAATCCTGCATGAGCCGACTTTCCTTGCACGTGCACTTTAAACCACATCGATCCTCCCTGAGCGGGACATACCATAGGCACACCGCCTTCTTCCACTACTGTAGGCTCCGTTATAAGTGCAGCATCCGCTTTGTATCCCCTTACTACGCAAGCCAGCGTACCCACGCCTCCAGCTTCTTCCTCAATGACGCTTTCTATAATGACGTCACCTTTCAGTTGAATTCCTGCTTTTTTAATGCAGTCCACAGCCATTGTCATCGCTGCGACCCCACCCTTCATATCCGAGCTGCCACGCCCATACATCCGATTGCCTATTATGGCTGCTGACCATGGAGCGTGTTCCCAAAGGCTTTCATCATAGGGACTAACAACATCCATATGACCATTTAATATGAGCGATCTACCTCCTCCTGCGCCCTTTAATACTCCCACCACATCCGGGCGATTTTCAAATGTAGTATTTGGAGATGCGAATCCAGGATGCGTCTTCAGTTCATCGTAATCTGGAACAAACACGTCAACATTGAGCCCCATCTCACCAAATTTCTTTGCCATGAATTCTTGGACTGCCTTCTCTTCTCCAACAACGCTAGGGATCTGTACCATGTTTCTTAATAAATCGATTATGTTTTCTTTTTCTTCATCAATCTTTGCAAGAATCCTTTGTTTAACATCAGATAACTCTGTCAATAGATTTCCTCCATCTTTGGATGTAAAAAATTAATAATATGTTTCAAATTGATTTTATCTTGTTAATTTGTTTTTCTTTTTAAAGTTTAAAGTATTTAAAACTTCTTTTCTTTTTAAAGATCGAAATACAAGCAGTATTTTACTATTTTTTAACCGTGTTTTTAGATTTCCTCAGAAAGAAAAAAATAGAAGGTGCTGAGCAGTTTGACTGGACCGTTTTCACTCATCTCTCCGTGGCAAGTTTACCGCCAATTCCCCAGTTTTCTTTTGGAATTTCGTATAATATCACACGAATATTGTCCTTTGGATAGTCAAGTGCTCTGGATATCGCATCTGTAACTTCTTCTACTAATTTACGTTTCTCATCTAAGGATCGACCCGCCCATAAGGAAATTTGCGCCAAAGGCATATTACACATCACCTATGATTTTTCTTTAACTACTATTCCGTGTTTTTTATAAAGAAAGTACACTAAAACTATTACAGATGACGAGAATAAGACGGTTCTGATAGAGTTAATCGCCTAGATGATTGAACATTTCTTGCTGATCTTAGCTGCTTTTTGAGCAGCTGCATTTTTTTTTGGAAATTATATGCTCTCATAAGACGAGAATGGTGCATTAAATGAAAAATGAAATCTTAATCGCTGATTCATGTGCTATAAGTGATGAATCCATTGCGCTAATGAAAGCTGTTACTGGCGTTCTTCAAGGAAATGCACGCAACGAGGAAGAACTGATGAAAGCATTGCAGGAGGTCATCGACAAAGATTCCATAAAAGCTATAGTTAGTGACGCCGTGTCCATAACAGCAAAGGTCATGGATATGACACCAAATTTACGAGGCATTTTAGTTCATGGTGTCGGTGTTAATCACATAGATGTTGCGGCAGCTACTGAACGAAAAATCTTTGTGATAAATCAGCCAGGAGCAAATGCACGATCAGTTGCTGAATTAACTATAGCCCTTTTATTAGCCGTGACGAAAAAGATCACACAAGCAGATTTCGACATGAGAAAAGGAAAATGGAGACCTCTAAATTTCATAGGGCTAGAACTTTACGAAAAAACTCTAGGCGTGATTGGACTTGGAAATATTGGCCGAATTGTGGCAGAAATAACTAAAGGCTTTGGCATGAAGGTGTTGTACACAGATGTTGTACGATTTGAGAACCTAGAAAAAGATTTAGGAGTCGAATATGTGGATAAAGAAACACTTCTCAGAAAAAGCGACTTTGTAACAATTCATGTTCCATTAATTCCTGCAACAAAGCATTATATCGGTGCAAAAGAGTTTGAAATGATGAAAGAGACCACGTATTTGATTAACGCATCAAGAGGAGCAGTAATAGATGAAAAAGCGCTAATTAGAGCGTTGCAAGATAAAAAGATTGCTGGCGCAGCAATGGATGTGTTTACGAACGAGCCCGTTGAGTCTGAAAACCCCTTACTTCGTATGAAAAACGTAGTCATATCGCCACATATTGCCTTTTTAACTGATAACGCTATCAAAAATGTTTCAATGGGAATTGCAAGAGAAGCAATTCGAATAATCAAAAATGAACGCCCTCAAAATGCCGTAAATACATTTTAAGGGATAAAAAACATGACTTATGACTCACAAATTTTCTTAATATATTCACTGTATTCTTGGAACCGCTTCAGAGAAAATTCCACATGAATCACATGGTCAGCGCTGGGAATGTAACCCCCCAGTTCTTTTAAAATAGGAACTTTGGAATCAACTTCTTTTCTCATAGCCTCTCCGCCCTTCGCTAATTCTCTTTTGTCCAGATTTCCGATCAGGAATAATCTATCGCCATATTTTTGTTTAATTTCACGTGCATCCATGCCTGCATTAACTTCTAATGGCCAGATGCCAGTAATACCCGCGGCAACAAATTCATCGAGTATCGGATTAAGATTTCCGTCTGAATCGACCATTATCCGATCTATCCCGTTCTTTTTTAAGAATCCTGTAACCCGCTTATAATGCGGCAATAAGAAGTCTCTAAAAAGTTTCGGTGAGATGCAAGGACCGTGTCTTTCTGCCAAATCCTCCCACCAAAACACTAAGTCAATCCTATCTCCTTTCAGTGTCTCGACGGCTTCCCGGATCGTCTCGATTGTAAAATATTCCCAGTGCTCAAGCATTTCATGTATTAATTCAGGGTCTTTGTAGAAGGCTGTAACAAATCTAGGAATGCTCATTAATTCCGCGCCAAAACCATAAAACCCGTTAAACCTAAGCAGTGTGGGTCCCTTGTTGTAAGTTTCAAACAACTGAATATATCCCTCAGTATCCCAATCCTTTGGGTAACGCCTAGGATCTTCAGGATCTAAACGTTTTTTGTATTCTTCCCATGTTTTTTTGTCTTTTACAGGAAACTCAATAAATTGTGGCATTGCATAAAATTCAAATTCAGACCTCTTGGGACGTCTTGCAATAGCACCAGTCTCGGTCAGAATATCAACATGTTTCTCAGTTTCTCTAAGTTTTCTTTGTTTAAATCTTGGAACAGGTCCAACATCTACGAGCAGCATACAACCAAAGAAAGATAGGCAGCCGAAACGGTCGTATATTTTACCAAAGCCTTTGAAGGTAGGCCAGTTAGTAAAGAGCGTGCCGGCTCGGCCAATTTCATAACCGATCACGGTAACCTCGTCGGCAGGTAAACCTTCTCTAAACCAGCGTAGCAGGGTCTCCTCAAAGACTATCTCAATCCATGGAATTTTATCCGGCTTCTTATGATTGATAACCGCCTTAAATCGCTCTCTATTTGTACTCATCTTCCCACCCACTTATTGCAGAGTTTTATACCTTCAACAGCATCTAAAACTGCGGCATCAGCACCAATCTCTTCAGCAAATTCTTTAGATACTGCGTTGCCTCCCAATATCACCTTAATGCTACTCCTTATTCCCGCCGAGGTTAATTCGTCTAATACATTCTTCATCTCTGGTATAGTGGTTGTCAACAACGCACTTAATCCAAGAATATCTGGATCGTTCTCTTGAATTGCCTTAATGAACAATTCGAGATCAACATCTACACCGAGATCAATTACCTTGAAACCAGATGTTTCTGCAAGCATTTTGAAAACGTTTTTTCCAATATCATGCATATCTCCTCTTACTGTGCCGATAACGATTACACCTTTTACATCTGCCTCAAGTCTTTTCAAGTATGGTTTTAGCAGTTCAAAGATACTATTAGCAAGGTCTGATCCGAAAAGAAGTTCTGAAAGAAAATATTCTCCGCCCTCATACTTATTACCAACTATCTCTAAACCTTTTCTTAGTCCCTTCTCAATGATTTCTGCTACTGGAATAGTGTCAAGAGCTTTCATCAAAAGTTTATTAAGTTTTTCACCATTCTCCAGATTACCTAATGTATTAGCAAACTCATCTATAATGCTTTCCATTTTTGAACCTCAGCTGAGTTATGAAAACCGTTCTAAAATGTGTCTTCAGTATAATTTTAAAAAAGCATGGAGAGATTACTTCTTTATTCATTCAAATAATGATTTCTCTTTACTTTACTCCATAATTTCCTATTATGATTTTAGAGGGATATAAAATGAGCGAATGGATGACACCTAAGCGTAGGTTCTTATCTGGTTTGTTTGGTGGGCGAGTGGATAGACTGCCCGTTGGAAGTGTTACAAGCGTCGTTACGGTCGAATGCATGCAAGCTAGTAATGTTTTCTTTCCCGAAGCACATTATGACGCAGAAAAAATGGCAAAATTGGCTGCCACAGCTCATACATTGCTGGATTATGACTGTATTTTACCGTATTTCTCCGTTTGGGTCGAAGGCGCAGCTTTCATAGAGAATGGCAATCCACTTCCTGGAGAGATGGATTGGGGGGACGCAGACCGCATGCCAGATGGTAAAAACATAAAATTCTGGGAAGAGCCTGATCAAGTAACCATCCCCGATGATTTCCTCGAAAGAATGGCTCCGAGAGCTTTGCTTGATGCAATTAACATCTTACATCATGAGTATGGTGACAGAGTTGCGATTGTTGGCAAAGTAATGGGACCTTGGACACTCTCGTATCACGTCGCAGGCACTAAAAACACTTTAATGTCAGTACGTCTAAATCCTGACCGCTTACATGGCTTCATGGAAGTTCTGAAAGAGTTAACAGTAGAATTCGGAAAAGCACAAGTGGATGCCGGAGCAGATGTTATAATGCTGGCCGACCATGCGACTGGTGACCTCGTGAGCGCTGAAACCTATCGTAAGTTTTTACTTGATATTCATCAAGAAGTTACGAAACGTATCGGAGCGCCAATTGTGCTTCATATCTGTGGTGATACAACCGATCGTCTTCATTATATAGCGCAAGCTGGTTTCGACTGTTTCCATATCGATAGCAAAGTCGATGCATACGAAGCTAAGAAGATTGTTGGAGATAAGATTTCACTTATGGGAAATATTAACAATCCTGAAACTCTGTTATATAAAGGTCCTGAAGATGTGAAAAGAGAGGCTCTCTACGCCGCCAAGGCAGGTTTTGATATTTTAGCACCTGAATGTGCTATACCTACGCGCACAAAGAATGAGAATTTAAAAGCCATAACAGAAATAGCCCGAAACTTTTCGAAAGAGTAAATTGGAGGACATTATATGGAAAATACAAATCCCGAATTATGTGAAAAGGTAAAGCAAGTAATCATTGATGTAGATCCCGAGCCTGCTAAAAAAATTGTCCAAGATGCTTTGGATTCGGATATGAATCCACTTGAAATTATACAGTGCATGACAGCTGGAATGGCAGAAGTAGGACGACTGTATGAAGAAAGAGTTTATTTTGTTACCGAGTTATTGATAGCTGGAGAGATTATGAGCCAGAATATAGAAATAATTAAACCATATCTTGCAGAAGGCGAGACACCGACAGCACATGGAAAAATTGTGTTTGGCACAGTCAAGGACGACATACATGATATAGGCAAAAACATCATGATTTCACTGTTAAAAGTAGCAGGATTCGAAGTTATTGACCTTGGCGTTGACGTACCCGTATCAAAATTCATAGAAGCCCTCAAAGAAAATAAGGCGGATATTTTAGCAATGTCCTCACTCTTAACCTCAACAGTGGATCAAATCAAAAATGTAATCGCAGAATTAAAAAAGGAAGGCCTCAGAGATCAAGTAAAAGTGATAATCGGAGGCGCCGCTGTAACAGAAGATCTTGCCAAAGAAGTAGGGGTAGATGGCTATGCTGTCGATGCCACGCAAGGTGTTGAAAAGTGTAAGGCATTCCTTCAATGAAATCCTACTGAAAAACTTATATGCGCACTCAATCAAACTATATTACACATTTTATGGGTCCGTGGTCTAGCCTGGATCGGGCGCCGACTTAGATTAAACTAGTCTAAGGCGTATGCCTGCGGAGCCGGATAAGCTCTCCCTCAATGGGGAGATCGACGGAAATCGCGGGTTCGAATCCCGCCGGACCCACCATCTCTTTCTGATTTTTCCAGTATTGAATCTTCGGGTTAAAAAAAGTTGTAGATTTGATATTTTCAGAAGTAACGAAAAAGCTGATAGTTATAAAATGAACATAAAGCAAAACGTGAGAATAAGATTACAGTTTAATTAAGCAAGAAAGCACCACAGCTTTAGCGTGGTGTTTATATAGTTTGTTGGTGAAATCAATTATAGTACCTACGGGGCGTAGGGAATTTAAGCCTGTGGAGATAAGACCTCCGTAACCCGCCAAGGGGATCGAGTCTGTCCTTGAAGCAGGAAGCCTCAAGCCTTTAGCACGAGGTAGCTCATACAAGCTCTATTTCAATGTAGATTGAGTCGGGCACCCTAATCCTCATAATTTGCGACATAGTGCGTTCATTTGCATCGAGGATAACGATCCGTTTGTGAACTCTCATCTGCCATTGTTCCCATGTGGGTGTTCCTTCGCCACAAGGAGTTTTCCTTACAGGAATCCTTATTTTCTTCGTTGGCAGTGGAATCGGACCATTTATTCGCGCCCCAGTCTTTGCAGCGATTTCTTTGAGTTGATCACAAATTTGATGAAGTTCTTTGGTATTCTTACTTAGCAATCTGATGCGTGCTCGCTGTACCATCTTTTTATGCCTCTTTTTTTACTAACCTAATAAAAATTGTATAGAAAGCCTTCACAGGCTTCCTTAGAAAAAAGCTATTAACGTTTTGTTACACTTTTTACGATTCCTACACCTACTGTCTTAGCCATGTCTCTTATAGCAAACCTGCCAAGCTGTGGAAGATTAGCGTACTCCTCTATACATAATGGACGCGTTGGGACGAGTTTAACGATTGCACCTTCACCTGTTTTTAGATATGGTGGATTCTCTTCTACTATTTCTCCAGATCTGCGGTCAATTTTTGCTTGAAGTTCTAAGAACGTTGATGCAACTTGAGCTGTGTGTGCATGGATAACGGGTGTATATCCTGCAGCAATCGCTGTTGGGTGATGTAATATAAATATTTGTGCAGTAAACTCCTTTGCAACACTTGGTGGATTTTTTGGATCTCCTCCAACGTCACCACGACGAATTTCTGATTTTGCAATTCCTTTAAGATTAAAACCTATATTGTCACCAGGCATTGCTTTTTCCATCAGTTCATGGTGCATTTCAATCGATTTTACTTCACCTATTTTTGATACAGGCTCAATTTGGATCTTATCGCCTGATTTGAGTACACCTGTTTCCACTCGTCCTACAGGTACTGTTCCTACTCCAGTAATCGTATAGACATCCTGAATAGGTATTCTAAGTGGTTTGTCAGTTGGCTGTGGTGGGATTTTCATTTCATCTAAAGCTTGAAGAATCGTTGTATCTTTGAACCATCCCATATTTTCGCTCGCCTTAGTTATGTTATCGCCAGTCCAAGCTGATACTGGAATGTAGAAGCGTGTAATTTTCATGTCTAGTTCTTTTTCAATAAGTTTGAAGACGTTCTCAACATTACTTTTTATTTCGTTGAATCTATCTTCATCCCACTGAGGATCTGCTGCATCCATTTTATTAACGGCAACAATAAATTGATCAACACCAAGCGTAGCGGCCAGTACAAGATGTTCGACAGTTTGGCCCCCTTTTCCAATCCCACTTTCAAACTCACCTTTACGGGATGAAACGGCTAAAATTGCGGCATCAGCTTGACTTGTACCAGTAATCATGTTCTTAACGAAATCACGATGTCCGGGTGCGTCAATGATGGTATAATAATACTTAGGCGTCTCAAATTGCCAGAATGCGATATCAATTGTCAGTCCGCGCTCTCTTTCTTCTTTAAGTTTGTCTAATACCCAAGCATACTTGAAACTGCCTTTTCCGATCTTATCAGCATCTGCTTCATACTTAGCAATAGTTCGTTCGTCAATGGCTCCCATCAAAACTAAGAGATGTCCTACAAGCGTAGATTTACCATGATCAACATGTCCAATAATCACCAAATTCATATGTGGTTTCCCAGATTTTGACATAAACTTTTCCTCCGGATTTTCCTAACTTTTCTATGCTATACCTTCTGGAAGGTATAATTTTTAATATATAGGTATGTTGTTTAAAATATTATTATATTGTTTTTGATTTCAAACCTTCGTTTTAAAAAGCTTGTGAGATAACAAGCTGGTGAAATAATTTATCTTTATTTATTGCCAAAAAATTTTAAATGTCTGCATTCATTGAACTTTTAACTCAGCGAGCAGACAGTGCAATACGCTCCTTTTCTTGGCGTCTTTTAATTGCAAAACTTCGTGTATCATTATTAGCTGCTGCTATTAATTCTTCTGCAATAACTTCTTCAAATGATTTTACGGTTGAGAAACTTGCCTTTTGAATTCCCTGCGCCAGATACTGTAAAGAAAGATCTACACGTCTTTGAGGCGCAACATCGACCGCCTGATGATATACAATACCACCATAAGAGATTCGAGTAGTTTCTTCTTGAAGGGCTGAGTTCACGACTGCGCGCACAAGAATTTCAATGGGATTAGCTGAAGTTTTTAAATGAATGATCTCAAAAGCTACCATAACAGCCTTAGTTATCCTCATTTTTTTGCCAGTATTACGTCC
>Ga0180437_10005746_pt1 | contig 16827 bp, 14 predicted proteins | sample SS_ome_4_FD_132410 | JGI IMG/M metagenome (GOLD analysis project Ga0180437, IMG submission 132410) | Hypersaline lake sediment archaeal communities from the Salton Sea, California, USA - SS_3_D_1 metaG | ecosystem: Environmental > Aquatic > Non-marine Saline and Alkaline > Hypersaline >... | reverse complement strand
TGAACCAGCCCTGGGAGGAGAGCGCCTGCGCGGGTTGTCTGGCCTGCGTACTGGCCTGTCCCACGGGCGCACTGACCGAAAAGCTTCTGCATTTCCAAGGGAAAGATTGGAAACCGAAGAAGATCTACCCTTGAGGTTCTTCCCGCAGCACCCGAGGAATCTATGAAGATGCGGGCGTCGAGACCAGGGGCAGGTTCATTATCGACCCGGAGGGCGTCCTTCGGGGATAGGAGCCGCTGCCTGGCATCCCTCTTCTAAGCCGAGCGCCCGCCTCCTCTGCCCCGGCCGCGACCTCCACGCCGACCGAAGCTCACCCTTCTCCTTCCTCTTCCTGTAGCACCACCACGCCCTCGCCAGCCAACCGGGGCGCCCGCAGGTGGAAAACCTACATGACCGGCTGCCCGGAAGACCGTGCTTTCTATGGGGCTCTCTTCATGACTCCCCTGGGGGGCACGCCAGCCCGGAGACTCTCTCGTTGAGCCCGCTTCCTCCATCGCAAGTGCACCGTTCGGGCATGCTTCCATACAGGCACCGCAGTCCAGGCAAACCGTCGGATCCACGTGGGCCACGGAATCCACCCGGATCGCCCCTGCAGGGCACATCTCTGCACAGAGGCCGCATCCCCGGCATCTCGCAGGATCGACTTTAACAGACACCCACGCACCCTCCTTCTTTCCGGAGCTTAAGACCGTTGCATTGTTTCGAACCGTCCCCAATCCCCTCCTATTGCACAGAGTCCGTAAATCCCTTAGAAGTTACACGGAAGATCCCATGGTCTGAGGCGAATCGCTTTTCTTCACGCCCTAGTCGCAACCCTCGTGCGGAAAACCGCGGCTCCCACGACCTCGCTGAAGCCAACGAGGCCCCCGGATCTGCCTGCCAAAGGGAGTCATCCTTGTCGGCCAACGTGCCGATCCGGAACTTCGCCGGCTTGCCTTGGAGTCCCGTGTGCGGTATTGAGTGGACCAAGAAAATGACGGAAGCAGAGAAGGATCAAGGTCGGCGAGCCCTTTACCCTCCCGCTTCGGACCGACCCTCCCGCTCGGCATCCATCCGGGAAAACGCATCCCGGGCATGAAGGAACGGTTGTGTCCAACGGAGTACCAGGGTGGGGACAGAATCCGGAACGGGGCGCCTCGAAGTGATGTGGAAATGCAAGATAGTTGGATTCATGTTCCACATTTGCGATCTTAACCTTATGCAACGAAACGAGTAACGCACTGCACAGGGCAAGTATCGACGCTCTCTTGAATGGAATCCTCAGGCCCAGGTTCTCAGTTTGTAGTTCTTGGGCAAATGCGCAGTACCCTTTACACACTGTATGTTCGCATCCCGATGCACTTGCACTATGATGTCATCAATGTGGTCACAGAAGCCGTCTTCTTCAAGACTCCAGACGCCATCCACCTTTTTCGCAAAGGTGCAAGTGCAGAAATGGATTGCATCTGCCCCCTTACTCTTGAGGATACTGGCCAACTCGACTGCATTCTCTCCCGGACAGCGACAAGCGAAGATGCCTACTAGTTGGCATCCATCGTGGTTCGAAAAACCCTCCCTTCCCTCGTGCAGACAGTGCAGGCAGTTGGTAAGGGGGCAGCGATCCATGTTCTTTTCACAGCGAATAATACCTACACGGGTCATTTTCATCTCCTCTCTTTTTCGATGTCTCATACCAACGACTCCGCCATCGAGTATGGAACTCCTGCAACGAGCCGATCCCGGGAAATTCCTCCGAAGGTCCTTGCATCCTCACATCCGAAAGAGAGAGCCACGTCCTCTGTTTGAAGCACTCTAACGGCAACATTTGCACAGATCGACATCACGCTCGAAAAGACTGCAGAAATCCCCTGCATTTTCCGTTTTTCATAGAGTTGTCCCAGGCGCATGGCCTGATCGGGCTGCAACGCGGCCATCATGATTTGCGGCTCGTTCTTTATATTCAGCCCAATCGCAGCCGGCGGCTCCCCAAGTCGAGGGATTTCCTCCATCACCTTTTCTATGTAGTCTCTGGAATATCCCTTCTCGGTGAGTTTTTGGATCATTTCCTCTCTGAAATCCCCGCTGCACCCAAACGCGAACCTCGCCCCTGGACAAGCGATCGCGCTGGGATCGATCAGCACCTTGTGCACCCTGGCCACTACGAAGGCCTCGCAGAACCGAATCCCTCGTGCTCTGTATACCCCCTGTGGGCATTCGGGCATATCCTGAAAGAACGAGACACCATGCCAAACGCCGCCAACAGCAGCTTCCAGCCCTCTTCGCGCATCCATTGCTCTCTCCCTATCTCCTAGGATTTCCGTCACAAAGGCGATTTCGAACCTGATGACGCTGACGGGAACAACCGGGCATCAGGAATGCTCGATCCGTCAATTGCCCCAGACGGAATGCCTCCAGTACTTCGTCCACCGGCCCACAGGTGTTCGGTATTACCCGCACCGCCTCGGAGGCCAATGCCTCCTCAAGGGGCCGAGAAATCGCACCGCAAATGAGCACATGCGTGTCTAGCTGTGCGATGCGTTTGCATCGCGGAACAAGCCCCGTTTTATTGATGCTGACTTCGCGACGCCCAATCTCTCTGCCCCCTTGTACATTAACCAGAAGAAAGTGCCTGGCTACGTCCAGGAGGGGTGAGATTCTGCCTCGCGATATCGGGATTAAGACTCTCATCACGGACCTCTCAAATCAGGAGAGTCCGGAGACAACACTCTGCAGGCTCCGGAGTAGTTCTGTGTAACGATCGAAATAGGCTTTCGCAACCTCACTCATGATCACAAACCCTGCCACACAGTCCTCCTTTAACGTCCGTTGGAGACTCCCCGCCTCGATCGCAAGCACCTCGGCCTTCTCTGCACACAACGCATCCACGGCGTAACGTTCCGCCCCCAGCAAAGGGGAAATCCCGAAGAGCTCTCCTTTTTCAATCTTTGCGATGATGAGCTTCGTCTCTCCGTCCCTTGGCGGGAGGCGTAGTAAGACAGATCCCTCAAGCAGCAGATAGACCTTATCGGCCTTCTGGGCATGTGTGTATATCTGATCTTCCTTCTCGAAGGTTCGCTGCTCCGAGAACCCGCTGACCTCCTGGATCTCGTCCGCACCCAAGTTATGGAAGAACTCTTGCCCTTTCAGAATGCTGGCAACGCTCATTTTGTCCCCTTTCCTGTTTCTCCCATTGCCTCGTTCCGGGAGAGCGACTTCTCCCGTGCCCGTGCCTCGGGTGGGCTAAAACTTCAATGCCCGTGCCAAGAATGGCCTCGAGAAAATCTCTAACTATTACAATAGGTTAGAATGATGAGCCCCACCGCGACTCCCTCTATTTCGTGCATCTCGCAGTAACCCCAAGAACGTTTCTTTGCAAATTGCATGGTTTTTCGGGTAGACTGACTCAAAGGAATCGAGGGGACGATTGGGATACCCCAAGGACTGGCTACTGCAGGGGTGTGGCATGAATGGAATGGAACTGAAGGAGTGCCGGGATGTGATCCTTGACTCCATCAATGAAGGGGTCTTCACCGTGGACCTCAACTGGCGGATCACATCCTTTAACTGGGCAGCGGAGAAAATCACGGGCGTCAAGAGCCGGGATGCGATAGGCCAGCAGTGCAGCGACGTGTTTCGCGCAAGCATTTGCGACAACGACTGCACGTTGAGACAGACTCTTTCGACAGGCAAGCCAACCGTAGAGAGAACCGTATATATCATCAACGCGATCAACCAACGGATTCCCATCAAGATTTCTGCGGCCGTTCTCCGAGATGACGAAGGACATGCAATCGGGGGAGTGGAGACGTTTCAGGATTTGAGACAGGTGGAGGAGCTACGGAAGCAACTCAAGAAGAGCCATACCGTTGCCGACATCGTAGGCCAATCCGCTGCCATCAAGCACCTTTTTCACCTTCTGCCTCAGATTGCCGACAGCCAGAGCAATGTGCTTATCGAGGGGGCCAGCGGCACAGGCAAGGAACTCGTTGCGCGGGCCATCCACAATCTGTCGCAGCGCCAAAAAAAGCGATTCGTTGCGGTCAACTGCGGGTCACTTCCGGATACGCTGCTGGAGTCGGAGCTGTTTGGCTACAAGCGGGGTGCCTTTACAGACGCAAAACGAGACAAGCCTGGAAGATTCGCTCTCGCAGACGGCGGGACGCTCTTCTTGGATGAGATTGGCGATATCTCACCGGCGATGCAGATACGACTGCTGCGGGTGCTGCAAGAAAGAACATTCGAACCGCTGGGGTCCGTTGAGCCTGTGCGAACCAATGTTAGAGTGATCGCCGCTACCAACAAGAATCTTCGAAAGCTCGTTAGCGACGGCAGGTTTCGTGACGATTTGTTCTACCGCATCCATGTAGTCCACATCGACATACCCAGTTTGCGAGACCGTCGAGAGGATATCCCGCTCCTCATAGACCATTTCATCGACAGGTTCAACCGGCTACAAGGAAAAGAAATCACCGGGCTGGCTGAGGAAGTGCTCGCCATTCTCATGGAGCACGACTACCCCGGGAACGTTCGGGAACTCCAGAACATCATCGAGCATGCCTTCGTGCTCTGCCAGGATGGGCCAATTCAATTACAGCATCTGCCGCAATACCTCCGGAACCAATCCCCTCATGAGCTATTCGGGGGATTGGGGGGAGCGAGTCTCAAGTCCATGGAGAGAATAATGATAGAAGAGTCTCTTCGGAGGCATGCCGGTAATCGTACGTTGGCTTCCAGCGAGTTAGGTATCAACCCGACCACCCTGTTTCGAAAGATCAAAGCACTGAAGCTCGACGTCCCCGAACATGATGGGCGGCGCCGACAAAGCAAATGAGTATCCCTTTTTTGCAATGTTACCACTGGCCTACACTTTCAAATTGCAATGTTTCTGCTTGCCCCTCCTTCCTTGAGATCCTTGTAATACCCTGCCCCCATTCCTTTTTTTCATTCTAACCGGTTTGGCACGTTTTTTGTTCTATTTAGGGGAATCAGGTGATTTCAGACTGCCGCATATTTTCGGAACAAGGACAGAAGACATCATTCAAGGGCGACGACACAAAAGGAGGCGGAAATGCCCATATACGAGTACAGATGTCGGGATTGCGGATCTCTCACCGAAAGACTGGAAGGCATCGGCGCTACTCTCTCCGAACTGATCTGCACCCACTGCGGAGGCCCACATCTGGAAAAGGTTCTGTCCGCGGCTTCTTACCTTACCGCAGAGCACCGAATGCAATCGAAACACACCTGCTGTGGGCGAACGGAGAGGTGCGAGGCCCCACCTTGTTCAACGGGAGGTGCCTGTAGAAAGGAAGAACCTTGGTGAGCAGGGAGTCCACACCCGATTGACAGAAAAAGCGGCCGAAACACTTAATAATTCAGGATCCATGTATCAGGTCAAAGGTGAGTCCAAAACCCCCATGCATGCGGGCCTGCCGATTCGCTCGGGTGCGCTGCATACCAACTTGCAGCAGACAGCCTCCCCCGGACATATCCCCCGGGAACAAAAGCTTCTGCTGGAGATCGTCGGGGACAAAGTCGGAATCCGTAAACAGACGGAGTCCTTGCTCCACGAAGTCAACCATCCCTACGTTAACTGGGAGGAGATTGTCGAACCCCTTCGCAGCCGGGCATTAGGAGACTTCTACTACTATGACGAGAACGAAAAAGGGCCGGAGGCTTTTTCCATCTTCTTCGGGCTCATGTTTCAGTGTCTCGACAATTGTCATTCTGAGCCAGGACGAGCAAGGTGCTTCGCGACCTTCTTCGATTTCCTGGAGTTGATCCTCTTCGAGAGCGGATCTGCTCCCGAACGAAATCATGGCGTGATCGAGGATGCCCTGTTACGCCTTCAAAGATGGCTCTCGGATAAGCCTTGGTTTGCCGCGAAGGGGACCACGAAGATCAAGAAGACGGTCAAGAGGGTCTTATCAACCGGCCACGCACTTTGCGTGGAAAGGCTTGCCCTGCTGTTTCTACATTGCCTGGAAAAGAACTACGAGACTTGGCTCTCACAAGGGGATCTCGAAGAATGGTTCTTGCGCGAGAAGGACCGGCTTTTTGGAAGCAGAGACTATCCACACCTTTTCCGCTCCGTGTCCCACGAGCGCATCCAGAGCTTCCTGGATGCGCACGCTACCCTCTTGGAAGAGGTCGGTCCTGATCCGACGTCCGCCCTTCGCCGCTCCTTGGCCTTGGCGGATTTTTCACAAATAGAACACGCTCACTTGCGGATCGCCCATAAGATAGAAGACCGGCCTGATCCTTTGTCGTGTCTGGACAAGACCCAACTTCTCTTGCACCTCCTCGAGATCCCAGCGCTTGCAGACCAGAACGAAACGATTCTGAGGGAGTTGGGGAACTGTTTCGAGAAGATCCGCGACCAGGACGCGTCTGTCTGGACCGATTTTCTGCGAGATGTCTTCCGGGCTCTCCGAGACAAATCCGTCCGTTATGGAAATACGGTCCTGGACAGCGTCTATACCATCGGCCGGGAAGTCTACAGGACCGGAAATCGGCAGCTCGTGGAAATCCTCATCGATGAAGTCATCCAGTTGGGGTTTGAGGGTCCGAACATCCAGGGTGTCAATCGCGACTGGCAGGTAATCGCAAACCCATTGCACCTGAAGAATGTCCGTGTTTGGTTATCACTGATCGAGATGAATCCACTCTGGAGCCGCAACCTGATCTCTGCACTCATTATGAATCTCAAACTTGGCGGGTTTTTCGTAAGCGACACGGATCTGTTTCAGAAGGATATCTCGCGCTTGCTGTCGGCAGACATCCACGCGTGCTACGCACCGATCAAAGCTCTGGCAAGGCTCTTCCCGGTGTATTTTCATGATATCGGAGCGGAAGGGGAACTGCGGAACGTCTCAACGGCTGTGGACGAACTGTGCGACCGAAAAGACCTGCTCATCCATTTTCTGCGCAAGCAAAGCCATGTAGAGAGCAACAATCAAATCGTGCCGTTCATAGAGAAGATCATCGAATATTGGCACGAGGGAGACAAGCAAGTCTTGGGAGAGTTTCTTCCCGCGGAGGTGTACGAGCTACTTCCGGACGTGAATCCTTTCCAAGAAGAGATGGCCCCTGTTTTCGAACGGATCCTCAAGAACGGTCGTTTCAAACCTGGAGACGTACTGACCCTTGCCGATCGTCAGGTCCTTGACGTGATCCAGGGGGTACGGGGCGTTTCAGAACGCACCCGCTGCAAAGCAGAACTTCTGATTCAACTCTATCGACTCCTGGTCAAGAAATACACGATCCATCATCACGAAGTTCTCGAAGACCTGCGTGAGTCGAACTTCTTCGAGGCTCACGCGTTGGACGTTCTGGCGGATTCGCTCGCAAAGTCAGACCCGGAAGGCTCGCTTGAACAGATCCACTCGCTTCTTTCCATCTTGCGGGAGAACATCCTCTCCCTTGAGGAATCACACCCCCAGGAAGAGCTCTACCGAAAGCGTCACATTGCCGTGGGGATTCCCTCCATGTACGGCCGGTACAAAGAGAAGAGGTTCGACAGCCTGGGGCTGACGTTCCGCCTGGAGAGCCTCGCAGAGGTCCTCTTTGAGGAGATCACGACAAACCTGAATCTCGAGTATGTGACCCGAAGCACTCTGGAGAAGGCGCACAAGATCCTGACCTACTATGCGGAGTCGTTACGTTTGGATGGCATCTCGGTAGAAGCCCTCGCCTCAAACCTGGACTTGCTCCAACATGCTTTGGAAAGCAGACGAATCACTGTCGACCAGTACTTGAACATCTTCCAATTCATCGCGCGCACTACAAAGGAAATTATCCAGACACAGTACATCGGCATCCATGAAAGCAACCTTCGAACCGTGATCTCGCGACTTCTTCAGGCAAAACATCCTTTGTCTTTCACGCCGGCTGAAGGCTCAACGTCGGAACAGATCTACTATCAAGCCTCCGAGTGGTTCATTCGGGATCACCTGGCCACCCGTTTCTGCATCCAGAGCCTAGACAATTTCGTCGGAAAGGTGATCGCCAGCCTGGCGCAAGAGAGTCAGAGCCTTGATCGCAAAACCCGCACGCTCCTGCTGAGCTACAACCCGGAGAGATGCTTCCTCCCCTTCGAATCGAAGGACGGAACGCTGGATACCCAGATCTATCTGGGAAACAAAGGCTACTTCCTCAAATGCCTGCGCTCGTTCGGCTACCCCGTCCCGCCGGGCTTCGTCGTAACGACTGAGTTCTTCCGCTGCCGGCCTGCCATTCTGGCCTACGATGCGGCAGAGGAGGACTTTCGGAGGCGGCTCCGGGAGGAGGTCGTCCGCCTAGAAAAAAAGGCTGGGAGGAAGTTCGGAGACCCAAATCATCCCTTATTGCTCTCTGTTCGTAGCGGATCGACGATTACCATGCCCGGTATGATGGACACGTTCCTGAATATCGGAATCAACGACAAAATTGTGGAAAGCATGGCAAGGCAGCCTCGATTTGCGTGGGCGGCCTGGGACAATTATCGGAGATTCCTGCAATGTTGGGGCATGTCCTACGGGATCCCTCGAGATCGTTTCGACGAGGTCATGTCCACCACAAAACGAATTTACAGTGCCAGATATAAGAGAGAGCTACTCCCCGAGCAGATGCGAGAGGTGGTTTGCGCGTACCAGAGGCTCTTGGAACAGGCTTCCGTCCCGATCTCGTCCGATCCATGGGAACAACTGGAGAGCGCAATCTATCGTGTTTTAGATTCGTGGCGCTCGGAGACAGCAGCGCTTTATCGTCACGCCATGAAGATCGCGGATGAGTGGGGAACAGCCGTGGTCGTTCAGCAAATGGTTTTCGGGAACCTCGATACGGACTCGGGCACAGGCGTGGTCTTCACCAGGAATCCCAAAAGAACGGATTCTGTCGTAACGTTGCATGGGGACTACATGATCTGCGCACAGGGTGAGGATGTGGTTTCTGGCCTGGTGGCAACCTACCCAATATCGGAACAACAGAGTATTACGGAGAAACTGGGAAGTGACCAGACCCTTGAGACGAAGTTTCCTGAAATCTATTCGTCCCTAGAAAAGCTAGCCGAAGAGCTCGTCTATAGGCGGGGATTCAATCACCAGGACATCGAGTTCACCTTCGAAGGACCCGATCCAGAAGCACTCTTCATTCTCCAGACAAGAGATATGGTCCCGCCGGAAGAGGAGAAGCTTCAGGTCTTTGTGCCGACTCCCAAGCTGCAGGCAAGCCTGGTTGGAACGGGGATTGGAGTCGGTGGCGGAGCCTTAACAGGCATCGCTCTGCATAGGATCGAAGAGGCGGATGACTTTCGTAAGCGGTTCCCCGGGGCACCGTTGATCATGCTTCGACCCGACACCGTCCCGGATGATATCGACATGATGCTCAAAGTGGATGGGGTTCTCACGGCGAGAGGTGGAAGCACATCCCATGCAGCGGTAGCCGCCTATCGGCTTGGAAAGACCTGTGTGGTTGGCTGTCGGCAGCTCCTGGTGACCGAAAAACTCGGCAGAAGCGTAATCCGAAACCATGTAATCAGAAGCGGTGATTGGATTGGTCTCGACGGTCACAACGGCTTCATCTACGTAGGGCAGCACGCAACGATGCGGGTTCATGACGATCCATAGGAAGGAAAGGGCATGAATGCACTTTCGCCGGAAACACATCATCCGACCCGTATCCTTGGGATAAACGGTCTCGGGCGAATTGGAAAGCTCACCCTTTGGCATCACGTAGGCAGGAAATACTTCGATCGGATCGTTGTAAATCAAGGAAGGCCGGTTGGCAAGAACCTTCATGCCCTGGCCGAGTCGATCGAAAAGGATTCCACATACGGCCCCCTTCACAGGTTTCTCTATGGCTACAACGCAGAGAGGGTCATCGAAGTCATTGATGACAAACGTGGAGAACTCCGTATCGACGGCACCCCAGTAACCGTCTTGCGGGAACACCGCAACCCCCGGGAGATCCCTTGGCGCGACTTCGGCGTACAGATCGTTGTCGAGTGCACAGGGAAATTCAAAGATCCGACTCTTCCGCCGGATCATCCAGATGGATCCATTCGGGGCCACCTCGTGGCCGGCGCCCGAACCGTGATAAACTCAGCGCCCTTCAAGATCATAGACAACTCCTTGAAGATGCCCCAAGACGCGGCCAGCCTGATCTACGGAATCAACCACATGCAATTCGACCCGGAAAAGCACTTTTTTGTCTCTGCAGCTTCCTGCACGACGACAGCACTTGCTCATATGATTCTTCCTCTGCTGGACCACTTTCAGTCCAAGACCCTGATGACTGCGTCCCTTTCGACAGTTCATGCGGCAACCAATACGCAGCGTGTACTCGATTCCGTGCCCCAAGCCGGAAGCCGTGATCTGCGCAAGACGAGAAGCATTCTGAACAACATCATTCTCACCTCCACCGGAGCGGCCGAGGCCCTGGAGATGGTGATCCCTGACGTGCGGGACATCGGTTTCATGGCAGATTCCGTCAGGATTCCCATTCCCACGGAATCCCTCCTCATTCTGAACGTGACCTTCCAGTCGAAGATTCTGGAGGACGGAAAAGGAAACATCACCACAAAAGTCCTCAACGACCTTTACCGCGATGCGGCCGAGGGGAAGCAGAAAGGGCTGCTCAGGTTCACCATGGAGCAGAACGTCTCTTCAGATCTCGTGGGGGCTCCGGAGGCTGTCATCATTGAGGCATGTGAGACACACACCCGTACAGGATTCATATCGGTTGATTTGAGAGAAGTGCCGGGGTTGTCCAGAGAGGTTTTGGAAAGCCTCCCGGACACCCTCTTGCGCGTTCCGGTCACCCATGCGAAGATCTTCGGATGGTACGACAATGAATACGGTAGCTACACGAATCGGCTCGCCGACCTGTGTGCGTACATTCATGATGTCCTGTGATTCGGGCTTCCTGTTCAGCGTAGATTCGAATCTTCGAATGGGCTCGGTTTTGAAACTCTCCTGTAAGCGGAACCGAGGCCTCTTTGTGGGTAGGTAGGCATGAAGAGACGCAAAGCAAGTGTTCTTATGAGACCGATTGGCCATGTTCACACGGACGTTGATAACGTCCCCCGGCACTGGACTCTTTCCGACGTGGAGGGAACACTCGTCATCGACGAGGAGTACCTGGAAGGGCTTAGAGATATCAGAGCCGCGCAGCGTATTGTGGTCATCTTTCATTTTCACAAAAGCTCTAGATTCACGGCAGAGTTCCTAAGCCAGAAGCCTCCCCACCGGAAGACGCCTCTCGGCGTGTTCAGCATCTGTTCGCCTATTCGGCCGAATCCGATCGGCATGTCTATTGTCGAAGTCCTCGAAGTCCGAAAAAATGTGATGCACGTGAGAGGTCTGGACATGCTGGATGGAACACCTATACTGGATATCAAGCCGCTCGTAGAGGACAAGCAAAGCTGTCCCAGCTATGAGGGACAACGGCGGGCTACAACTCCCTAATGAGATTAGCTCGTCTTCTGACAGGAAATACACTGAAGCAAAGCCTGCATGATCTGTGGATCGAATGTCGTGCCAAGGATTGAACCCTTCGAGCAGAATGTTGAAAGGTACGAAGCGTGGTTTGACCGCTACCCGCTGGCCTATGAATCAGAGATTCGTGCTATCAGGGAACTCCTTCCCCAAAGCGGCGAAGGCTTGGAGGTCGGCGTCGGCACCGGGCGGTTTGCGGTGCCCCTGGGCGTACGGGTGGGGGTGGAGCCGTCACGTGCTATGGGTCAGCTGGCGATCGAAAGAGGCGTCGAAGTGAAGTTCGGTGTCGGAGAAGACTTGCCATACGAGGACGGCAGATTCGCGTATCTGCTGCTGATCGTCACGGTTTGTTTCCTGGATGATGTCTATCTGTCATTGCGCGAAGCCTATCGTGTCCTTCAGCCCGGAGGCTTTGTCCTGATAGGCTTCATTGACCGTGTGAGTCCGCTGGGCAGAACCTATGAGCAGCACAGAGAGGACAACGTCTTCTACCGGGAGGCCACATTTCTTTCCACAGAAGAAGTCCTCTTCTATTTGTCCCAAGCCGGCTTCGGCGAATTTGCCTTCCGGCAGACGATCTTCCAGCACCCAGTGGAGATGAAGAAGGCGGACCCCGTGAAACCGGGATACGGAAAGGGATCATTTGTCGTCGTTAGTGCTACGAAGCTGACGGAGCCCGGCGAGCACCCCTAACCTGCGCTTGCACAAGAAGAAAGGGGAGGAAAATGAGTATTGATCTAAAGGAGGTGGACAAGGTTGAGGTGTTGACCCTTCAGGACAACTACATCGACATAGCTGCCTTCGACAGCACGGAGATCATCCAACGAGCCATGCCGGTGAAAGACATGGAGATCAAGAACAGCATCCTGGCCGAGCACGGGTTCTCCGCAGTTGTCACGATCAGCAAAGGCGATAAATCCCGGAGCATCGTCTTTGATTTCGGGTTTTCGGAGCATGGGGCAACCTTCAATGCAGATGCACTGGGAGTGGACCTGAGTACCGTTGAGGCAATGGTTCTCTCTCACGGACACATGGACCACTTCGGAGGGCTCGTACCACTTGCCAAGAGAATAGGGAAGACGGACATGGAGCTGATTCTGCATCCGGCGGCTCTCCGGAAACCGCGGTATGCTAAGGTAACCGAGGATTTCAAATTGTATCTCCCATCGCTGACCACAGAAAGACTTGAAGACGCAAGTGTTTCTGTGGTTGAGACAAGGGAAAGCAGACTCATCCTGGACGGGGCTCTTCTTTACCTGGGGGAGATCCCAAGGAGAACAGAATTCGAAAAGGGATTTCCGCGGATGTTCTATGACGACAACGGTGAAGAGAAGTGGGATCCCATCGAAGATGACACGGCCATCGTAGCCAATGTCAAAGAGAAAGGCCTGGTGATCCTATCCGGTTGTGCCCATGCTGGAATCATCAACACCGTAAGGTACGCTCAAGAAGTCACAGGGGTCGACCCGGTCCATGTTGTGATGGGTGGCTTTCACCTCACAGGGGCTGACTTCGAACCGATCATTGAGCCCACGGTCGAAGCACTCAAGGATCTAGATCCTGAATATGTAGTTCCCACACACTGTACCGGACGGAAGGCGATCATGCACATTGAAAAGGAGATGCCAGAGAATTTCTTGCTGAATATGTCAGGGACGAAAATGGTATTTGCGTCTTGAGCTGGCCCTCGCCAATTCAAGACTAGGCCGCCTTCAGCTAATGCTTTTTGTTGATACAGATGGATTGGCTAATCAATGTCGAACCAGATGTCTCCCATTTTATACGTCGGCGCATATCCGGGTTCTCGTTTTCGGGCCATGTGCGCAGGAATGCCGCCTGTAAAGCGCTTAAACTCTTTTTCAGCCTTTTCCGGTTCTGTTACCGCCATTGCCGAGATCTTGCCGGACAGGAGTGCGCCGGTAATGCCGAAACTGAAAGCAGGCTCCAGAAAGCCGCCCATGGTGCCGGCCAGGATAAAATCCTTGTAGAACAACCGTGGCTCCTTGGGCGCCTGAGCGTTATACCTCTTCCATTTCTCAAAGGTTCGTCCCTCGCACTCCTCCAGGATCTTCTTGAAGGTCTCGAGGTTCTCGGCGGACACCTCCTTCCGGGCAAAAAGGAGCACATACCACATTCTGTTCATTGACGCGCTATACCCGTACTCATTGGAGAACCCCCCCATGTACGCGGCAGCTGAGACCTCATCACTTTCGATTTCTGAATATGCCCAGTATCCACCCAACACGCTCCAGTCGATCCCCAGCCACTTGTAGACGCCCGGAGAGAGACCGGTAGCAATGATCGTCCCCTTAGGCGCTTTCTTAAAATCATCCTCTTTGAAGGGGTTATTGAATTCTATGTTAACCCCTTCTTTCTCTGCGATTCTGAACAGAAAACTGTCCAGAGAGGTTGGTCTGTGACCCCGTTCCGTGTTGTAGATTTTCAGTTTGGGTGCATTGTCATCACTCGTTCCCATCAGTGTATCAAGGCTCCCAATCATCTTTCCGTTAACATATGTCTTGCTGTGATCGCCTAGTAAGCTAAAGGCCTCACTGCAGTCGATCCCGATATAGTCCCACAGACCGGGAATATCTACCGGCGTGCCATGCACCGATGGATGAAATCCAGGCTCTCCGCCAATTCGGTCCTGCCGCTCGCGCAAAATGACGTTAAATCCTTCCCGGTTCAAACTGATGGCTGCAACCAGACCCGCGGGTCCGGCACCGACAACAGTAATATCCCTTTTGTCAACCGCCATGGGTCTCCTCCTGTTCTAAGTCGTTGCCCGCAAATAGATCTCGGCATCCTGTTCTCTGCCCTCTGGGTTCTATTAGATCATTAATAATATCGTGTTTTCTACCTGTTCTCAGGCCTTGAACCCATATTCCCAGCTTCTGATATTTATCTATTTGAAATATAAAGATAATTTCCGGATTGACTCGTCCGTCCGTTTCGTGTATCCTTGTACCTAATACGAATGAAACTGCCCCCATGTGGACGATTGAGCTGAGGAGCATTGCGAGGTGTGACCCAATGGTATCAGCCTTACGGAAACAACGGGAGGAAGAACGAAAGGGCCGAACTCGGCAACAATTGCTCCGGGCGGCCGGGCGGGTGTTCATTCAAAAGGGGTATCATCGGCCAAACATCTCAGACATCGTAGCCGAAGCGGGTGTGGGCCAGGGTACCTTCTACCGGAATTTTCACGACAAGCGGGACATCTTTGAGACCCTGCTCGAAGGATTCATCTCAGGGCTCCTCGAGGAGTTCTCTGAGATGAGTGCACACCCGCCAACCCATGTCCAGGAATACAGGGATGCCTCGATCCATGCTCTCCTCCGGATGGTTCGTATCGTCCAGCAGAACCGCAAGCTTGCCCTGCTCTTCATCCGGGAGGCCCCTGCCGTTGATGACTACATCGCTCAGGTTTTGGGCGGGATGTACGACCGGTTTGCGACACTGGCGAAGTCCTATCTCGACCATGCTATCGAAAGCGGTTTTGTTCGCCCCTGCCGATCCGAGGTCGTCGCTCAGTCTATCGTTGGCATGGGATTGCGAACGGCAGAGATGTGGCTGGACGGACGCTACTCGGAAATACCGGTCTACGATCTGATTTCAGAGCTAGTCGACTTTGCCTTCAATGGTTTGGAGCCTCGATCCCAGGAAGCGTGACGGGAAAGCGAAGAACACCTTCGACCGACATCCGGGAGGAAGCCGTGAAAAATGCCAGCAAGAAACGGATATTGATCACCGGTGCAGCAAGCGGCATCGGCCTCTGTGCCGCCAGGGAGTTTGCCAAGGCGGGCAGCGATCTGATCCTTACCGACATCAACGCCGAAGGGCTCGAGCATGCAGAGAAAGAGCTTTCCGGTTACGGTGTGGAGGTAGTAAGCCGGGTGGTGGACGTCATGCAAAGTGGCCAGGTTGACGATTTGGCAGCTTGGGTGATCGACGACATTGGCGAACTGGACATTCTGATCAACTGTGCAGGCATCGGTTATCAAGGGGAACTCGCTGACACGAGCATCGAGACCTGGAACAAGTTGCTGGGGATCAATCTGCTCGGGCCCCTTTATCACGTGTATGCCTTCCTGCCCCATTTCAAGCAGAGGCGATCCGGGCACATCGTGAACATCTCCTCGGGCCAAGCGATCTTCAGGCTGCCGACCTGGGGTGCCTATGCGAGTATCAAGGCGGCCCTTGGGATCTTTTCCGAGATCCTGTACTACGAGCTCCGCAAGTACAACATAAAGGTGACCACGGTCTATCCCTTCATGGTCAACACCCCTTTCTACGACCAGATCCATGCCGAGACCCGGGGCAGCAAGCTGGCCATGAAGCTCGTCCCCTACTACTCCATGCGTCCAGAGAAGGTGGGGCGGATCATCTTCCATGCCGTGAAGAAGCAGGCAAGAGTGGAGACGGTCAGCGTGCTGAACGACCTGGGTCATTATGCTCGGCTCGTTCCTTTTGCCAACGAACTCATGGCCATGACAAGCAACCTGCTGCTGACCAAGAGAGTCGATAAGACCGTATAGAAGAAGGAGGTTCTTCCTTGGGAAGACTGGCGGAGCTGAAGACGATGATCGAGGAGGGTCGCATCGGTTTCCGCATGGACGAGGTAATGATCGGTGAGCACGAGTTCGATCCGAAGTTCGGCTCGCCCGGAAAGCGGCCCATGGAATTCCGGGTCACATGGGGCCCGAAACACGTCCTTCGGTGGGCAAACCCTGCACATCATGGATTCATGGTGGGTGAACTCGAGGGCACGGTCACCATCGACGGGCTCTGCGATCACACCCCCTGCACGGGATCCCTTGAATTGCGGTATCTCAAAGAACACAAAATACGCTACTCCTTCGGGTTCAAAGAGGGAGGCCAATCCTACAGGTACTTGGGCGAGAAGGTGGACATCCACCTGTGGAACCTGCCCCGGTCTCACACCACCTGTTTCGGCCGTTTATTCCTTCTGGGGACAGGAGAGTTGGTCTCCACCTCGGTCACACACTTCCGCATACGGAGTCTGCCACGCTTCCTGGCAAGCGTCAGGTTGGCGTGATACGCCAGCTCCAGCCTAATCTCAGGGTATCAATTGGGCGAGGGCCTCGCCTTTTTCGAAGCTCGATTCAACGAGTTTGCCTGCCTCCTCGATGGGGATGCCGTATCGGGCATGGGCTTCCGCGATGAGGGCATCGACTCCGAGGTTCTCCTCGTTTTCTCCAAGCAAGGCGACAAGGTTCACCGGAGCTAACCCGACTTTCGCTATTCGGGGCAGGAAACAGGAAATTTAGGGGTATTCTCTGCTGTAAGTGCCTGTAAATCAAGGCACGGATTTCCAGAATCGCTTGTGGTGAAGACCTACCCCCTTGCGCAG
>Ga0180437_10005745_pt1 | contig 16829 bp, 21 predicted proteins | sample SS_ome_4_FD_132410 | JGI IMG/M metagenome (GOLD analysis project Ga0180437, IMG submission 132410) | Hypersaline lake sediment archaeal communities from the Salton Sea, California, USA - SS_3_D_1 metaG | ecosystem: Environmental > Aquatic > Non-marine Saline and Alkaline > Hypersaline >... | reverse complement strand
AGAGCTTTCTTGACCTCCGCCACAAAGCGCAGCGGATGGATGGGCTTTTCCATTGAGTTCAGGTGGGGCTCCTGTTCCTTATACAATGCCAGCCGAGCCTCCTCGAGCACGCGGAGCCAGGGCGCAGTATCGGCGCAAGAGCGAGCTCCTAAAGCCTCACGCAGCTGTGATAAAGCCATTTTGGCATCAGCGATAATACCAACCTCCACAGAACGGAACCGGCCTATCTCCTCAGGCTCCACATCTATGACAATAGCCTTGGCTTTCCCGTTGAGCACAGGAGCACGCCCGTGATTCATATCATAGTCGAAACGGTGGCCGACAAGCATTACCAGGTCGCATTCGCGGAGGGCTTGCTCGAACACAGGGTTAGCCGGCACATAGCCCACCCCGAAGTACAATGGGTGGTCCTCGCTTATAATACCCCTGGCCATTCGAGTCAAGAAAAAGGGCACTTCTGCTGCTTCCAGGAACGCCTTCAGTTCCTCACCGGAATCAGACCACCAGGCGCCACTGCCAGCGATAACTACCGGACGCTGAGCATCCTTTAAGAGGTCCGCTGCCGCCCGTATCAGGTTGAGGTCGCCCCACGGACGGGCGGTAGTCCGATACTGCGTTGGCACAGACACCGTGGTCTCGTCAATCACGGCTGCCATCACGTCGGCGGGGAAATCCAAAAAAACAGGCCCCGGTCTCCCGCTGGTGGCAATGCGGAAGGCGGCCGCGGCGTATTCGGGAATCCGCCTAGTCTCCAACACAGTTCTCGCCCACTTAGTCACCGGTGCCATGAGGCCGAAGGGATTCGATTGGTTCGCATTCATGTCGAAGTTTCCTGTGGAGCATTGCCCGGAGAGGATAATCATCGGGCTCGCCGCATGCAGTGCACTGGCCGCCGCCGTCACCGTATTGCAGACCCCCGGGCCCGCAGTGGTGGCACACACTCCCGGCTGGCGGGTGGTTCTTGCCCAGCCATCAGCCATGAAAGCTGCTGCTGCCTCGTGACGGGTGTGGATAACTCGGATATCTAATTCCTCGCAACTCCTGTAGAGGGGATTAATGCTGCCGCCCGAGATGCTGAAAACATACTTGACACCTTCAGCAGCCAGCATTCGTGCGAGTAATGTTCCCCCGTCGACTTTCGCCATAGTGTTCCCTCCATTTCCATCGTGATAGTTTTGTTTCTCCCGAATTTGAACTCATAGTATATCGCTTCCCACGCACAGTCAAGCGCTTTTCAAGCCCTATCATAGAAATTCTTTAAAACTGGCTAATTAATCCTTGAAAACGCTGTTGTACCGAATATGGTGGGGAAAAATTGAGCTGAACTTCTGAAGGCACATATCTATTGAGCCTATTGCACAATTCAAGGTTTTGTATAGACTGGGTAATAAAAGTCCATTTTGTATAATTTGAGGAAGCAATGGCATCATTCTGGTCTCTTCGACCAGGAGTTCTTTGTATTTTTGCCCATTGGACAATAGTCTGTTTTGTGCAGTTTAGGCAATAAGTGCTTGTACTGTACGACGGGTATTTCTAGAATGTAAGAGCAAAACTCAAAAGTTCTGCCTATTGTACCGCAGCTCCATTTTCAAGGCTAACCGAGCCCGAGATGAAACAAAGCAGATTAACTCCTTGCCAATTCCGGCAAATAGTACTAACATAATGTGAACTGAATCGAGCAATATGATAAGCTAACCGGATTAACCGTGCGGAAACAGTCAGCGGATTCAGTGTAAATTCCTTACTGAAAGCAAATCGACAATAACTGAATAATTATACCGGCGGGTTATGCCAGGGAAGAATCAGGCAAAGGCTGGCTGATATTGGCCGCAATAAAAATAACTACGAGGAGGTAAACATGAAGATAACGGCGGTTAAGACTTTCCCTTACGATGGTGTGTGGCGCGATTTAATATTTGTTAAAGTGGAAACAGATGAAGGCCTCTACGGATGGGGCGAGGCCGGTACCATGGGCCGCGAGAGGACCAATGAAGCGGCAATCCATGAAATCGAGCATTATCTTATCGGCAAAGACCCCGGTCAAATCGAACTGCTCTGGAACACGATATACCGGGATAGCTACTGGCGGCCGGACTATACGCTTCTCAATGCTCTGGCCGGAGTGGAGATGGCGCTGTGGGATATCCTCGGCAAGAGCCTCAATGCTCCGTTGTACAAGCTGCTGGGCGGAGCCTGCCATCCCCGGATACAGGTGTATAATAATGCCTGGTATTTTGCCCCTTCATCACGCGCCAGCACCCTGGAAGACTACGGCAAGCTCGCACAAAAAGCGGTATCGCAGGGCTTCAAACACCTGAAGTGGGATCCGTGGTGGGACCCGGGCACCGATTATTTCATCAGCCGGAAGGACATGCGCTGGGCAAAAGAATGCGTGAAGATAGTGAGAGAGGCCGTCGGTGACGACGTGGAACTGCTAATCGAAATGCACGGAAGGTTCAGCCCGGAAGACGCTATCCAGGCCGCCCGGGAACTGGAGGAATTCAGACCATATTTCATCGAGGAGCCTGTCTGCCCCGATTGCAATGTTGACGCCCTGGCCAGAGTGCGGAATTCTACCCGGATTCCGGTGGCCGCCGGGGAGCGGTTCATAACACACTGGGGTTTCTGGGAAGTCTTTCAAAAGCAGGCGGTGGCCATAGCCCAGCCGGACATTATCCACTGCGGCGGCATCCTGGAAATGAAAAAAATCGCCGCCATGGCCCAGGTTTTCTATATCGGTTTTGCCCCGCATATCTCCGAGGGCCCCGTTGAAGTCGCTTCTCTGGTGCATATTGATGCCTCCACGCCGAATTTCCTGATACAGGAGTTCTTCTACCCCGACATGCCCCTCTATGAAACCATAATGAAGGAACCATTCCCGGTGCCCAAAGATGGCTTCATCGAGCTTCCCGATAAACCCGGGCTAGGCGTAGATTTAGACGAAAAAGCTTTAACCCAAAAACCATTCAAGTACCGGCCAGGACTGGTACTGGGTGGTCTCTGGGGAGAAGGCCTGCGGACATTTGCCAAAAGATGAAATCATAAATGATTTAGGAGGGTAATGATGAAAATCACCGATTTGAAAGTATCTGACCCCGTCTACGTTCCCTTCACCCCGATGACTGACGCCATAAACACCCTGCCTACTGCGATGTCCTATATGTTTCTGGATGTCTTAACCGATGAAGGGGTAACCGGGGTAAGCATCACGTATGGCGGTTCCATGGCCAAGGTTATCATCGAAGATATGCTGAAACCGGTGGTCGTCGGTGAGGACCCTCTCAACAGCGAGCGGATATGGGAGAAGATGTACTGGGCCAGTCTGCAGTATGGCCGGAGGGGGGCAGCGCTCATGGCCATCAGTACAGTGGATATTGCCGTCTGGGACCTGAAGGGGAAGATATTCAGCCTGCCCGTGCACAGGCTTCTCGGCGGGCACCGTGATTCCGTTCCATCGTATGTCACCAGCGTAGGCCTGCACTACACCAATGACGAGCTGGTCGAAGAAGTTACCAAGTACGTGAATAACGGGTTCAAGATGATCAAAATCAAGCTCGGGAGAGAGGACCCGAACGAGGACCTGGAGAGGGTGAAACTGGTCAGGGAAACTATCGGCCCGAATATCGATTTGGCGCTGGACGTCAACAATGGATGGAGTCTGCACACGGCGATGCGGATGGCCAAGAAATTTGAGGAGTACGATATTTACTGGCTTGAGGAGCCGATTCTGGCTGATGAGATAGAAAACCTGGCCAAGCTGGCGCGCGAGACCAGCATCCCTATAGCCGTCGGCGAAAACCATTATACCAAATGGGAATTCCGACAGCTTATGGAGCAGGGAGGTGCGGAAGTGGTTCAGGCTGATATAGGCAAGTGCGGAGGGGTGACCGAATTCATCAAGATTGCGGCCATGGCTGATGCCTACGGTCTGCCCATCTGTCCTCATCATACCGAATATATCGACGCCGCACTCGTCGCCGCGGTGCCCAATGGCCTGTTCCACGAGTGCGTCTACGAGTTCTTTGCCCCGATGGGGCAGCTTTTTGTAGACCCGATTAAACCGACAAACGGCCAGATTTCGCCATCCAGCAAGCCCGGTTTCGGCATTGAAATAAATAGCAGGACTGTGGAACAGTGGAAGCGAAAGCCATCCCCCGAAAAAACAACCTGGACGGTGAAGAAAGGATGGCGGTGGCCTCCCTACCTGTAAGATTTTAAAAAATCGATTTTGAACAGAGCTATGCGGTAAATAAAACCGGGTGATAACCGTGCTGGCACTATCGTTTGCCGGTTAAGTATTACCCTGGCGAACTCGCCTGCCGTCCTGTAATAGAACATGGGTTAGCTGACTAATCTGCACATCAGTCCGGACTGCGCGATTCAGGCAATAAGCGCTTGCATTGCCGGACAAATCCTCTTAGAATGAATGTAAGAGCCAGGGCAAGCGCAAAGGTCCTGTCTGAGGTCACTCCATTTCCAGAATTAGGATAAGCGCTAAACCACTGGTTGAACGGTAAAAATCAACGATTATACCTGGACTGTCCCCGGTTTTGAGCAATACTTTTACGGGTATTGAAACAGGAGGTTTGTATGGCTGAAAGCAAAAAGGGCATCGACACCGCAGTTCTGGATAAAGTGGAGAAAAGGGCATACGAGCTCATTGACAAGTATCACGGCTGTTCGCAGTGCTCGCTGCTGGCAGTCCAGGAAGTCTGCGGAATGAGAGATGATTCAATGGCGAAAGCCTCCATTGGCCTTGCCGGCGGCATAGGTGGCATGCGCTCGGCCTGCGGCGCGCTGACCGGTTCCGCGCTTGCTCTCGGCATGAAGTACGGTCGAGACGTCAGCACTCTGGAAGGACCGGCGGAGAAGGCCATAGAGATAGAGTACGCGGCCCTGGAACCGGTGGCCAAACTGGCCAAGTGGTTTGAACGGGAGTACGGCAGCATTATCTGCCGTGACATCCGCAAGGCATTCCTGGGAACGGAGCTCAGCCGCGAAATCCCGTGGCAGCGAGAGTGGCTGAAAGAGATGGGTATGCATGAGCATTGCGCAAAGATTGTGGCCAAGACGGCGAGAAGGGCGGCCGCCATGCTGGAGAACCCCAATCTGAGCATCCTGGATAAAGTATAAGCGCTGGAAGAAAATACCGGCTGATTTAATACCTTTCCCCTTTGACTTTTCCGTAGACCTGCCGTTAAACTATGGCTGTTTATAAGTTGGGCTATGAATCCATTCCATTACTCAAGCGACGGGCTGCAAGCCCGAATGAAGCTGGGGCAGACGCACCGTGAGTGGGCAAGCTATATCGTCCGCTACCCCACAGCACGTCCGACGCGCTACAAAAAGAACAACACCGTCCTGGCGGAATATTTCCGCCCGCTTAACGCCATCGATGCTCCTCTGGTAATCCTGTTCCACGGCATCGGCGACCAGCTACTAATCCCCTGCAAAACGCTAGCCCGTGCCCTGGTCAAGAAAGGTATGGCCTGTTTTGTCCTCTATTCGGTCTTCCATTCCCGGCGCATGCCAGATGAAGTAAAGCAGCGCTATCCTGCTCTTACCCCGGACGAATGGTTCGAACATTATGTCATCTCCGTGACTGATGTTCGCCAGGCAATCGACTGGGCAAAGAGCCGCACCGAAATAGACACCGGGAAAATAGGAGTTATCGGCATAAGCTTCGGCGGCTTCATCTCGGCGATAACTATGGGCATAGATGAGCGCATCAAGGCGGGGGGGTTCCTCATCGCCGGCGGGAACTCGCAGAAGATAGGGCGGTTCAGTCGCAAGCGCGCCATGAGGAAGGGCTACAAGGTAACCGAGGAGGAATACCAGCACAACCAGCAGGTCTACCGGCAATACCTGAACGATGTCGCCGAGCAGGGCTTCGAGAACGTAACCGCCCCCAACCAGGGCTTTCTGATTGACCCGATGACCTTTGGTCACTCTCTGCAGGGACGCCCGGTACTGATGCTCAATGCTCTCTGGGACGAGTACATTCCCAGAGAAGCCACCCTTGACCTCTGGGAGGCCTCCGGGGAACCGCCCATAAGCTGGTTTCCGGGGACCCACACTACCTTCTGGCTATGGTACCCGCTTATCCAGCGCAAAATATCCCGTTTCCTGACGTCCTGCTTTAATGCTGAAAGCAATACATAATTGATAATCACCGGTACAGGAGATAGCCATGCCACAGGAATATGAAATCAATGAACTGGCCAAAGAGGAATCCTGGCGCTTGTTCCGCATCATCGGCGAGCTGGTGGAAGGGTTTGACCGGCTCTCGGGAATAGAACCGGCCGTTTCCATTTACGGTTCCGCCAGGGTGAAGCCGGACCAGGAACTGTACCGCAAAACGGAGGAAATCGCCCGGCTGCTGGGCGAGGCAGGTTTTGCCATAATCACCGGAGGCGGACCCGGCCTGATGGAGGCCGCCAACAAGGGGGCTTCCCAGGCTGGCGTGAAATCGGTGGGCGTTAACATCGAGCTGCCGGAGGAACAGATGCCCAATACCTACTCCAATGTCTCCCTCTCGCTGCGCCACTTCTTCGTGCGCAAGGTGCTGCTGGTGAAATACGCCACCGCTTTCATAATCATGCCCGGCGGCCTCGGGACACTCGATGAGCTTACCGAAGTGCTGACGCTGATGCAAACCCACAAGATAAAGCCGTTCCCGGTGCTTTTATACGGCAGCGACTACTGGAACGGTTTTCTGGAATGGCTGAGAAACTGCACGCTGGCCGGGGGTTTTATCTCCGCAGATGACCTGCACCTGCTCCGCGTTTCCGATGATGCCGAAGAAATCGTCAAAGTCGTACGCCAGTGGTACCTGAACCAGACCATCACCGGCAAAAGTGCGGTGGGCCGTTAGCGGTACCGGCGCCACACGGTTGAGGGATGCACTTTGCTTCCAGCAGATAAGTCTGAAATATTGAAAAGCTCCCTGATTTTTTCCAGCCTGAATGAGGCGGAGCTTGATGCATTGGCCGGGCTGGCTATCGAGCGCCGCTTCCAGGCGGATGAATTCGTCTTCTGGGAAGGCGATGAGCCCCGTTACTTCTATGTAATCGCCGAGGGAAGAATCAAGGTGGTCAAGCACGCGTCCTCGGGCAAGGAGTTCATCATCGCCTTCTTCGGTCCCGGCGAGATGTTCGGCGAGGTGGCCGTTTTTGAAGGCAAGCCCTATCCCGCTTCTGCCCAAGCGATTTCAGCCACCACGGTGCTGGGCATCGGAAGAGGGAATCTTCTGGATTTTCTCGCCGTCCAGCCACAGGTGGCACTGCGTATCATCAGCATCCTCGGCGGTCGCCTCCGCGAGGCGCAGGGCCGGCTGAAAGACCTGGCCGGAGAGAGAGCCGAACAGAGACTGGCCCGCCTTGTACTGATGCTGGCCTCCAGGATGGGCAACACTCTGCCTTTCACCCGTCAGGAGCTGGCCGATATGGCCGGCATGACCACGGAAACGGCCATCCGCCTGACCAGCGGCCTGAGCGAGCGGGGTATCATAAGCACTTCCCGCGGCCGACTCGTCATCCTTGATGAGGTCAAACTCAGGGCACTCGCCGAAGGCCCGCCGGTCGTGTGAAGACGCCATAGCCAGTCTTTTAAACAACCTGATAAAAAATCAGGCGGTTACATGCCTTTATGTGATATAAATCATACACGGTGATATTTTTAAGCTATATCATGTTCCTAGGATTGATTGTATATTGCAAACGAGGAGGATGATTTCATGATACGGTGTCCCGGCCAGGATTTGCGAAATCTTAGGGTTTCCCTGCACAAATGCCCGAGCTGCGGTGCCGAGGTGGAGATTTTCTCCGACGAAATGCGGGTGAAATGCCAGAAGTGCGGAGAGTACGTGTACAAGGAGAAGACCCCGTCCTGCATTGACTGGTGTGCCGCCGCCCGTCAGTGCCTCGGCGAGGAGAGATGGCAGCAACTCAAGGGTGAAAAATAGATTCCGGAGGAGGTTAATATGGCCACACGACAGCTCAGGAAAATAATCAGGATTGATGAAGAGAGGTGCAACGGCTGCGGCCTCTGCGTACCTTCCTGCGCCGAGGGAGCACTGCAGATAGTTAACGGAAAAGCAAAGCTGGTAAAAGAGCAGTACTGCGACGGCCTTGGCGCCTGCCTGGGAGAATGTCCACAGGGCGCGCTCACCATCGAGGAGCGCGAGGCCGAGGAATTCGATGAGGCAGCGGTGGAGCAACATTTGCACAAGCAGCAGAAGCAGGAACTGCCCTGCGGCTGCCCGTCGGCCGCCGTCACCCAGTTCCAGTGTGAAACATCAGCCTCCGCGGAACCAGCAACGACCAGGCCAACGGCGTCGAGACTCACCCACTGGCCGGTGCAGTTGACGCTGGTGCCGCCTTCAGCCCCGTTTCTGAAAGGGGCCGATATCCTGCTGGCCGCCGACTGCGTACCTTTCGCCTACGCTGATTTTCACCGCGAGTTTCTGGCAGACCACGCCGTGCTGGTGGCCTGCCCCAAGCTTGACGACTTCCATGCCCACCTGAACAAACTGACCGCCATTCTGCGCCAGGCGGAACCCAGGAGCATCACCGTGGTGCACATGGAGGTGCCCTGCTGCTCCGGGCTGGTGCACATGGCACGAAAGGCTATCGAGGATAGCGGCTCGAATATCCTACTTTATGACGTGACCATCGGCACGCGGGGAACCATACTGGCGCGTCACGACCCTGTCCCGTCAGCTTCGGCTTGATAAGCAGAGGCCAAATAACTAGAATACTCAGGTGAGGCGTAAAATTATTCTGGGCATCGGCAACGAGCTGGGCGGCGACGACGCTGCCGGCTCGTTTGTCGCCAGAGTAATAAATGAGAAGTTACGGGGAAAGGCCGTCGAGCACCAGATTACGGCCATAGACGCCGGCACCGCACCGGAAAACTACACCTCGGTCATCCGCAGGAACAGGCCGGAACAGTTGATTCTGGTCGATGCCGCCGATATGGGACTGCCACCGGGGTCAATAAGGCTACTATCACCTGCGAAAATAGCCACCCTGTCCTTCTCCACACACGGTGTGCCGTTGTCGGCACTGGTATCCTATGTACAGGAGTTCTGCGGACGGATATACATCATCGGTATTCAGCCGAAACAGACGGAAGTTGGAGGCAGACTTTCGGCTTCCGTGGGTAAAAGCAGCCAAAGCGTGATCGCCCTGATACTTGATGACCGTCTGGATGAAATAGAAGCCCTGGAGTAAGCAATCTTTTACGCCAGCTTACTGCTCTTCTGCGGTCGATTCTGCGGCGGCGCTTTTTGCTTTCCTCTTGACCGAGGTGGGCAGTTCCCCGCTATCGGTGACGATTAGTTCATCGGCATATTTATCATAGCTGGAGAGCAGGAACTGTTCCGTCATGGCCAGCGTATGCACCGGGCAGACGTCCACACACTGGGCGCAGAAGCAGCACCGGGAGACAAATATCTTGACCTTTTTCTCTTCGGGCAGGAACTCAATGGCCCGGGTGGGACATATCTTCACGCACTGCTGGCAGCCAATGCAGTTCTCGCGGTCATAGGCTATCTTGCCCCGGAACTGTGGCGGCACCTTTACCGGCGGGTTCAACGCCACTTCCTGCTTGGCTACTTTGTCTAGCAGGTCAAGCGTCGATTCCGGCGCATATTTGGCGGGAAATAGATTGGTCGCCGGCTTAAGAAAAAGCTGTTTCAGTATGGTTATCGCAGCTTCCCACATATCTTACCTCAAAACACCATGGAATCAACCCAGATAAGCAGCATGCCGACCAGAGCGATGGCGGTCATGGCCAGAACATAAACGGCGCTGGCCTGCGAGATTTTAAAGCGCGCCATGCCGGCACGTATCAGCGTGATGCTGAAGAACATGATGACAAAGACCTTGACCAGGAAGAACAGCCCGTCAATGATGCCCGCGGGCAGCGCTGCCCGTACCCCGATATACGGCGACAAATTATAAGGGACGAACAGTGCTACCACCAACGCCACCATGGCAAACGCCTTGATGACATCCGACAAGTAGAACAGGAGCAGGTTTCTTCCCGAATATTCCACCAGCAACCCACCGGCGATTTCTGTCTCGGCCTCGGCGATGTCAAACGGGACCTTGGCTGCTTCGCCCACAGTAACCACCGACAGGGCAAGCAACATCAACACTACCCCGGCGACGCCTACAGGCCCCACCAAGCTCCATATCGGATAAGCCCCTATCGTGTTCATAAGAAACGGGTTGAATGTGGTTACCTGGCTGATTTTCCAGGCGATGGCCAGTACCACCACTGCCAGCGGCAATTCATAGCTCATCATTATTATCATCTCGCGCTGGGAGCCCACGGTAGCATACGGCGAACTGGAGGCGAAGCCACCGGCGACGAAGGCCAGCGAGGGCACAATAAGCAGGTACAGCACCAGTATCACGTCACCGTACCTTCCGAGCAGCGCCGGCTGACCGAAAAGCGGAATATACAGAAGAAGTACGCCTGTGGAAATGATGGCCAGAAAAGGCGCCGCCGTGAACAGCCAAGGGATGGCACCTCTGGGTATGATGCTTTCCTTCATGAGCAACTTCTGCATATCGCGGAAGGGCTGCACCACGGGAGGGCCGACCCTGCCCTGCATGTGGGCCACCAGCTTGCGATCAATGCCCCGGTACAGCATGCCGAAGATGGCACTGATGACCACGACGATGGCCGAGCCAATGATGATGACTACGGCATTAATCCAGATACTATCCCCCAGTAAGTTCATCTCTGCAACTCTTTCGTCTTTTGTACGGAGAGGCGATGCATCTCCTCGTAGCCGAGGACTGATTTGCTTCCAGTAGCCTTATCCGTAATGATTGCCCGATTGGTGCAGGACATGCACGGGTCAATGGAAGCAAAGGCAATGGGTACATCCGCAATCTGCATGCCCTTGAGTATGGTTGGTATAGCCACCAGGTTTATATACGTTGGCGCTCGCACCTTCCAAGTCGAAAGCGTGCTCACCCCGGACTCCAGGCGGACGTAGTGGATGTCTTCACCACGCGGCGCTTCCACCCGTCCCACGCCCTCGCCCGCGGCATCAGTAAGCAGTTTCAACAGCCTCGGCATCTTGGGCTCAGCAAGTATGGGGCCGTCAGGCATGTGGGCGATGCAGTCCTCTATTATCTGGATAGACTGCGCCACTTCGAGCAGCCTGACGATGATGCGGTCATAAACATCACCGACCACAGTGCCGGTGACTATGTCCGGCGTAATCGCTTTGACATCGAGGTCAGCATAAGCCGAGTACGGCTGGTCCTGCCTCACGTCCTTGGGGACGCCGCTGGCCCTCACCGTCGGCCCAACGGTGAGCAGCTTCAGCGCATCCTCCGTGCTCAGAATGCCGACGTTCCGGCACCTCATCTTCACCGTCTCGTCCTCCAGGAAAACCCGCCTCAACTGCTCGAAAATGCTCTTGTAGTAGTCCAGCCCCTGACGCAACCGGGGCAACTGCTCTTCGGTAATGTCCCTTCTCACTCCGCCGAACTGGAAGATGGCCTTGGTCACCCGATTGCCAAAAACGAGCTCAATGAGGTCCATGATTTCCTCACGGACCCGCCAGGTAAGATAGAAAACGGTGTCAAAGCCTATCTCGTGGGCGGCCACCCCCGCCCACAGGATGTGGGAGTGGATTCTCTCCATCTCGGCGGCGATGACCCTGATATATTCGGCACGATCCGGCACCTTGATGTCCGCCGCCTGTTCCACGGCCAGAACCAGGCAATACGGATGACAGATATTGCAGATGCCGCAAATCCTCTCGGCGAGGTACAGAGTCTGCACGGGGTTGTTGCGGTTCATCCCCAGCCACTCGATGCTGCGGTGAACCTGCCCCAGCGTTACATCAACATCGACGACCTGTTCACCATCTATCTCAAGGTCAAGCCGTATGGGCTCCTTGAGCGCCGGATGAATCGGACCGACTGGTATGGTGTAGGTCGTTTTTTCCGTCTCATTAACTGCCATTTTGGCTACTACCCTTCCTTATCTTTCCCCTTTGGCTTTCTTCCCGGCAGCACCCGCAGGTACTCCTCAAGTTTCTTATCGTCTTTCCGCCACGGATGTATACCTTCAGGAAGGTCACCCGCAAGGAATAATCTCCTCCCGTCCGGTATATCGGTAACCTCCACCCCCATCATCTCCTGCGTCTCACGCTCGGTGAATATAGCTCCGGGGATGAGGTCGGTTATAGTGGGGATTTTCAGGTCTTTCTTGGACAGGGCAACCCTTATGCCCACGCTTATCTCCTCAAGGTGATGGCCGTAGTAAATGGTGAAGTGATAGATAAGCTCCACTTCATCCCCCAGGTCGCTCGATGATATGATGACAAAGTGGGGGTATTCCTGAATTCTGGACAGGTGGTGGACTGCCTCCCGGAATGCCTCCCTCTTGACATATAACCAGATACGGCGATAGCGGTTCTTCTTGACGGCGACCTCTCGCTCGTAGATTTTGCCGTCAATGAAACCATCGCCCAGCGCTTTCTTGAAGCTATCCACGATTTGCTGCGGGGTGAGTTTTTCCACTATGCAACCCCCTGCTTGGCCAGCGTCTCCAGTTTCGCCCAAGCCTTTACCACCCCTTCGATAATCGCCTCCGGCCGGGGAGGACAGCCGGGCACGTAAACGTCCACCGGTATTATCTGGTCAATTGGCCCCACCAAGCTGTAGGCCTCATGGAAGACATCGCCCTCGATACCGCAGTTGCCCACCGCCATGACCACCTTGGGGTCAGGGGTCTGCTCGTAAATGCGGCGCACGCTGTCCTCCATGCTGCGCCCCACCGGCCCGGTAGCCAGCAGAACATCGGCGTGGCGTGGCGAGCCCACCAGCATGATGCCGAAACGTTCGGCATCGTAGCGTGGCGTCAGCACGGCCAGAATCTCAATATCACAGCCATTACAGGAACCGGTGTTGAGGTGATATACCCAGAGTGCTCGGTTAAATGCTTTTAAACTCATCTTCTTTCCTGATAAATGTTCTCCGTTTTAAATAACCATGACCAGTACCAGAACGGTGACCACCATGACCGCTACCAGCCACAGGATATAATCATTGATAATCCCGGTATGGGGCCGCATCATGGCGCTGTAAAACCCCTTCAGCGCTTCAAAAAAGCCCCAGTATATATTGTGCGCCGGGACATGGCGCTGTTCCGCCGACGGCACCTGGATGCCGGAGATAAAGACATCGGTCTGCGCCGTCCCCTTCTTGTACCGCTTCTGGCCGCGGCTTCTCACGTAGAGCGCAATCACACCTGTGACCAGCAGAACCACCAGCCAGACAATCGGGCTCCAGACCGCATATCCGTAAGTTAAAACTGACAATTCCCTATCTCCTGACCTCTGTTTGCCTTTCTCTTTTCACCACTCTGCTTCTAGGGCACCGCCCCCATAACGCCATTGATATAGCCCGCCTGGTCAATCAAAGCCTCCGTCGCCGGCGCCACGATGGTATCCACCACCAGGCCGGGGAAGATGCTGAAGAAGATGATGCAGGCTGCCATTATGCCCATGCCAATGAGCATTGACCTGGGGACTTCACGTACTTCTTTATATGCCGGCATCTCCGGTCCGGTGAAGGCGGAATAAAACACCTTGGTAAAGGATGCCAGCGTCACCAGCGACACGAACATGGCAATGACCGAAAGCAACGGGTTGAAACGGAAAACCGATTCGTAGATAAGCAGCTTCGAGGCAAACCCGTTGAACGGCGGGATTCCGGAAATGGCCAGCGCCCCGATGATGAAGAAAATGGTCGTCCACTTCATGTTATGGCCCAAGCCACCCATCCTGTTCAAATCTCGGGTCCCGATGCGGAAGAAAATTGCTTCCGCAGTCAGGAATAGCATGCCCTTGTAAAGGGCATTGTTTATGATGTGGAATATGCCGCCGTTCATGGCGTCCCGGCCATAATTGGCCATCGCTGCGGGGTCGGTGAGTACCGCCAGTCCCACGCCCACCCCGAGCAGCATGTAGCCGCTCTGGGAGATGGCGTGGTAGGCCATGAGGCGCTTGATATCTGTCTGGTGAATGGCCATCATGACGCCGATGAACATGCTGAGCACGCCCAGGATGATAACTATCCAGCCGATGGCCATAGTATCAAATTGGCCGCCGTACAGAGTGAAGGTCACCCGGTAGAGGGCATACATGGAGGCGGCACTGGAGGTATAAATCATGGGGGTGATACCCGCCGGCGCCACAGCGTATGTGTCCGGCGCCCACATGTGCAGGGGCACGCCCGCCAGCTTCATGAAAAAGGCGATGGCCAGCATGGCCAGGGCAATCATGTCCAGCATATTGAACTGCATGGTGTTGGCCAGCGCGGCGATGCTCAGCAGATTATACTGCCCGTAAAGTATGCCGATGGCAAAGAGCACCAGCAGGGCGCTGACCGCGGAAATGACGATGTACTTGAAACCGCCCTCCACAGCGTCCGCCAGGTTGGTGCGGTATGAAGCCAGGCCGGCACCAGCGATGGACAGTATCTCGAGGAAGACGAACAGGTTGAACATATCGCCGGTGAACTCCAGGCCTATCATGCCCACATAGAGCAGCATCAGCAGCGAATAGAACCGGTCCTGCCCGGTCTGGCCTTTCAAGAAGTTGAGGGAATAAATCAGTGCTGCCAGCGTAACCACCGTCGTGGTCAGGCCCATGAATATGGAGATGCCATCCACCTGGAACATAATGCGCACCGGCACCATGTAGTTTTCCGGTATAGCCATCTCCGGCACCGTAGCGCCGAAGGTATAGACGCGGGTACCGTTGGCATAGATATCAACGGCCAGAATGGCAATCAGAAACGTGACGAAGCTTAAAAGGGAGACATTGACAGTATCCCGGAACCTATTGCCTATCCGGCTGATGAGCGGTGTGATAAATGCCGCCAGCAGCGGCACAGCCACAATAAGTATCGGCGAGTGTAAGGTTAAGAACTCCAAACTTTACCCTCTCAGCAACCTTGATTTTTTGGCATCGATATCGCCCATATGGCGATAGACGTACATCACCATGGTCAACATCAGCGCAATCACAGAAACCCCGATGACGATGCTGGTCAGGGTCAGTGCCTGCGGCACCGGCAGCACCATGGTGCCTTCCGGTGTAACCGTATAAATGGGCGCTACACCGCCCGCCCGGTAGCCCAGCGTAACCAGGAACAGGTTGACCCCCGCTTCCAGAATGGCGATGCCCATCACTATTTTTATCAGATTTCGCTTGAATATAATAATGAACAGTGCCACCCCCACCAGCAACGCCACGGCGATGAACGGTATATTGTACGGTATATACTGCATCATTCTTCCATCTCCTCCCCGCTTGAAAATAGCGCCATGGCGAGCACCACCGCAGATAGCCCGGCGATAACCTTCAAGCCAACGCCGAAGTTCATCAGCGGAATGACTCCCCCTGTCCAGACATGGCCCGGGTTGGGCCCGGTGGGAGGAATTCCGCCAAATACAGGAGTGCCCACCAGGAAATTGTAGAAGAAGATGGTACCCATGCCGGCGAAAGCCATCCCGATAAATATCAGGGCGCCACTGCTTTCCACCACGGACAGGTGGCTCTCGCGCAGCGATTTCTTAATTTCACTGGAGCCAAATGCCACTATCAGCATGACCACGCCGGAGGCGATGACAGCACCACCTTGAAAGCCTCCACCCGGCGTGACGTGCCCATGCATGATGATATACAGGCCGAAGACCAGTATAAACAGTATCAGCTGGTTAGATATGGTACGCACAATCTTGGATAGCATTTAGGTCTTTTTCTCCCTCTTTTTCAGGGCCCGGAACAGGAGCATCACCCCGGTCACCGCGGTGAAGAGTACCGTAGCCTCTCCCAGCGTGTCCAGCCCGCGGTAATCGAACAGTACCGCTGCCACCACATTATTGTTCGCGGTTTCCGCCTGGGAGTTGGCAATCATATAATCATCCATATCCGCAGGCGGGTAGCCAAACGGATGCATGAGCAGTGCCCCGGTGACCAGGAACGCCACCAGCGTTATCAAAACAAACCAAGCAACAACCTGTCTCATGGCTACTCCATACGTTTTGTTGCCCTGATGGCAATAATAAAGATAGCCGTCGTTACCGCGGCGCCGATGCCGGCTTCAGCAATGGCCACGTCAGGGGCGCGTAACAGATAAAACTCAACGGCCAGCAGAAGGCTCAGCACCGCCAGTGCCACCGCGGCATACAGCAGGTCACGGAATACGGCCACAAATATGGCGCAGACGACTATGGCCAGCGGCGTTATAATATGCAAAACTCCGGCTTCAATCATTAATCTGCTTCCCCTCAAGGTCATCAACAACCGCCCTGGCCGGCTTTTCACCACTGCGGTGTGCCGCCCGGGCAATTGCGTGCGCGCTCGTCGCGTTGGTTATCAGCAGCGCAACCAGCGCAATTACGGCGTGTATGGAGAGAATAGACTGAGATGTGTAAGCTCCCTCCACCGCCCAGATGCCAACCGACTGCACAATCACAGCCAGGATAAGAAATATCGAACCGAAAGTGGTGCACTTTGTGGCGGCATGCAGTCTGGTGTACACGTCGGGAAACCGGTTCAAGCCGATGCAGCCAACCACATTGAAAAACAGACCGATTATTATAAATATGTAGGTTACTATATTCAGGGCACCCATTTAGAACTTCTTCCCCTCGATAAATCGGGCTACATAGAGTGTCATGATGAACGAGAGCACCGCATAGACAATGGCAACATCGACAAAAACGACCTGGTTAAACATGATGGCCAAGACAACCAGCAGGGCGACCACCAGCGTGTTAGTGGT
>Ga0180437_10005743_pt1 | contig 16836 bp, 32 predicted proteins | sample SS_ome_4_FD_132410 | JGI IMG/M metagenome (GOLD analysis project Ga0180437, IMG submission 132410) | Hypersaline lake sediment archaeal communities from the Salton Sea, California, USA - SS_3_D_1 metaG | ecosystem: Environmental > Aquatic > Non-marine Saline and Alkaline > Hypersaline >... | reverse complement strand
CCCGTGGGGCCAGTCGGTCCGGTCGGTCCGGTGGGGCCCTGCTGACCCGTGGGGCCAGTCGGTCCGGTCGGTCCGGTGGGGCCCTGCTGACCCGTGGGGCCAGTCGGTCCGGTCGGTCCGGTCGGACCCGTGGCTCCCGCACCGCCAGGCGGTACACGCGGGTTGCCGCGCCCACTAACGCCAGTGCGGGAGCGAGTCGTCACGGCATCATCCCCGTCATCACGAAGATCCCTGCCTCATCACTGCTGTAGAACTGCGGAACCGCCGCATCGTCACCAGAGAAATCCCAGGTGTCTACTGTGATCCCACGGATCACCTTCTGGAACAGGATCAACATATCGTCGCCGCACGCATCGAGGAACAGCGGAAGCCAAGCAGGTTGGGCCGTTGAAGCAGCAGCCGGAACAATCGCTGGATCGAAGACGCCCTGCTGCATTACCCCAACTGCCGCCGCATCAGCTGGAGAGATTGCCACTCCAGTCTGACGCTGGTTGGGCATGATGCCCTCCGGATAGATCCGGATCTGTGAGGTGGGACCATTCGACGTGATGACCGATTCGGGCTGCTGGTAGGCAACCACCCAAGCGCACGCCGGGATGATGAAGCGTGCCTGATTTACTGGAACAGTGGTATCCGGCACGCCAGGAGCCTGCTTCGGGAAGTGATACGGCTTGCGCACGCCATCCTGCCCCGGGTTCCGAAAGTCCCTCGGGTTGCGCAATCGGAAGACGATCTTGTAGATGTAGCCTTGATCCGGTTCAGTTTGCACCGGATCGGTTGTTGACGTGATCATTGGCAACCAGAGCAGGATGCGAGATCCGAGCGGCACTGGAAGCCCAGCCAGCAGGTTCGAATCGAAGCCTGGCTTGCCGGCGTTTTCGTCAACTCGACCAGGGAACGGAATGGCGCCAGCAGTGTTCTGGTAGACCGTCTCGTAGTCCGGTGGCGGACGCAGCGTCCGTACCAGGCTGAATTGTGCATCAGCAGGAATGGTCATTCGTCGTCTCCACCATCGTCGTCACCCGACGCCTCATACGCCTTGTAGGCCACGTAGCCCCCAAGCCCGAGACCGGCGACGGCAAACACACTGCTGACGACCGCCTCGTGCTTCTGGTCGGGGTTCGTGCTGCCGAAGTTCTTCTGGGCCCGATAGCCGTTGGCGACGGCACCGCTCAGTACGCCACCGGCTACGGCGCCCTTCCAGCCGCCGAGTGCATAGCCCAGCCCCGTGGCTGCCGCGACGAACACCGCTGTAATGCCAGCCGATCGCGTTGCTGCCTCCGGAGTAGTGTCTTCGGGCTCCCACTGCTCCATCTGCTGCGGGTAGTACGTACCGCCGCCGTTGCCGCCAGCGTCGCCTACCGGGATGATCGCAGCGCCCGGCTGCGCCTGCTGTTGGCCCGCAGCTGGAGTAGCCCAAGCACCGGCTCCGTCCACCGGAACCTGCGCCCCTTGGCTGCCTCCCGCCGGAGGAAGCGCCGGAACGTTGGCCTCGTGAGCGTACTGCCCCTGCTGAGGCGCCTGGTTGTATTCCTCGGGGATGTTCGCGTAGAGGTTCTGTTCGTCGAACATTTCTCAGTGCTCCTACGGCGTGACCACGGCGGTCGATTGAAGAATCCAGTTGCCGCCTCCGGTGGCGGCAACGATGTCTGGTGGCGATGGCGACTGCACGTCGTCGGGAAGCAGCAAGTAGTTGCCCTTGTTCTCGATGACGTAGCACCCAGCGCCTTCGATGAGGCCACTCGTGTCGATGGCTTCCATGCTGTTTGCAGCATCGGAGCCAGACGTCAGTACGCTTTGTGCGATGAACGACGGGACGGAACTGACTGCCACCACCTACTCCTCCTTGGCCTTGGCGTGCTTCAGCGGATCGCCACCAATCCATGTGGGTCCGTGATACCAGCCAACGGCAGCGAAGCCCGAGAGCGCTGCTGCGACCACGGAAACGATGATGACGACTACCGGATTGGTCGTCAGCAGCGGAGCGGTAGCGAGCGCTGTGAGCAGCGCCAAGACGGACGGATGCACCCACTTGAGGTGCGGCTTGTCCTTGAGCTTGTTCCAGAGCGGGCTGAAGCCCTTGGTGATGCTGGATAGGACGCGCGCTATCACGGCCACTCCCAGTAGCCATGCCCCTGCCTCGAACTTTGAAAGCGCCCCTGCGATCTCCTCGACGGCCATTGGATCGACAGCTGCCTCCTGAGCCCCAGCAGGCAGCGACACGCAGATCACAGCGAACGTCGTCAACCACAGCACCAGATGCCTCATAGATACCTCGCTAGCTTCGTTCCCACCCAGTATGTGCCACCAAGGATGCCCGCAGCGATGGCCCCAGGCAACACGTAGTCGCGCAGCACGTTCGGTTCGTAGACGCCCTCGGGGACCTCAACTCGATTGGGCTCGCACGTCTGACCCAGACCGGATACTGCTAGATCCGGAGCCCGGCACGTGATTCCGGCATTCCACCGTGGCACGAGGAAGGTCCGCCAGATGTTCTCCGAAGCGCTTCGAGAAACCCTGATGTGGTCAGATCCTTGAGTCCCGCCGTACTCCAGGTGCCACAGGTTTCCAATCGACTCCCATTCCAGTGCCCCGGAACCAGCCGCCTCACCGAACCCCATGTAGGTTGGCTGCTTGATCGGTGCGCTCGGACCAATGCGACCTGAAACGGCATCCATCACAAGCTGGGTGCTTTCGCTGGTGCTGGTGATCTCCTTGAAGTTGTACGGCACGATGTCCGTATCGGCGAACACGAGCAGTCGCTCATCGAACGCGGCTCGCTCCGCGAAGTTCACCCACGGATTGAACTCTGTCGGGTACGGTTCACCCTGCCAGTTGCGGACGAAGTGCAAGCCGTCCAGCACGATCAGCGAGTCCAGGTAGTCCGCATCTGCTCCTTCGAGGACCGCCTTCGCGAACACGGTCCCGGCACTGAACGTGATCAGGGCGATGCTCTTGGGCGTCACATCGTCCGGGAGCGCCTGCCGCAGCAGCGAGCGCAGCACGCTCCCGTCCTTCCAGTCCTTCAGCTTGCTGATGGTCCGGCGGAACGCCTTGTCGGCCAACGGTTCGTTGCCCTGATCGAACGGCACCTCGACGAGGACGGTCTCCTCGTCGAACATACTGAGCCCCGGCCCCGACATGAACGGCGTCGTGGCGTAGGCCGAGACGATGACGTTGACCCTACGTGCCACCGCTCGTGAGCGTACCATGCGGCCGGGCTACGGGAACATACCACAATCGCCGGCCTATGGGCCAGGCTTACTTCCAGCGCCAGGGCTCGAAGCCGACCATCCCGAAGCCGTAGACGACGAGCATCAGGTCTTTCGGGTACGGATGGGTCTCGCCGACGAACGTGACGCGCGGCAGCAGCGGCAGCACATACCCTTTTCCGTGAACGTAGTCGTGGTGCCACTCGCTGCCGACTGACGCAGGCACGAGCAGAATGGTGAACCGCAGATCGAAACGGCGCTCCGCGCACTTGGCCGCCCACGGCGCGATGTGCGCAAACGGGGGGTTGAGCCAGAGGTTGCCGTTGCCAAGGTTCGACGGTGACCAGTCGAAGGTGAGCGAGTCCTGATCGGGCGATATGTACCGCGGACAGACGGCGTTCACGTTGGTCGCAGCAAGATCAACGACGAGCTTGCCGAACCGAACCTCGACGGCATCGAGTAGTTCGCGTGGCGTCTGGTAGTCCTGCTTGCTCTTGCCCGGCTTCTGCTTGGGCATCTTCGCCATGGGCTACTCCTCCCCCGGATCGCCGCCATGCGTGACCCAGCCGCTCTTGGCTCCCAAGTAGCGAACGTCCCCGCGCTTGCGCATCCGTTGCAGCGAGCGATCTACCTTGTGCTCCTCGATGTGCGTCGCGGCACATATCTCGCGCAGCGTGATGCCTGCTGACTCAGTACCGATCGCAGCAAGGACCGTCGCGTCTATCTGCTTCGGGGTCACGCCTTCTCGACCTGCTTGCACTGCGTCTTGCCGCACTTGCAGGTCCACTGCACGTACCATCCCACCCCAAATTCCGGCCGACGAAAGGCATCGGACTGGTGCATCTGCGGGTGCGGCGATCCGCACTGCGAGCAGTGGAGCTTCGTACCGAGGTTCTGTTGCTTGCTGTCACTCATTTGGGTCCTCCCCGTACAGGATGGCGAATGCTCGCCCCTGTGCGTCGATCCAGACGCGGCATTCCTTGGCGTTGATGATCAGCTTCGAGCCGCGGACCGGAACAAGCGGCTTCTGCGGCTGAACGTTGTGAACGAACGCCATCGCGTTGACGTTCGCGGCCCTAATCAGTCTCGGGCCTTCGCCGACGCTTGCGCGGGAGCCCGCGCTGGTCGGTCTTGCGGGATGTTCTGCGGGTTTTTGGTCGGCCATCACTCTGATCGAGCAGGCCCAAATCCACCGCCTTCTTTACCGCCTCGGGCGCGTGGGTGGAACAGCGGGCCAGCCCGTCCTTCCATTCGATCGTGTAGGTTCTTCCCATGTGTTGCTCTCGGTCGCGCGTGGTGCTCGCTGCGCGACTCCCAGAGGTACATCGTCACGGCCAAGACTGACAAGCCAATGTTGATCGAGAGCAGCAGCGGCTCCATCAGTCCCCACGCCTGCGCCTGCGCTGCCTGCGGTTCTCGGTATTGTCCCCGATCTCCAGGTGCTTCGGGTTGCAGCACAGGGGATTGTCGCACTTGTGCATCACGACCTCGCCGGGCAGCGGCAGGCGCCCCACCTTGAGGGCCCACGCTGCCTGATGCGCTCGGATGTGCTTCTGCTTGGGTTGGTGACCTGGGGGCGCCGTGACCGTGAACTTCCCGTACCCGTCCTTGTCCGTCGCGCCCATGAACTCCCAGCACGACCAGCGTCCGCGCTTGACGACGACGCACTTGTTCCAGAGTCGCTCCTGTTGATCTCGTAGTCGCTGCATCCATCGGACGGCCATCACCGCACCCCCATTCTGCGAAGCTTGCGTTGGGCTCGGTAGAGACGCTTGCGCTCGCTGCGCGACAGCTTCCACAGCGGACGCACCGCAATCAGGTTTCCCTGAATGAACAACGGACCGAGAATGCGGACGGGCTCCTCTTGCTTCCGCTGTTTCCGCTGGCGCCTGCGCTCTTGACGTTCTTCAACGCGGTTCATGGGCACATCCTATGACGAAACTGCCTTGCAAAACAGCCGCACGCTTGGTGGGTTGGGCTTGGCGACAAATCTCCTACGAAGAACTTCGACCACGACGCCTTCCCCGAAATCGAACTCGTCTCCAACAGCAGGTATGGAAGCGAAGGACGCCGCATTCGCTTTGAGCCTTATGACGTGCTCCTGATCGCAGCCCTCGTCATCGGTGCCATCACAACCCCAGCAGAAAATCAGATCAAAGGTCAGCATCTATCACCCCAGCACTTCGATCCCGAACAACTCCTGAACGCGCCGCACGGAGTTGCGCACGCGAGCAACGAAGGTCTCAGTATATGCAGCGTCGTTGGCCTTTTCATGCAGGTTCTGGAGCGAGCGGCGAGCATCGGCGGGGCTCGTCTCGATGCAGTCCTGCACCAGCGCCAAGGTCTGCTCCTCGTCCTCGATGGCCGCCACCATGATCACGCACCAGAGCGCCTGCTGCTCCTTGGTGAACATCCAGCCGTCGCGAATGCCCTTGCGTGGCCAGTTGATCAAGGACTGCATCGGAGCAATCAAGCGCGGTACGTGCTGCTGGCAAAACCGGACCTGCACCTCGTCCAGCTTCGGGTGGCGCAGCATCCGACTGATGCTTTCGACCCAAAGCTTGGCGATGCTCTTGCGGAACGCCGTCCACTGCCAGCCTGACGTGCTGCCACCTCGCCGCACCAGGAACTCGATCTCCCCATGATCGGTTGCCAGCGTTCCATCGGCGCTCGCGAAGGCAACGGAGCCGTGCTCATCGGTATGTACCCAAGCCCCCGACTCGCAGATGACGCGGCCCATGTGGTTCAGGAAGTGCGATGGGGCGGCGTCCAGGCAGTCTGCCAACAGCGCCTGCGCGTAGCCGCTCGATGCCGTTACTCCTAGGCCCCCGACACTGAGGATGCCGGGGCCGATGCAGTGGACGGCATCCAGAGTCCCGTTGCCGACCTCAGTGGCCAAGGTAAGTACAGCCTCCCAGAAGCTCAGGCGCTCGCCGAAATCGGGCTTGCGTTCGCCCACGGCGTACCAGCCGGAGTAGTCGCCTACCCGCGCCCAGCGCAGCCAGGGCTCACCGCGCTTCGTGGTATGTGCTGCATCCTCCGGAAGGTCGAACATCGACTCGTCCATCAGCGCCGCGACGCGGTATGTGCTGAAGACGGCGGACATTAGTGCGGCCTCCGAGCACCCCAGCACGCCGGTCCAGCCCGAAGGCCCCGAGCGCCCGAGAATGCCGGTGTCACGGATACCACGCACTGGGCCGCGCAGGCGTTGCTACCTCCCGTGACCAGGGGAGTCGGACGGACCCGGCAGTCCTTCCCCACGATCGTATGTCGCTCGCGCCCTTCACGGGGGGTTTCCAGCTCCACTGACTGGACCTGCCCACGTACCTCGCGAGCCGTAGCCGGGGACCGAGAGTTCACCCCTTGCGTATATCCGGAATAGACGATAGCGTCAAGCACCATGCCGCCCGAACTGATTTGGCACGCCGACCCGTTCCCTTGGGGACCGTTCCTGGTGACCATGGGCGTCATTATCGGGGTGCTCAGCCTAGTCGTCTACATCGTGGAGAGGATCAGGGACAAGGAATGAAACCCAGCGAACGCATCGAGCACTTGTATTCAACGTCGCGCAATCCTGTCGCGCCGCCGAACGACCCAGACCGCTACGTGCGTGCCATCGTCCGCTACCTCGACGAGATTCATGGCGTGCTCGACGAGCACCTCCAGACGAACCTCGGCATGAGCATTGACTCCGTTGGCACGGAGCCTCGCAGCCGCTGGGTGGAAATCGTCGCCACCTCGAACAGCGGCAAGCGCCAGTGGGTCTGCCGGTGCTGCGGGCGCGTGAGTGTGACGCCGGACAAGGACTGCCCGAAGGGGGCCTACGCCAACGTGCATGGCCACGCACGCAGCGCCTATACCGTCAACTGCCGTGAGTGGGAGGAGGAGAACCTGCGATGAATCCACTGTCTGTTCACCAGCTGTCGGCGCTGCTGACGGTGTACCGCTCGCCGAGTTGCCAGCTGTACACGTACAAGCTGACGAAGGGCCACACCATCGTCATTCCCGAGGGGCGCCGATTGCGGCACAGCAAGAAGGTCAAGATCAAGGAGGGCAAGTGAAGGTCCGGGTGCGCGTGCGGGTCGCACTCGAAATCGAGTTTGACTACGACGTTCCGGAGGAGATCGAACCATCCGACGTGCAAGCTCACCTCGTCTATCGGTTTCAGGAGCACGAGTGCCTTGGGACCGGATTTCTTGGTGCAGCCTTCGAGGAGTTTTTTGACCGCGAGCGCAACTCCAGCGTCTGCTGGGCCTGCAACCTAAAGAGCCAGCAGCAACTCATCTGGTGGAGCAAGATCAAGGAGAGCAAGTGATGGTAAAGGTGATCGATCTCGACGACCCGGTGCAGTTGTACCTGCACCTACTGAGCCGGGCAGACGAGGAGTGGAACAAGCTGACGGAGCCACGCACGCAGCGCCTATACCGTCAACTGCCGTGAGTGGGAGGAGGAGAACCTGCGATGAACACGACCCTCACCCTCCCCACCTACGACGTCAAGCGGCTGCGCCATATCGCCGCCGTGCTCGCCATGCGCGACACCAAGCAGGACGTCACCAAGGCCGCGCTCCTGATGGGGGTGACGCGCGACACGCTCTACCGCTTGCTCCAGCGTGAGCCTGACATCCGGCGCGAGAGCGCTACCGACCCACGTTGGTGCAAGCAGCTGCCGGAGGAACGACCTTGAGTGACGTGCGCAACCCGCTCTCCGTCCATCAGTTGTCGGCACTGTTGACGGTGTACCGTTCGCCAGGCTGCCAGTTGCACCGAGACGATTTGGTCTGTGGGCTCCACGGCATGAACCACTACCAGGGGCTCGTTGCTCGCGGGTTGCTGGAACGATCCAGCGACAAGCGCACATGGAGCGTCACATACCTGGGAGAGCAGGCCATCGAGGCGGCCTGCCGCAACGCGACGCCGCTGTCGCAACGCAGACCAAGGAAGGACTGGAGACCATGAAGCCCAGTGAACGCATCTATCAGTTGATGATTGCAGAACGCGAACAGTGGAAGCAGGAGGGTTTCCCGCTGCTGGACGACACGAAAATGCGGCCGATGTCGCTGACCGACTTTCGCAGCACTGCCATCGCGCGCTACCTCGACGAGCAGCACGAGGCGCAAGCGGTGCAGCGCGACCCGGTGCAGAACGCAGAGCTAATCGACGGCGGTCTGTACGTGCGAGCCCGCGCAGTACAGGGTGCCGCAGAAACGCTCCGCAACCTACTCGACCACTGGGGGCAGATGACGCCCGAGCGCGCCAAGAAGGGCATCGAGACGGCACTCTCCGAACTGACTGGAGACACCAAATGAAACCCAGCGAACGCCCCGAGCTTCAGGCCATGATGAAGGGCATCGGCCGCTTCAGCGACGCGAAGCTCATCGAGTTGCTGAAGACCGCCGAGAAGATGACTGACCTGCTTCACACCATCTTCGAGTCCCGAAACCTGCCAGCCGAACCGATGCTGATGGCGCTCGCCATGGTGCTCATCGAGGGCAGCCAAGACATGGAGAAGTTCACGCGCGAGACGTTCTTGGAGTGGATGGGCGAGCAGTGGGACGCGATGGCAAGGGACGGCCTCAACTGAGCGTGACCTTCTCTGTCCTACCACGAGTTGATGCAAGCAGAGCAACGCTGTATACCAACACTCACCAGGCCCGGCTGACTCCGGGACACGCCGCCAGCGGGACGCGACAAAAGAGTGGGGCGCCTCGACCCGCAAAATCGAGACGCCCCGGACATCCCACGGAGGACCACCGACGAATGTCAAAACAAGAAGTAGCCTCGCCGAGCAGCCGAGTCAAGCCTCCCGACAACAGCACATACCGCTACTTGTGCGATTCTGACGACCGCGAGAACTGGCTCAAGTGCCGCGACATCGGCATCGGCGCCTCGGAGTCGGCCGTCCTGATGGGCCTGTCGCCCTACGAGAGCGTCTACACGATGTTCATGAGACGGACCGGGGAGATCCCTCCCATCGAGGACAACAACTTCATGGAGTGGGGGCGGCGGCTGGAGGATGCCGTCGCGCAGAAGTACAGCGACGAGACGCAGCGTCCCGTGTGCCGCAACGGCTGGATGCTTCAGTCGGTCAAGTACCCATGGCTCACTGCGACGCCGGACTACGACATCCTGGAGTTGGTGTCGCACAAAGGCACCACGAAGGTCGAGAACGTCAAGGGCCTGCTTGAATGCAAGACGGCCAACCACTACGCCATCGAGTATTGGCAGGAGGAGGCACCCGCCCACTATCGCTGCCAGGTGCAGCACCAGATGATCGTCACGGGCCGCAGCATGGGCTCGCTCGCGTGCTTGATCGGCGGCAACCAGTTCCGCTGGACCGAGGAGACAGAGAACAAGCGCTTCCAGGCGGCGCTGATCAAGAAGACCGAGACCTTCATGAAGATGGTGCGCGGCGAGTTGCCGCCGCCGCCGCCGGACGCACATCCCTCGACGAGCGAGACGCTGCAACGGATGATCGCTGACGGCCGCGCAATCGAGTTGCCGGACGCTATCGTGGCCTTCCACGAGGGCTACCAGCAGGCCCTGCGCGACGAGAAGGACGCCAAGGACCGCAAGGACCAGTACGCCAACCAGATCAAGGCCGCCATCGGCACCGCCGAGTACGGCATCCTGCCCGACGACATGGGCAGCTACTCGTTCAAGATGACGAAGGGGTACGTGATCAACGTCCCCGAGGGACGCCGGATGCGCTACTCGAAGAAGAAGCCGAAGGTGACGGGATGAACAACGATCCAATTGCAAGCCTTGCATCGATCCTGCTGCAAACCATCGCCATACCTCTGTTGTTTTTGTCGGTGCCATTTCGCTCCGGGCTCTTGTGGAGATTCTCTAACGGACTGCATCGCGTTGCCGCTGCGCTCATCGAGGAACCCGATCCAGGACCCTCAAGGCCACCTTGGGTAAGGGAATGATCGAGCTTTCTAGCGACCAGCGCAGCGTCTACGACGCCATGCTGGAGTGGGTGCGCCTGCGCTACTCGAACCTGCTCACGGTGGGAGGCTACGCGGGCACCGGCAAGACGACGCTCGCCGCGCAGCTGGCAAAACAGCTACAGACCCAACGCAAGATCGCCTTCTGCGCCTTGTCCGGCCGCGCTGCCTCCGTGATGGGCGCCAAGCTGCGAGAAGCAGGCTTCGCGTTCGGTGACCGACACAGCTGCTCAACGATCCATCGACTCATCTACAAGCCAGAGATGGACGAGGATACCGGGGAGGTCATCAGCTGGTCGCGCAAGGAGAAGCTCGGTTGCGATCTGATCGTCATGGACGAGGCCAGCATGGTCTCGTCGTACATCTACAACGACGTCTCGCAGTACGGCGTTCCGATCCTGGCGATCGGTGACCACGGGCAGTTGCCGCCCATCGAGGGAAACTTCTCGCTGATGGAGGCGCCCCACCTACGACTGGAGAAGATCCATCGCCAGGCCGAGGGCAACCCCACCATCCAGTTGAGCGCAGCAGTGCGTGGCGGCGAAAGCGTCGAGCCCTGGCACGCTGACGGCAACCACATCACGTGGCACGACAAGCGCGACTGGAGAGGCTGCTTGGCTCTGACCTACCAGGACCCCAGCAAGGCGCTTGATCGTGCCGTGCTCTGCTACACGAACCGCGTCCGCACGCAGTTCAACGAGGCGACGCGCAAGATCATGGGCTACGGCCCCGACCCGCAAGAGGGTGACATCGTGATCTGCGTGAAGAACCGCAACGAGGAGATGATCTTCAACGGCTACCGGGGCGTCATGCGCAGTGCGAAGATGCTCAAGCACCACGTGAAGGGCTCCGTCGATTTCCCGACCGAGAGCATCTCCTACGGCGGCAAGATGTTCCGCTACCAGTTCAACCGAGCGCGCACGTTCCGCAGCTACGACGAGATGGAGGAAGCGGGATTCAACGCCCGCAGCTGGGAGGCGGCAGGCGCGCTGTTCGACTACGGCTACGCGCTGACGGTTCACAAGGCGCAGGGCTCGCAATTCAGCCACGTCGTGCTGTGCAAGGAACGCAAGCCGCCCAAGGTGGACGAGGAGAGCTACCAGCGCTGGCTCTACACGGCCGTCACGCGAGCGGCAGATACCCTGACGGTTCTAGGGTGAAACAACGGAGGACGTGAACATGGCAAAGAAAACCGACATCATGTTCGACAGGTACGGCCTGCTCCCACGCAACAACCCTCCAGACGACAAGGGTCCTCCAAAGGACGAGCAGGTTCAGTGGTGCATCCGGTGGCTGCGAAAGTTCGCGGAACCACGCAAGACGATCAATACGAACAGATCAAGCTACGGACTCAAGCATGACGTAGAAAGCTGGACGAAGGAATTTCCAGAAGGGCGCCAGTACATCCCCAATGGCGCCTTCATAGCTGCCGCGCTCGCAGAAGGGTATCGAGTCGTACCGGTAGCCCCGAACAACATCAACGCTCACTTCAACATCCGCCTGCTGAAGACCCCAAAGGCGGACGTCATCGACATCAACACCAGAACCTACAGATGAACGCCATCAACCGCGCCATCCGCAGCCCGTTGCGCAGGGCCCGCAAGGCCATGTCCCGTGGTCGCTACCGCGCGGCCATGGCCTACTGTCGCGCGGCTGCCAGGGAGCTTGATGAACAGCGCCCAGCCGGAATGCATGAGTACCCAGGCAACGGCTCCCTGGAGCAGCGCGTCTGGTGGCTCGCGTACTTCGCCACGTCAGAAGCCATCGTCGGCATCGTGCAATCGATGCCAAGAGGAGCACCATGAACCTACTGAGTCCCGAAGCAGCCCGTGAACGAATCATCGCGACCTGCAACGAGGTGCGCGATCTGCTCGTCGCCAAGAATGAGTCCTACGGAAACAGCGCCTTCGCTCCCGAAGGAACGTTCTCGCGGCTCAATGCGATCAGCCGTTTGGAGGTTCGGATCGACGACAAGCTCCAGCGCATCCGCAGCGGCAGCGAGTTCCCGGGGGACGACACCGTACTGGATCTCATCGGCTACCTCGTGCTGCTGCGCATCGCCTGGAAGGCAGAGCAAGCATTCGCGAAGCACGGGACGTCGGATCTCATGCCATGAAGCTCGACGTACCGGCTCACGTGCTCCGCTACGCTGGTCGCACATACCAGCACCTCGTGCCGCACAAGCGGCAGGCAGGGTTCGACGATCTGAGCCCCGAGGAGCGCGGCAAGGGCGACTACATGGATCTGCTCGGCTCGCTGGTGCTGTTCGATCTGCTGGGGCGCGCAGACCGGGTATGTGCCATCAACATCACGTCCGGCGCTGGCGACGCCAACGACATGAAGTTGCGCATCGACAGCTGCTGGAGCACGCTCAACGTCAAGACCAGCAGCTACGCGCCCTTCAGCGACCGGCTGCACCTGTACGTCAAGGAGGAGGAGATCGAGAAGGACATCGATCTGTACGTCCAGGTGTTCGTACATACCCGCGAGGACGACGAGCCGCCGCACGTCCACGTGGCGGGCTACATCGAGCGCGGCGATCCAACGTGGCTCAGTTTTCCTGTTGAGCCCATTCCGCGCACCAACCACCAGGGGCTCTGCATTCCCGTCAAGAAGCTGCGCCCCTTCGAGGAACTGATCACCAGAACCGACGAAAAGTTCTAGGAGGACCACATGAAGATCGTCGAACCCAGCTACGAGATCATCCAACCGGCGTTGCTCGACGAGGCCACCGCGTGGAAGATGATGCGGACCATCGAGATGGCAGGTCGCACCTGCTACAAGTCCGAATACAAGATGACTAACGACAGTGCCGAGAAGTTCGTCCGCATGATCATCAAGCGCGGCCACGAGTCGGTCATCGAGCACGTGTCGCTGACAGTGCGCTTCGTGATCGACCGCGGCGTGTCGCACGAGTTGGTGCGCCACCGGCTCTGCGCCTTCTCGCAGGAGTCCACGCGCTACTGCAACTACGGCAAGGATGGTGAGGTGACGTTCGTGCGACCGCCGTTCTGGAAAGGCAACGACATCCACGCTGCCGAAAGGACTGTGTGGCGCGAGGCGATGACGGCCGCCGAGGCCGCGTACTTGGAACTGCTGAAGCTGGGCTCCAAGCCCCAGGAAGCCCGCAGCGTGCTGCCGAACTCACTCAAGACCGAAGTGGTCACCACCGCCAACCTGCGCGAGTGGCGGCACATTTTGCGCCTGCGCACGTCGCAGGCCGCCCACCCGCAGATCCGCCAGGTGATGCAACCTCTGCTCGACGAATTGAAGCAGAATCTCGCGCCTGTGTTCGAGGACATTAACCCCTGAAAGAGAGGACCACATGAGCAACCAGATCCAGAAGACCGACGAGAAGCAGAAGAACGTGCGGCAGCTGCTGTTGCAGTCGCAGGCACAGATCATCAAGGCGCTCCCCAAGGCCATCGACGGCCAGCGGATGTTCCGCGCCTACATGACCGCAATCCAGTTGACGCCGCGGCTGCTCGACTGCGACTCGATGAGCCTCGTCGCGGGCGTGATGCAGGCGGCGCAGTTCGGGCTCAGCCTCGATCCGATGATGGGCGAGGCGTACCTCGTGCCGAGATGGAGCAAGAAAGTGAAGGGGCACGTTGCGACCTTCCAGCTGGGCTACAAGGGCTTGCGCAAGCTCGCGATGCAGGCTGATCCAGGCCTTCAGGACATCTTCGCCCAGTGGGTCTACGATCGCGACGTGTTCGAGTACACGCTCGGCGACGAGCCCCGCATCGACCGGCACATTCCGAGCGAGGAGGAGAACCCCGGTGAGCTTCGCCTCGCCTACGCTGTGGCGGTCTGGAAGGACGGCTACAAGCGGCGGTATGTGATGCTGGGACGCGACATCCGCAAGATCCGCGACAACTCCGACGGCTACAAGAAGGCCAAGGCCGAAGGCTGGGACTCCCCCTGGGTGTCCAACGAGCAGGAGATGTGGCGCAAGACGGCGCTGCGCGCCCTGTGCGGGCAGATGCAGCTGGCAACCGAGGACCCGACCCTCGCCTCGGCGCTCGCCATGGACGACAACGTGGACGCCATTCCTGCCACGGGACTGACCGTCACCAGCGTCGAGACGAACGAGCCGGCGCCCAAGAACAGCAAGCCCGAGGCGCCCAAGGACCCGCTGGATGCCGCGGCGGACGCGGCTGAGCAGCAGGACGTTGCATCTGCCGTCGAGAAGGAGAGCGGAGCCGCGACCAACCAAGAGCCAACGCCCCCGAAGGCCACGCGGCGGCGCAGCAAGGCGAGCTAGAACATCAGCGCGCCGACCACGAGCCCCACCACCGCGACGCCCCCGAGCAGCAGGTAGTTCGGGGGCGTCTTCGTGGGCGCTGGCTGGTACGTGCAGTACGGCACCTCGTTGTCGAGCCAATCCATGAACTTCTCGGGTTGCTGATCCTCGGCCGCCCGCAGTAGTTCGCAGTGCTGGTACGGAGGGACAGCAGCGTCCGGGCCTTCGTCAGCCCAGTTGCTCGGCTTGCGGCACTTGTCGTGCTCCCAGCTGTAGCACGGCATCACCGTCTTGATCTCCGCGAGGTAGTCGCGCTCCGTCTCTGCCAATGCGCCCATGCTGCCGTAGTACATACCTAGACCTCTAACCAGGCGTAGCCCGTCCACTGGTATAGTTCGACCGTCGAGTTCCAGTTGGATTCCTGCGTGTCGATTTGCCAGTCGATGGCCGCCGATCGACTCATCTTCTGCGGTCGCGTACAGGTTCCACCACCGGTCGGGTTGAGCACGCACACCGAGTACCAGTGCAGCGCTGGTGCCCAGAACCACGACCAGAAACCGAGCCCGTAGAACATCCTGCGAGCATTCTACACCCGGCCGATCAGCCTCACAAAACGATCTTGCCCAGAGGGCTGCTCTGGGTGTAGAAAGACTGAACCCCGGCAAAGCCAGGCACGGCCGCCGGGGTTCTACGAGTCCACGTGGCATGAAACTGCCATAGTACGCTGATCTAGTCAACGATTAGGTCGCAAGGCGTTGTTTTTTGTCGCGGTTCTCGGGGAGGGACGTGGATGAACAACTCCTTCAATGCGATTCCGTCGATCCCAGCGAATCGGCATTTTGGGGTTCAAGATGCGTTTTGAGGACGAGCGGTATGTGCGCGTCTACACGCGCCACACCAACACCCTCAAGAAGATCGGTTGGGAAGGCCGATCGGTGTGGAGAAACCTTCTCCCTGAACTAGATCGAGCCGGTGTTTTCTACTGCGGAGGGGATGATCCAGTAGATGCGGTAGCCACGGTTCTCGAAATGCCCGACGACATTGTGCGCCTTGGACTCGAACGCCTAATCGAGCGCCGTTGCATCGTTCACATACCGGAGAAGGACTGCCTATTCGCCCCGCGCTTCATGGAGGCGCAGGAAGCCGTGCAGTCGAACGCCCTAAAGCAAAAGCTCAAAAGGGACCGGGCCAAGGCCCGGAGAGCCCTAGCTGACCTCTCGGCCGACCCCAAGGTTGCCTCACTCATAGAATCGGACGATGAGCCGAGCGACACCTCTGGTGTCGTGAACTCTGGTTCACAAAAACCACAAACGACACCAGAGGGGTCTACTCCGACACCAGAGGGGTCTACTCCGACACTTTGTGACAACCTAAAGCCTAGCCTACCTAGCCGTGCTGAGCCTAACCTAGGTGGTGGTGGAGCACAACCCGTGCCAACTCTACTTCGGGAGCATCCGGACGAGCACTTCAACTCACGAGACGATATCCCACTCGCGTACTATCGGCCGAGCGACTGGTTGATTGATGACGCTAGAGCAAAGGGACTAACCGAAGACGAGATCACCGGCACACTCGACCGATACCGCAAGTCGTCGAGACAGGTCATTGGCCGGCAGGGAGGGCACGACAAAGCGTTCGCTGCCTTCCTGGAGATGACATTGAAGAACCGAGGAGGACCGAATGGGCAGACAGGACGGACCGCAACCGGTAGGAGCACTCCTCCCGGACGTACTAGCTCTAAGCCGCCAGCGTCACGAGCGGCGGGTGGCGCGAATGGTGGAACAGGGAATCCACCTCGACCAACCAGTGAGAGAGACGAACGCGCTAGAGCCCGAGCAAAGAGAATTTTTGCTTCCGCTCCTTCCCGCCGATCTTCTGGTTAGTGAGTTCCTTGAATGCACCATCGAGGAGCACGTCGTCGAAGCGACGCAGAGGCTGAAGCGCTGTCGTAGATGTCCTGAGCGCGGGGGTATGTGCCGTGGCGAGGACCGACAAGGCATGATTCCTGGATGGGGGCTTCGCGAAGCGTGCGAGGAGCCAGGCATCCTGTGGGACGTGTGCAACCGCTGGCGCATCTACGCGCTCGACCAGCGCATGATCAAGTTGGGTTTTCCGAGCAAGCTCGTGCCCAAGACGTTCGGAACCTACGTGACGGAGACGGGGGATCTGAGCGAGGCTCTTGACGACATCAAGGGTTGGGCGCGCGACTATCGGTACTTTCAGACCATCGGCAAGGGCATCTTGATGACCGGCAATCCGGGCATCGGCAAAACTCATTTGGCGGTGGCAGCGTGTCGCTGGCTCATGGAGCGGCACGTCATCAACGAACCGCGCTTCTGGGACTACACGCACCTGATGACGGTCTTGCGGGCGCACAATGAGGACTCCGAAGTGGCCGTTGCGCAAGCGATGCACTGCGAGCTACTGGT
>Ga0180437_10005741_pt1 | contig 16837 bp, 10 predicted proteins | sample SS_ome_4_FD_132410 | JGI IMG/M metagenome (GOLD analysis project Ga0180437, IMG submission 132410) | Hypersaline lake sediment archaeal communities from the Salton Sea, California, USA - SS_3_D_1 metaG | ecosystem: Environmental > Aquatic > Non-marine Saline and Alkaline > Hypersaline >... | reverse complement strand
GATGATTTATATGAACTGGGCGTCAATGCCATTCAGCCGCTGGAACCCCAGGCCATTGATATTCGAGAGGTGAAGCGGCAATATGGCCAAAAATTTTGCCTGATTGGAAATATTGATGTTGATTTGCTGAGTCGGGGCACGCCGGCTCAAATTGCAAAGGTGGCGCAGGAATTGATTCGCGACATTGGGCCGGGGGGAGGTTATTGCCTTGGCTCCGGTAATACCGTGCCGGCTTATGTGCCGCTTGAAAATTTTAAGGCAATGGTGGAGGCTTGCTGGAAAGATGGGGCTTATATGATAAAGAATTGAGTCAATATGATATTGATATAATTTGTGTGAAACGTAATGCGTAATGCGAAATTTGTAATGCGTGGTACGTAAATCGTGATATGTAAAAAGATTCATGTATTACGTATCATGCCTTACGCATCACGCATTAACCTAATTAAATTTCAGGATGAAAAAGAAAGGAAAAGCAAAATGAGTGTATTGGTTGTTGGTTCAATTAGTTTGGACACCGTTGAGACCCCCGTTGGCAAGGTAACGGATGTTGTGGGTGGGTCAACGACTTATTTTAGCTGCGCCGCCAGTTATTTTGCACCGGTTCGAATTGTGGGCATCGTTGGTGAGGACTTTCCCCGGGCCGAAATCGAATTTTTAAAAGCGCGGCAGGTGGATTTAACCGGCTTGAAAATCGTTCCGGGCAAGACATTTCGCTGGGGCGGTAAATATTTTGATAATATGAATCAGCGCGACACGCTCTTCACCGAGTTGAATGTTTTTGAAACGTTTAATCCCCAATTACCGCCCGCCTATCGGGATTCCGAATATGTTTTTTTAGCGAATATTCAGCCCGACCTGCAGTTGAATGTCTTAAATCAGGTGGAGCGGCCTCAATTTGTCGCAATGGACACAATGAATTACTGGATTGCGGGGATGTTGTCGGAACTCAAAAAAACATTGGCGCGCGTCAATTTACTGGTCATTAATGACCAGGAGGTCCAGGAGCTTTCGGGTGAGGATAATGTTTTGCAGGGTGCCCGGCAGATTTTAAAAATGGGGCCTCAAGCAATTGTGGTTAAACGGGGGGAATATGGGGCCCAACTGATTACTCCAACCGCTATATTCTGGGTGCCGGCTTATCCGGTGGAGCATTTGTGTGATCCCACCGGTGCCGGGGACACATTTGCCGGTGGTTTAATGGGCTACCTGGCCCGTACCAGTGATTTTTCGGAAGCGAATCTGCGGCGGGCTATTGTTTATGGCAGTGCCCTGGCGTCATTTTGCGTAGAAGATTTTAGCATTAACCGGATAAAAAATTTAACTCTTAATCAGATTCGACAGCGTTTTTTGGGCTTATTAGATATGATCAAATGTGATGAGGGAGAACCGTTATGAAAGTCGTCACCGATTCGGTCGCCATTTCGACCCGTGGGCGGACAGATATTATTGATGTCACCTCCCAGGTGACTGAAGTATTAGCGAAGAGTTCGCTGCGGAATGGCATGTTGACCGTTTTTATTTCCGGCTCAACCGCTGGTGTGACCACCATTGAGTATGAACCCGGCTTGTTGAAGGATTTACCGGAATTTTTCGAGAAAATCGCTCCGTCGGGGGTACGCTACCACCACGATCGTACCTGGGGGGATGGTAATGGCTATGCCCATGTTCGCGCCGCTTTTTTAGGAGCTTCGTTTAGTGTTCCTTTTGTCAACGGTAAAATGCGGTTGGGCACCTGGCAACAAATTGTGTTGGTTGATTTTGATAATCGTCCCCGCCAGCGTGAGGTGCTGGTGCAAATGATGGGTGAATAAATCGCCCGGAACTACTTAACCCGGCATCGGACACGCAATTGCAGTAATAATTCTAAGTATTCTCGAAAAAAAGTATAACCAGACATTCGAGGTTTTTCTACGGAACTGCTCGATTTTGAATTAATTCCTATTACTACAACGTTATTTCAAATCAACGAAAAAACAAGTAAATCCGTCAATTGACGGACCGAGGCCGCAGAGAATCGCAGAGAAAAAGGCTTCTGAAAAAATAAATATTGATCTTGTTTGTCAAATTTTCTCATTGCCAAGCATCTCTCTGCGAACCTCTGCGTTGAAAATGAATTTATCAATATCAACTTAACGTGGTAGTACTAGGAATTAAATTAGAAAACCTTGAAAGTCTGAAAGTCAGCAAAAACCTAAATTTATCAATATGTAAAAATTTTCAGAAGATCTGGTGACAATTATTAAACAGGCACACTGAATGATCGAAGTTAAAGATTTGAAATTTGAAATTGAAAATGAAGATGGGACAATTATCAAGATTTTAAATGATATTAATTTAAGGATTCAGGAAGGGGAGTCGGTTGCCTTAATGGGGGCGAATGGTTCCGGAAAAACCACGCTGGCTCGCTGTCTGAACGGATTACTACGACCAACGAGCGGGGAAATCCGGGTCGATGGTTTGAATCCCGAAGACGAGGCGCAACTTTTGGAAATCCGCCAGAAAGTAGGATTGGTATTTCAGAATCCGGAAAATCAAATTGCATCGAGTACGGTTGAGCGGGAAATTGCTTTTGGTCTGGAAAATATCGGCTTGGACATATCTGAAATGCACGCGATAGTCGAACAGATGCTGGTTCAATTTGATTTGATTAAATACCGGAAACAACCGCCGCATTTATTGTCCGGCGGTGAAAAACAAAGATTGGCCATTGCCGCGGTCATGGCAATGCGGCCCAGGTATCTCATTCTGGATGAACCGACTTCATTATTGGACCCCGTTAACTGCGAGAACATTCTTCGTTTAATTCAGGCATTGCATCAGTCGCTAGTCAATCAAACGAATCAGTCAGCCTTAACGACGATCCTGATTACCCAATTCCCGGAAGAAACCTTAATTGCCCAGCGATTGATCATCATGTCACACGGGCAGATTGTGTTAGACGGTTCCCCTCACGACTTATTTCAGCAAATAGAACCGCTGCAGGCGTTTGGTTTGGGCGTGCCCATTGAATATGAAATCGCGGCGGTACTGACGCAAAAAGGGTGGCAACGAGAAGCAATCTGGGAATTATTGAACACGGTGAAAGATTAAGTTAGAAATTTAGAGCCACGATCAAAAATTCCCCCAATAAAAAAAGCCCATGCAATCATTCATGGGCTTTATCTATTTACGAGTGCCGGAGGCCGGACTTGAACCGGCACGGATGTGAACATCCGAGGGATTTTAAGTCCCTTGCGTCTACCATATTTCGCCACCCCGGCAACGGAAATTCTGTGGGGTTTTCATCGAGGCGGCGATCGGAGTCGAACCGATGAATAGAGGTTTTGCAGACCTCCGCCTTGGCCACTTGGCTACGCCGCCACTACATAAAAAAGGCCAATGATTTGGCCCTTCTTTAGAGCGGGAGACGGGATTTGAACCCGCGACCCCCACCTTGGCAAGGTGGTGTTCTTCCACTGAACTACTCCCGCATTTTTATGAATTAATATAAATAATATTTTCAATTAATGCAAGCATTTTTTATTATTTTTTTTGTAAATTTTCCAATCAACGTTGACTGAGGCGGTCCAGGAGTTGATTCCGTCTCCTTCGCAAATGAACAGACTGCTTACGATTGATTCGAAAGCAGGCATAAAAAATAAAGAGTAAAACCGTTATGACGATTAGCTTGAGCATGACAGGTGAATTCCGGATTTTTAGTTTCAAGTTTTTCGAATTGCTAAACGGAGAAAAATAGCTGAAAGGAACATTAAAGAATTTAGCACTTTTTCCGTAATTAGCAAGTTAAAAAATTTTATTGACTCAGTGACGGGTATTCATGTTTTTAAAACGATATTAGCGCTTGAAGCGATAATATCGGTGAATTAAAAGATTTAAAACGAGTGAAATTGTAAGGGAGGCGTATGTCGATTCAGTTAAAAATGAAAACCATTATCTTTGAGTATCTTATTATTATTGCGGGGGCGATTGTCGTTACGGCCGGATTAATTCTGTTTTTGGTACCGGCGAAAATTGCACCAGGTGGCGTCAGCGGGTTGGCGATGGTATTGCATCATCTGTTTGGATTTCCGGTGGGCATGACCATGCTTGTTTTTAACATTCCACTTTTTCTTTTAGGATTAAAGACCCTCGGGAAACGGTTTGGTATGCGGACAGTCTTTGCATTTACGACGGTTTCGCTGGTTTATGATTTGTTTGATCATGTTTTTCATCTGCAACCGGCAACGACCGATCCGCTGCTGGCTGCTGTTTTTGGGGGAATTGTGTTGGGATTGGGATTGGGAATTGTTTTTCGGGCGAAGGGCTCCACCGGTGGTTCGGATATTTTAGGACAGGTGATTCATAAATATTCCAATGTATCGGTGGGTATTGGAATTTTAATGGTGGATTTTTTTGTGATTAGTCTGGCCGGATTGGCCTTTCACAATGTTTCGCTCACGCTTTATGGATTTATCAGTCTGTATGCCTCTAGCAAAGTTATTGATGTGGTGCTGGATGGGTTTGATTATGCCCGCTCGCTGTATATTGTATCCGAGAAACAGAATGAAATTATCAATACCATTACGCGGGATTTAAATCGCGGGGGGACTGTTATTTCCGGGACTGGGTTTTATACGCGCAAAGAACGCAACATTCTCTTCACGGTGGTTACACGGAAGGAAGTGGCGACGATTCGTCAAACCGTCCAGCAAATTGATCCCAACGCCTTTATTATTATTTCCAATGTGCATGAGGTGCTGGGGGAGGGATTTCGACCGCGGGTGTGATGATTTTAAATTGTCGGAATCTACTTATTTAAACGGCTTGTTTCTTAGTTAGTGATTGAACGAAAAGTCCCTAAAATGTCATTCTGAGGCGTTTTTTGCCGAAGAATCTTTTTACGTCAACATACTTATAAACAGAATGTTACCGCTCAGAGATTCTTCGTCGTGGAGTTTATCCTGAGCTTGCCGAAGGGCTCCTCAGAATGACAAAAAACTGACTTTTCGTTCAGGCATTATATAAATAATTCTGTTGATTTAATACCATTGTGAAGGTTCGATTTGATGATAAAATCAATATACCTTTTAGGATTCATTCACCGCTATTATCGCTTCAAGCGATAATAGCGGTGCTTTTTTAAAATAAAAAGGGTGCCAGTTACAACACTGGCACCCCATCAAATAGGTTGTTTAATACAGGAGGTTACTACTTAATTAAGGTCATTTTACGAATCATGGATTGTCCGTTTGAGAAAGAGATTTTGAAGAAGTAATTGCCTGAACCAACCATATTTCCTTTCTCGTCGGTGCTGTTCCAGTTGACCGAGTGAACGCCGGCATCTAAATTTTTGTTAATGAGCGTGGCGATTTTCTTGCCAAGCACATTGTAGATTTCGACTTTCACCTGGTCGGTTTCCGGTACAAAGAAGCTAATCACCGTGGTAGCATTAAATGGATTGGGGTAGCTGAAAGCCAATTTTTTCTTGATGCTTTCGTCCATCTCATCCAGATTAATCGTCGTGACCGAGGCAATCGATTCCACGGCATTGTTAGTGCTGCCACAGGTTACTTCATTGGCACTTTCGTCATAAATCCAATTGGTTTTGGTGACATTGGTCACGCAGAAGGTAAAGCTGGAGCTGCCCCATACCCAGGAAGAATAGAGAGTAGCCCAACCATCGGCAGCGGTGTTGGCACTGGCCGAACCACTGGTACTGCCTGACCATTCGCCGGTGACCTGGGCATCCGATACGGGATTTCCGCCGGCATCGACGATTTTTACACGGGCTTTGCCACGATAAAGAATGAACCAGCGTTCTTTAGTTACATCAATTGCATTGACGTGCATGAGGTTTGCACCGGGATTCACCGTTATGTAATCAGGTTTGGTTTCGGAATCTGAGCCGCAATTGTTAGTAGCGGTTAAGCTAACGGTGTAGGTTCCGGCAGTACTATATTCGTGCATTGGATTCTGCTGGGTCGAGGTACCACCGTCACCAAAATCCCAATTCCAACTGGTGGGATTATTGGTGGATTGGTCGGTAAAAGTGACTGTTAATGGTACATCTCCTTCCAGGGGTGAACCGACGAATGCAGCCACTGGTGGATTACAAGGTTCAACCGTAATATAATCGGATTTTCCGGTGGTATCGGAACCACAGCTATTGGTAGCAATTAGAATAACGGTGTAAGTTCCGGCAGTGGTGTATTCGTGAGTTGGATTCTGTTCCGTGGAAGTACCGCCATCCCCAAAATCCCAGCTCCAACTGGTGGGATTATTGGTAGACTGGTCTGTAAAGTTGACCATAAGCGGAGCCTGACCGCTGGTTGGTGAACCGACAAAATCCGCAGTGGGTGTGACACACGGACTAACGTTGATATAGTTTTCTTGCGCGGCGGTATCAGAACCACAACTATTGGTGGCGATGAGAATAACGGTGTATGTTCCCTCAGCGGTATATTCGTGAGTCGGATTCTGGTCAGAGGAAGTACCGCCATCGCCAAAATCCCAACTCCAACTGGTGGGATTATCGGTAGACTGGTCTGTAAAGTTGACCGTAAGCGGTGCCTGACCGCTGGTTGGAGAACCGACAAAATCCGCAGTGGGTGTGACACACGGACTGACGCTGATATAGTTTTCTTTCGCGGCGGTATCAGAACCGCAACTATTGGTAGCAATTAATACAACAGTATAAGTTCCATCGGTGCTATATTCGTGGGTTGGATTTTGTTCGGTGGCGGAAGCTCCATCACCAAAATCCCAGTGCCAGATTGTGGGATTGTTAGTTGATTGATCGGTGAAAGTAACCGTCAGCGGGGCCGTGCCGCTGGTTGGTGAACCGACAAAATCGGCTCCTGGCACCAGACAGGGATTCACCGTGATGTAATCGACTTTTGTCTCTTCATCCGAACCACAGCTATTTGTAGCGGTGAGGGTCACGGTAAAAGTGCCGGCTTCGGTGTATTGGTGAGCAGGATTTTGTTCTGTGGATGTGCCGCCGTCGCCAAAGTCCCAATTCCAGATGGTAGGATTATTGGTGGACTGGTTGGTAAAGCTAACCGTCAATGGAACAGTGCCTTCGGTAGGCGTTCCGAAGAATTCAGCGACCGGTGTGGGACAACCGGCGCAATCCACGGCTTGAGCGGCGTTGACGCGTCCGCTTCCTAATTGACCAGCGTAAGAAGAGTTGCAGGATTCGCCATCAATATTGTCAGCCGAGTCAAAAAGCTTTTGTTTCACCTGACTGGCTGACCAGCCGGGATTTTTCGACCAGATCAGAGCCGCCGTACTGGCCGCAATCGGTGAGGCCATTGAAGTTCCGTCCATGACGGCAACGTAGTCATTTTCAGGATCTTCATGATTGTGGTACAGACTCATAATACCGGTACCTGGAGCGGAAATGTCAACCCAATTACCATAATTTGAAAAATCGGATTTACAATCATTCTGGTCGGTTGATGCAACGGAAATGACATCAGTCCGGCTGCACAGATAGTCAGAGCTATTAGTACCGTCATTTCCGGCAGATTTAAAAATCAAACCACCGTGGGAAATAAAATAACTGGCCGCGTCAGCCAGCCCCCCACTGTTGGAAGAACCCCAACTACAGGAAATAATTTTGGCGCCTTCATCAGCGGCATAATACATTGCCTCGGCTGCAAAGTCCATTCTGACTTGACCGGTTTCTACGCGTCGATACAGGAGGCACGCCCAACCAATCCGGAGAGCCATGACTTTCACGCCATTTCCATTACCACCCCAGCCACCAGATACCGCACAGGTAGCATAGCCATTATTATTGATGGCCGCGATATTACCGGCACAATGGGTTCCATGTCCCTGAAAATCACGGGGATCATTATCGGGATCATTTCCGTCTTCACCTTCCATCACGGGGTGAATGAAAGAACTAACATCGTGGACAAAGTCCCAGCCAATCCAATCGTCTATAAAGCCATTCCCGTCGTCATCGACACCAGCTACCCCATTTTTTTCGGCCGAATTAATCCACATATTACCATCGGCGGTTTCGGGGCTGGTGTAAGAGGTATTCGAGCCACCCAGGTCTTTGTGAAAATAGCGAACGCCGGTATCTAAAATACCAACGATGACATCATCATCACCGGTTTCGCAATCCCACGCTTCGGGGGCATCGACGTCATGATCATTATTCTGATTCAAATGCCACTGATCGGCAAAATAGCCGTCATTTGGCATGGCGTGAACCGAATGAATGCCAATGGGTTCAGCTTTTTCAACTTCGGATAATTTGGCATAGTCAGCGACGACTTTTTCGATGTCGTCAAAGTTATTGGTAAATCTAATCTTGTAATAACCTGAAAGGTTGATAACCTGGTTATTGTAAGTGGTGGGTTTTGCCTGGGGAAACATTTCTTTTATACGGTTAGCGGCATATTTCTGATTAAGCTGATCCACCCGTTGAATGCCAATCAGGCCGCTGCCGCTGTTTAACTGGTGAATATTTATCTTGTTAAGCACTGATGATTTAAATTTGACCACGATTTCGTTGGGAACATATCCGACAAAATCGGGTACATCAGCTTTTAGAGTCGTGCGATCGCCTTGATAGATTTTGAGATCGCTACTCCACAATAATGATATAAAACATAAAGAAATAAGAAGAGTTAGCATTATTTTATTCTTCATGTCATCCTCCTAAAGCCGAGAAAATTCATTTTTATAAAATTATAGGTCAATCTCTGGTTGTAATAAAACACTTAGTTAATACGCCAATCACCCCCTTTAGCTGGTTCCTTTGAATAAAGCAGTCATATCATTGATTCAATGGATTGAATCGCCCGGCGAAGGCTGGATTTGATAATAAAATGAATTATAGATCGAAAATATTTTTAAAAACAACTTCAAGAGAATTTCTAGACCTTCGCAAGGGTAAAAATGAGTAACATTCAAAAAACGATGAATTCAATATTTGCAAAGTTATTTTTCAGGTAGGTTAAATCTGTTGCAATAAATTATTAATTATATAACAGCAATGGTGATTAAATGCTGAAGAAATAATTAATATAAGACCTGCTTTTATGAGAAAGCCCCGCTCGTAAACATATTTTAAATTGAATTCTTGGTTATAATATGATTCTGTTTATTAATACATTTACCAAAATTATTTTCTTGCATTGTAATCAATATATCGAAGAGAACATCCATTTAATAACAATATATTGAAGTCAATAAAGTTTTGGCAAATGTTTTTCCTATTAATAAACAGGATCATAATATTTCGGCTGGTTTATCCTCTGTTGTATGATAAGAAAAATATTTTTAAAAATTTTCTTCAAGTTGCCTTAACCCGGTTGCAAGATTACCGATGGACTGGTACGCGAGCGAAACGGAGGGCTGTCGATTGGTCATAACGTTTTCGTCAGCCTTTCCCCCGGTAAAGCTAACGGAATATTTAGGACACTTTCCAAAATTTAAATCGCTCAGGTTTTCACTTTATAATATACAGATAATATTAAGAAATGTCAATACATTTTCGTGGTGCAGATTCAATTAATTATTGGCGTAAGTTAATTAAAAATTATATTGTTAAAGTAGGCTATTCTGATGGGGGAGAAACTGATAATTCCCCGTTGTCATTTTTATTCGGGACGGAGACCGTCCGGGCTGCATTCCCCCGCCGAGCGAGGGAACGAGAATCGTGGATTAAATGAGGAGATTCCGGCATCCGTTAGCTAACGGACCGGTGAGAAAAAGCCGGAATGACAGTTGGGGAGCAGGTGAACTGGTAGCTGGTATATCATTTGCCAGAAGTTGAGTGTCCCGCTGACAATACTTTTTAGTTAATGAATGGATTTTATTAGTAATTGAACGAAAACCCCGGTTACCTAACAAAGTGAGTTACCGGGTTTTTCAAATGGTTAATGTTTTTCATAAAGTTACAGACACCCGGTATCCTCGCTGCGCTCGGACAACCGGGATCTGTGGGTTTTTGTCCAAGCATTAGTTATAAATATTAACAGGTAAACCTCATGAAAAAATTAAACATTATTTTGATTATGATCTTCCCAATTACTTTTTTGAATTCGCAACAGTCTTTTGATTTACAGGTTTTTCCTACTGAAGCATCAATCGGAATAGTGCTTCAGCTTAATGCTGAGCAGGATATTGCCACACCTATTAAACTCGATTTTCGTCAATCAGGTCAGGGGCACTGGCAGGAGGCGCATCCGTTGGTGCCGGTGAGGGCGAATCAATGGGCGGGAGCCTTATTTCAACTGGTACCGGGCAATGATTATGGGCTTCGGATTAATGGAAGCAATTACAAGCTAACGGTGGAAAATGAGAAAATCGACTGGGTAGCCCGCACCCAAAATGTTGAGACCAGTGGGCTGACCGTTAACCATTATTACGTTGCTCCGAACGGGTCCAATTTAAATAGTGGTTCACAAAATCAACCGTACCAGACGATTCAAAATGCCGTCGATCGGGCGAGTGCGGGCGATATGATTCACGTGCTGCCTGGTACCTATTATCAACACACTTCGATTGACCACGGTGGTGTTGCCGATAAATATTTAGTCATCCGAGCCGAAGGTAAAGTGGTGCTGGATGGTGCTGATCAAACATTGGCCCAAACCGGAGGTGAGCACTGGGAGTGGTATCAGGCACCGGCGATTTATCGGGCGGCTGTTGACTGGTCGCCGTGTGGTGTGTACTTCGAAGGGCAGCAGCTTTACCGTTATTCGGATTTCAATGAGTTAACGTCGTTGCCGGTCGGTAATCCAGGGGGTTGGTTGTGGCGTGACAATTTTTTATTCCTACATTTAAGTAATCAGCATGATCCGGATCAACACCAGATTCAGGTGACCAAGTTGGCGTCGGCGTTTCATCTGGAGAAAGTGAATTATGTTATTATTGACGGATTTGAAATTCAATATTTTGGCAATGGGGAATACGGCAAGGGAATTTATTTGAAGAATGCGGCTGACTGTATTATCCGCAATAATCACTTGCATCATATTCGTTACGGCGTGTGGGTGAAAGGGAAAGATGCGCACAGAAATTTAATTAAAAATAACTCGATTTGGGATACGGCGGTTTATAAATGGCCCTGGGAGGCAGTGAAAGGAGGGTGGCATGAGAATGCGGGTTTGATTTTGGAAGGGGGTGAGGGAAATGTTATCTGTCAAAATGAAATTAGCGGATTTTTTGATGGTATTGCCGCCAGTTTTTGGCAGGATCTGAATGACCGGCAGGGCAATTTCAATACTGATATTTATGAGAATCGTCTTTACCATATTGGCGACGATGGCATTGAGCTGGAGGGGGCCTGTATGAATATGAAAGTTTGGGGCAATCAAATTTCCGATTGCCTGGTGGGGATTTCGCTGGCACCGATTACGGTGGGACCGACTTTTGTCTGGCGCAACGTGATTGTTGATTTTGCGCTTACTTCCTTTAAGCTGGCCAGTAATACCGCCGGGCCGTGTTTTTTGTACCACAACACGGCTTATACCAGCCTTCCGGCAATAAATGGTCTGACGTCATCTGGCGCCTGGAAAAATGTTACTCTGCGGAATAATATTATTATCGGGACGGCGTATGCGATTGAGGATTTTCATCTCAACGGAGTGGCAGACTTTGATTACGATAATCTTTATTCGACCGATCCTGCCCGTTTTGTCCGGTGGAAGGGGACGCGTTACCATTCGCCGAGTGAATTTTTTCAGCGAACGGGACAGGAAGAACATGGCATTTCTGCCGCGAGTCATTTTTGCAATCTCAGCGCCAGGAATTTTCAGTTAAGCCGCACCTGTCCGGAGATTGACCGTGGGGTTAAGATTCCTAATTTTAATGATGATTTTTTGGGAGAGGCACCGGATATCGGTGCCTTTGAATTTGATCCGCAAAGCGCGGTGGAAGAGATGGTAACAGACAAAGCTCCCAGTAATAGAATTCAATTAGCGTGTTTTCCCAATCCCTTTAATTGTGAAGTCGCAATCAAGTATACATTATCAAATTTAAGCCGGGTGAATTTAAAAATTTTTAATTGTAACGGACAGTTAATACAAAGCCGGCTTCAAGAAGCGCAGCCAGTAGGTTCGTATCAGGTAAAATGGACGCCGGCGGGCATTGCCAGCGGGATTTATTGGATTGATTTAAGGACGGCTGAGGAGAGAGTAAGTCAGAAGGTTTTGTATTTGAAATGAGGGAATCGTTCAAGCGGGTTAATAGCTAACGAAATAGATTCGTCAAAGTTAAAAGTCTTTTTTCACATGGAGAAACAGAGAAAAGAGAGGTTCACGGAGAATGATTAAAGTTATACATTTCGAATTCTGAATACATGTCAAACCGCCTGAGGGTGAACCCTCAGGCTTTATTTATGAAAGCACCCTGAATGGCGCTTTCGACCCTCAGGATGCTTTAGCGTGTTTGCCTTTTAGAGTGGTTCGGATTCCAACACCTGGTACCCTCCTGCGTCGGGCAACCGGGGTTTGTGTTGAGAGTTTAATCAAACAAAATCCATTTCTTCTCTGATTGACTTTTAGCCGGGATATTATCATTGTCTTCGGCTTCGATTTGAAACCAGAGACTGTCGCTGGAGGCATTTTCGGGGAAGGTCAGGGTAAAGTAATAAAAATCGTTGGCTGTCGAATCTGGTTCAAGCATTTGGGGGGGCGATTCACTTTGATATTTTAGAATTGCCTGACGAATTCCTTTCGGGTCGGTTATTTTAACCTGAATAGAAGCGGTTTTTTCGCTGGTTATATTGGAATGAATTTTCCAGTCACTAAAAAGGGGACCGGTGACATCATCATCAATCAGCACCTGTCCGGATTCACCTTCGATTTTCCGCTCGGGATCATAAAAATAATAATAAAGGATGCCTTCAAATTCAGGGTCGGGAACGGGGATTTCGACCTTGAGGTGACTTTTTTTTAAGTCGGTAAGGATTAAGGTCTGGGTGGTGTCGGTGCCAAAGGCGTAATTGAGTTCCAGCGCGGTGGATTCCCGCATTTTAATCTCAATCGGAATGGTTGTCTTACCCGGTTGAACCACGGCCGGCACTTTCCAGTGGAAATTGATTTCGGATTCAATGGCATATAAGTTCAGCAGGGCCAGCAGCAATTCACCAGCGCCACTGCGGGCATCATAAACGGTGGCGGTGGGATTCGCTTTAATCAGGCCATTTTGAAAATAGTGCTTTAAGGCGTAATGCGCCAATTCACGCGCTTCATTCAGAAAAACAATAGATTTATTGGTTTGATATATTTCCAGGAAGAAGTGAATGGCGTGGCCAATATGACCAGGAGGCGTGGTTTCGGTGGGGGGTGTATTCCGAATATAACTGGCATATTTTAATGCCCGGTCAAGAAAGAGCTTGTCTTGTGAGATTTGAAATGCCAGTGCACACGCCCGAGCGGTAATAATTGCCGGCGCGTAATCTTCCCAGATCGGTTGTCGTTGTGTTGATACCGGCGTACCATCGGCAGGATTGAATTCATGGAAAAATGTCTGATCTGCCGGATTGTAGGCACATTGGAAGAAATTATTCAGATAGGCCATCCCGACATAAAAAATAAAATCATCATTTAGCATCCGAGAGGCATTTAAGAGGTACAACGCCTGGAGGGCCATCAAACTGGAGGTGGTTGAATTTTTGTCCGGCACTCGATCCGGAACCAGGCCGGTTTGGGGACTACTAATATCCCAGAATAAAAGGGTAAGCCGGCGGGCCCAATTTAAATATTGGGTATTATGGGTTTGAAGCGCGGCATACACAAAAATGTTGGCAAAGAGCCCCGAATCCTGAATTCGCATGACCGGGTGCTCCGACGTAGCCAGGGAACCGGTGTAATAGTCAGCCGAATGATGGAATTTAAAATTATTTTTATCATAAAAATGATGTTCGTAAAGCGCGTCGGTGTAGCGCTGCATGACCTGGGGCGCTACCCGCCACATTTCGGGTAAGAGGGGAATCGCTGTCTCAAGCTGGTGTAAATGCTGTACAATTGTGTCTTGAACGACATTGTAAAACATACGTTGGCCGTAAGCTAATAGTCCGGTTGAATCACTGACACAATGTTCAAAGAAGAATTGTAAATACTCGTTGGCTGCCTGCTGATATTTTTGATTTTCAGTGATTTCCGATAATTTGTAAAAAGTTTGCAGGGTGGCACTATCATAATATAAATTCGAGCTAAACGGGTTAGGTTGGGTAGTACGAATCGCGTCAGGAGCGGCTGTCGGTGCGGGATTTTTAAATAATGGTGCCTGGGTTTCCAGATCCAATAGCGACAAAAAAAGGGGTGTTGATTTTTTGCCATATTTATCTGTGGCTTTATTGAATAAAGTCTGAGCCACCTCCTCGACAGCGGAAAGATAGTGCTCGTAATCCCAGCCGCCGGACATATCGAGAGTTCGATCGGGTTCAGATTTTGAATTGTCACAGGTTGGTAAACAACCCACGCTCAGACAAAGAACAAACTTTATTATGATTTGAAAACGTGCCATTCGATTACCCTTTTATATCGTGAAATCAATCTTAAGCATGATTTAATGATGTATGTTATCAAGGTGGTGCCGTCGGTAAAATCGGGTATCACCAGGTGAAGACCGTCTTGACTGAATATAGGAAATTTTTTGTTATTTGTCAACTTTAAGGATTGAAAAAATGAATGATTACAATAAAGTTTTGGCAAATGTTTTTTTTGGTTAAATCAATAAAGGGTGTTCAAACAAGTTATAATAACCAATATAAAAACAGGAAGATAACAGATTGATTTTTAATTAGCTGGTTTTTTCATTGTTAACCAAAATTGAACTCACCCCCCGGCCCCCCTCTTAAAAAGAGAGGGGGAGTAACTTATTGTTTTATTATTAGTTCAATAATAACTCCCCATTCTCTTTTCAAGAGAAGGGGGTTGGGGGGATGAGTTTTTTCATCACTTTGTTTTAACACCCTCCAATAGACTCAGTAATGAGAATTTTAAAATATTGTTCACCTGGATTATTCATAAATTTTTGCCACAAAGCCACTAAGTCACAAAGAAAACATTTAATTATAAATACCAGCAAATTCAAATATTATTTTTTGGAATGAGCCTTTGGAATTCATCGGATTTGACATTGACATTTTTAAAATGCTGTTTAAGCTCAATAAAAATATTTGTGTCAATTCCAGAATAAAGGTTTTTTCTTCTCTTTGTGCCTTAGAGTCTTAGTGGCTTAAGAATTATTCAGGTTCAATGCAAATCAGTGGAAAGTAAGTTTTCCGGGAAGTGTTCATCTGAGATTACTATAAAATATTGGGACAATTTTCAATACCTGAAAACAAACCCACCCCCACTCGCTCCCGCGCCGTGGGCCATAAATAACACTGTCATGCCTCGTTTTAGTTTACCGGTTAGTATCATTTCGTGTAAATTAATCAAACTCATCGCGGCAACGGTATTTCCATATTTGCAGAATGAACTGGTACTTTTTTCTTTGGGGACATTGATTCGTTTTAATTGGGCTTCCCAGGTCATGGTGGTTTGGTCGCAGGTGATAAAGACATCGATATCGTCGAGGGTGAGGTTGGTCTCAGTCAGTAGCTTGTTGGTTACCAGCTCGCAGGAATCGATGACGGATTCATGCACGACCATGCCGTCAGGCATTTGCATATTGAACATTTCGTCATTAAAGGCTTTGCTTTTATTCAACAGTTCGGTCCCAAACGGGATGTAGGAATAATCAAAGTAGGTATTGTCGGTGTAAAGATAGGTGGCTAAAAAGTGCTGAGTGTCGGATCGACCCAGTAACATGCCGACAACTGCGTCCCCCTGCAGGAAAATGGTGCGGGTGTCTTTTTTATTTTTGGTATTGGCCAATCGACTGGAAATATCGCCTCCCAGAATAAGGACATAATCATCGCCTGAATCAATATACCGGATTACCATGTCCATCAGGTGAACGAAGCCGCTGCAGGCAGCCAGAATATCGAAAGCGGGAATGCCGCGCCGAATGCCCAGTTTTTTTAAGACGGCAATACTGGTGGCCGGAACGATTTGATCGCCCATCAGTTTGGTGTAAATCACCCGGTCCATTTTTTCAGGATCGAGTTGGGCCTGGTCAAGACATTGTTTGGCGGCCTGGTACAAGAGATCGGAAACCAGAGTATTTTCATCGGCGTAACGTCGCTCTTTAATGCCAATTGCATATTGTACCGCTCGGTCGGTGGCAATTAAATCGTGGCGTTGGATGATATCATCGTTACTCACCACTTTGTCCGGAACGACCACACTCGTTGATAAAATTTTGGCGAAACGGTCAATGTTTAATGGTTTTGCTTCAAGATATTTTAACTGGGATAACATAATTTTCCTTGTAATGGTTTACGGTTTCTTCTCGGAATCCATATTTGCTTCAATGTACTCAACTAAATTTTTAAAAACCAGTTTATCGCCACTGGTGTCCATCAGGGGGACTCCGAATTTTTCAGATAATTGAAAACCCAGTTCCACAATCGCCAGTGAATCGGCACCGATATCGTCGACGATGTGGGAATCCGGTTGAAGTTCGTCATCTTTTAATCTTAAATAGTCACTAATGATTTTCTTGGCACTTGTATAAACATAGCCATTTTGGTCGATTTCCATGATTTCATTGCCCTCTCTAATTTGAGTTTTGTGGTAATACCCTTGCGAAGGTTCGATTTTATGATAAACTCAATATACAGGTAAATGATATTTTTGTTAAAGGGTGTTCAAACAACTGGGTACAAGGCCATAATAATTAATCAGATAGTGATTGATGTTTTTTAATAGAAATTTTTTCGATTTTGGATGAAAATAAACTCACCCCCCGGCCCCCTCTCTTAAAAAGAGAG
>Ga0180437_10005739_pt1 | contig 16839 bp, 11 predicted proteins | sample SS_ome_4_FD_132410 | JGI IMG/M metagenome (GOLD analysis project Ga0180437, IMG submission 132410) | Hypersaline lake sediment archaeal communities from the Salton Sea, California, USA - SS_3_D_1 metaG | ecosystem: Environmental > Aquatic > Non-marine Saline and Alkaline > Hypersaline >... | reverse complement strand
GTCTTCGCCGATGCAACTGACGACGGCTCCCTGGGCGCCGAGCGCCTGTGCGTGGTAGGCAAAATTCGCAGGTGCGCCTCCGAGCTGCTTGCCGGCGGGCAGCATGTCCCAGAGTATCTCCCCCAGACCGACACAAACATACTTGCCCTCTTCGGTCACGGGCTACCCCACACCAATAACAATGCCGTCGTTATCATCCTCAAGCTCCCGCCGCAGTTTTATCAACTCAGCCTTGAGTTCTTTGACAACACCTCGGTAGGCCGGGTCATCGTAAACATTTTTCATCTCCTTCGGGTCTTTCAGCAAGTCGAAAAGCTCCCATTCCGGGGGTGTGGGCTCTTTTTTGGCACCTTTGGCATTAAGCGGCAGGCCGTAATAATAAATCAGCTTGTACCGCTTGGTGCGAAGGCCGAGATGCGCGGCAACGTTAAAATGTGCGCCGTGCATCCAGTACCGATAGTACATTGATGTGCGCCAGTTCTTCGGCTTTTTGCCGCGAAGCAGCGGCCTTAAGCTTTTTCCCTGCATGTCACCGGGGACGGCGGCGGCCGCATAATCAAGAAACGTCTCTGCAAAGTCCACATTCAAAACAATATCGTCGCTGCTGCTTCCGGCCTTAATCTCTCGCGGATAACGAACAATAAGGGGCATGCGGAGCGATTCTTCGTACATAAACCTCTTGTCGAACAGGCCGTGCTCACCCAAAAAAACGCCCTGGTCCGAAGTATAGATTACTATGGTATTATCCCCCAGGCCGGATTCGTCGAGGTAGTCGAGGACTCTGCCGATATTGTCGTCAATGGAGGCGACACAACGAAGATAGGCCTTAATGAAATACTGGTACGCGCATCGCTTTTTCTGCCCGCCGGGCAGGTTAGCCGTTTCGGCGCGGACATTGTTGAACTGGTCGCCCTGAGTTCCATGCAGAAAGACCGTCTCTTCCATTCCTATTTTTTGGGTGGCGCGTTTGATTGCCTCGCCGCGGTTGCTATAGTCATCGAAAAGACTGTCCGGCTCGGGGACATCCTTCTGGTAAAGATGCGCGTGTTTCCTGTCATATTCCCACATATCGTGCGGGGCCTTGTGATGATACAGCAGACAAAACGGTTTATCTTTCGGTCTGTTCTTCAGGAAATCAAGGGCCACATCGGTTATGACGTCCGTGACGTAACCCGGATGCACGCGGCCTCCCTTTCTCCCGTCCTGCCACGCACTGCCCTTTTCCTTCATAAGCGGGTCGAAATACAATCCCTGACCCGGCAGGACATTGTAATAATCAAAGCCGGTCGGCTCGGTCTTCAAATGCCACTTGCCGACTATGGCCGTATGGTATCCGGCCGCCTGCAACAGCTTCGGAAAGGTCTGCTGCGAGCCATCGAAGGTATCCGACAAAGTCAACACGCCGTTCTTATGACTGTACTTACCTGTCAAGATGGTCGCCCTGCTCGGCGTGCAAATCGAATTCGTACAAAAACAATTGTCAAATCGCATACCCTCATTCGCAATGCGGTCAAGGTTCGGCGTCTTATTGATTTTGCTCTCGTAGCAGCTCATCGCCTGGACCGCGTGGTCATCGGACATAATAAACAGTATATTCGGGCGCTCGGCCCCCCTGCCGGGGCTACCGGTCCGAGCGTTCACGCATCCCGGCACGGCCAGCGCCGCGACGCCCCGCCCAATTACCCGCAAGAAATCGCGTCTATTCATCGTGGGAATTGCCCTCTCACAAATCGATCATGACCTTCAGCGTCTTGTCACCCTGAGCGTCGATGAATTTATATGCGTCGGCATACTTGTCGAAAGGAAAGTGCTTTGTAACCAATGGCTTGGTTATGACATCGCCGCCGGCAATGAGCTCGACCGCCTTTACATAGTCCTCGTGCTTGTACATCAAAGTCCCGACAATGGTCTGCTCCCTGTCGCCTACGATGGACATATCGATTCGGGGCTTCTCGCCGAATACACCCAATACCACAATAGTTCCGCCCTTCTGGATATTCTGAACGGCCGCATCCATCGTAGCTTCCACGCCGACCGCCTCAAAAGCAACGTCAAAACCCTCATCGCCGAAAACACGTTTCGCCGCCTCTGCCAATGGCTCTTTGGCGGCATTGGAGGTATTCGGGGTACCGCACTGTCTGGCTATATCAAGGCGAAAGTCACTGAGGTCCGTAATAAGAATCTTTGCCGCGCCCCGGCAGCGGACCACCTGTGCAACGAGATTGCCGATAGGGCCTGCCCCCAATACAACCACATTCTTTCCGGCCAGGTCACCCCCCCTGCCGGTCGAATGCACCGCGACGGCCGTCGGCTCGACCAGGGCCCCCTGCTCAAACGTCAGTGAATCCGGCAGCGGGACTATCTTGTCTTCGGTGGTGACGAACAAGTCCTGCGCGCAACCCGGCGCCTGGAAGCCCTCCACCCTGAGAACGTCGCAGATATTGTAATCGCCGCGGCGACACGGGCTGCATTTGCCGCAGACCAACTGCGGCCGGGCCGTGGCCTTGTCGCCGACCTTCACCTTCGTGACGCCATCGCCGACCGCCTCCACCCGAGCTGAGAACTCATGGCCCTGCACGACCGGATAAGAGGTAAAGGGATGCTTGCCGTGATTGACGTGCACATCGGAGCCGCACACACCTATCGCCTTGACTCGCAACAATATCCGGCCGGGACCGACCTTCGGCTCGGCAACGTCGACAAACTCAATCTTGCCCGGCTCTGTCATTACTGCCTGTCGCATATCTTCTTCTCCTTGAATTCACACAGTACCTGCCTGTCAATATACGCCATACTCCTGTAATGTTTCCCACCATGCCATAATGTTCTGCGGCGGGACACCGTTTTGAATTACATGTATCGGCGCGAAAACAAAACCGCCGCCCGGCGCCAAATCTTCAATTCTTCTTCTGGTCTCGTCCCTGACCTGGCCGGGCGTCCCAAAGGGCAGCACAAATTGCGTGTCACAACTGCCGCCCCAAATCGTCAGGTCCTTGCCGTATTCTTTCTTGAACCTGCCGGTGTCATCCATTCCCGCACAGTTTACCTGCCAGGGGTTCATAATGTCAACACCGGCCTCAATCAACAAAGGAAGTGACTCCCAAACGGCCCCGTCATTGTGGAAAAAAATATACACTTTCGACTCTGCTTTCTCCTTGATGAATTCGAACAGCCTTTTGTGATAAGGCCAAATCATCTCCTTGTACAACTCAAGAGACACCAGCAACCCCCTCTGGCCGCCGAGATCATCGGCCGTCGAAACCACAAGGACGTTCTCACCCACCGTCTCAAGGGCCTTTTGCCAATACTGCATCTTGATTTCGAGCATCCTGCTCATAATGGCGTGGACGAGCTTCTTGTTGAGTATCATATCGGCGTAGAATTTCTCATAGCCGGTCATCCACATCGCCGTCTCCCACATCCCCGAATTCATTCTGCCAAGCACATAAGCCTTCTTGTCGCTGTAAACAACCTGGTCGGCTTTGGCCTTAAGATTTGCATATCGGGCAGCATCGAGCGGGTTGGGCCACGGGTAGTCCTCAACATCCCTGACCGTCTGCGCATCCCTTAACGGGCTGTAGAACAAATCGTAATAATGCCCGCCTTTTGCCGGCATTCGCCAGCCCATACCGAACTCGTCGTACAACACATAATGGTCGTCCTGCAAGCCAAGGTCTCGGGCCAGACCCCGCTCGGATGGCGCTTCCGGAGAAACATTCTTGACGTCGATTCTTAACCTCTCGATAATCTCGTCGCCGGTGTCGGCCATCTGCGTGACTTTGTCCCTCACCTTTACGTCGTCCGACAAACCGAGATACCTGCGCAAATCCCTCAGCGCATTGACATTAATGCCTGTAACCATTGTCCCGCCGATGTCGAATGGAATGCGGTCCGGCTCCCTGTGTTCCAGGGCCCTCTTGACACGTTCGAAACTTGTGTATTGCATGTTTTAGCGTCGCCGTTTGACCGGCGATGTTCGCACAATTGTCCAAATCGGGGCAGATACTTACCGCTCAGCAGGGAGTGACGCCCTTCTTCAGAATGATATTTCCGTACTTGGCGGTCTCGCCGGTCATAACCACCGCGAAGGCGCTTTTGGTCCGCTCATAAAAATCGAAACGTCCGATGCGGGCGATAGCCGGTGTCCCCGGGGCGTGCCTATCCACGGGTACACGGTACGATTTCTCGACGGCCGGGTCGAGCGTGTCGCGCGGTTCGGCCGCCATCATTATCAGGGGACTATCCACGTAATCGTCGAGCGCAAACAGCGGCAGGATTGCATCCAGCAGGTCGGCTATGCGGACACCGTCGGCCCGCAGGATACGGCTGTTGTACGTTTCGCCGGGGAAATGGGCGTCGGCCAGAACGATTTCATCGCCGTGCCCCATCCGAGTAAGAACCCCCAGCAGTTCGGGACCCAACAACGGTGAAATTCCTTTGAGCATATCTACTACTCCTATGTACCTTCCGCTGATTCTGCGCCGAACTCACGAGCCAGAACAGACTACTTACGGAAAAGGTAATACAACACAACCATAACCATGAACAAGAACAGGGCAACTATCCGCGGGTCACCTGCACGTTTAACCGCTCCCTGGCGAATTGCCTGCAGCGGGTGTTCCCAGCAGACATTTTCGAGTTTCGCCGGGTCCGGGGCGGGCGTGTTGAGACTGACGATGACATAAATAACGATGCACATTGCGCACAGTATCGGCCCGACAATCATAAAGGGCAGCCCGAGGCCCTGGACAGTATCGGTTACCAGTCCGGCAAATCCTTCCCTCGGACTTGCCAGAAGCGCCCTGCCGACAACGGGCATATCCATCACGAAATACACCAGCCCGACCGCGCAGCCGACAGCGAACGTCGTCAGTGCCGCCTTATTGGTGCCTCGCCTCCAGAAAACACCAAGCAGAAATACGGTTGTCACCGCCGGGGCGAAAATCATAGGGATTTTGTTGATTGCCTCGAAAATGGTGCCGAACTGGTCGCCCTGTGTTGACCACAACATCGCGAGAACCATTACGACCGCAGCACTGAACCTGCCGATGGTGACCTGGGTCTCATCCTTTATGTCCGGCTTCATACGCTTGATAACATCGACGGATATGAGCGTCGCACAACTATTAAGCGCCGCGGCAATAGTGCTCATCAACGCCGCCAGCAGCCCCGCCGCCAGCAGCCCCTTTACGCCGAGCGGCACAAGATGGTTTATCATACCGGGCAGCGTCAGATTAAAATCAAGCATCTCGTCTTCTCTCGCATAGCGCCCCTGCCTTATCAACGAATCCACGGCCAGTTTCTTGAATGCGGGCGGCAATGCGTTTTCGGCCCCTTCCTTGATCACGCATTTGCCGTTCTGCTGCTCAAGGGCTAATTCCTCGCCTGCCATCTTCAGCAACAGTTCGCCGGTCGGTTTCTCCACCCTTGAGATCGCTGGGTCACTAACAAGGTATGCAATGGCCTTTTCTCTGGCGTCGTCCTTGAGCGGAATATTAATCCTGCCGCTCGTGTACATCAGGTAACCGATGACGCCCGGGAAAACCATAAGGAAGACCGGCAGAATCTTCAGAAAGCCGGCAAACAGCGCGCCGTTCTGTGAATCACGTTCGCTCCTCGAGCCCAGTACGCGCTGAACGATGGTCTGGTCGCTGCACCAATACCAAATACCGAGGACCGGATACCCCAACAGCACCGCCAGCCAGGAATATTCATTTAAGTTCCCTTTGGCGTTGGTGAGCGAATGAACCATGCTCATTTGATTGGGCTTGATAGCCGCCCTGAAATCGGCGACGCTTTCGATGCCGCAATTCGGCAGGTACTGTATGCCCAGCACGGTCACCAGGATGGCGCCGCCTAACAGCAGGAAGGTCTGTATGGTCTCGGTAACGACCACGGCTTTGAGGCCGCCGAGCGCGGTGTAGATAACGGTCACTGCGGAAATAATCAGGATCGAATACACGACCTTAATCCCAAGAAAACTCTGAAACAGCTTGGCGCCGGCGAAAATACTGATTCCGATGTGGATGAGCAGAGCGCCCGTGATTGCCACGAAGGCCAGACAGGTCCTCGCCTGCGGGCTGTAGCGTCTTTCGAGGAATTCGGGCAGCGTCGAAATCCGGCTCTTGAAGTAGAAGGGCGCAAAAACCAGTCCTAAGATAATCAGGCAGAAAGACGCCATCCACTCGAAGTTTCCCATCACCATTCCGACATCGGCGCCGGCGGCGGCCAGGCCCACCAGGTGAATGGTGGAAATGTTGGAGGCGAAAAGCGCCGCTCCGATGCTGAACCAGCCCAAGGATTTGCCCGCGAGGAAATACTGCTGGGTGGAGGCGTGCCTTCGGAAGCCCACCCATATACCGATAATCATGATACCCAGCAGATAAGCAATGATGACGCCGAGGTCAAGTCCGGAGATTGCCATTTTTGCCAAAACCATATACTCCCCTTTCGAAAAACAAAGCATCCTTCACCTGCGGGCGACCGTGACCGGCGGTTTGATGCAGCGGCCGGCCCTGTCGCCTCATTCGAGACTCATCCGGGCGGCATTTTTAACATAGACCCCAAGCGCTGTCCAGAAAAAAACCGTATGTTCAAATACGGTCCTCGCTAATCCGCTGCGGGCCAAAGCGCCACTTCAACCGGCTCTGTCGATTCGGTGCGGAACCAGACAACCAGGTTGCTGCTGCGGGCGGTACGATGGTGCCCGAAACGGAAATCCCTGCCCCTGTCGATTTTCTCGCCGTTAACCTTCAAGGACACACCGGCGCGGCCCCAGTCTTCGATGACAAAAGCAGGATTGACAACCGGTGAACCTTCGCCGGCCGCCAGCGTCAATTCCACCCTCGATGGCTCACCCACTTTCTCACACCCCAGCACATACGCCCGCCCAGTGGGGTCGTAACCCCTGCCCCTGACGGCCCCGCGCTTCACTTCCATCGGCGGCGCATACAGCCACGATTTAGCTAATGGCGCCAGCTCCGCTGCCGGCTTGTTGGTCATGCCATGCAACATAATCCAGGTCCTGGATATGCCGTCCTGCGAGTATTGCTTCCACTCAATGTGCGTCAGCGAGGAGTGCGATGGTCTGGTTGCCGAAGTGGCTTCCGTGGTATCGGACTTCTCCTGCGCCACCGGCCAGTGATTCCACCAGTTGAAGTAGGAATTCCTGCCGTGACCCCCATAGACTTTTATTCGCACCCCATCCGGATTCACCACCGTGAACGGCTTGTACGGATTCTTGAAGTTTATAACCTGAATACAGGGCTCATCCGGCGGGTCACGAAGCGGCGGACCGCCGTCTTTGGTCCATACGTATGTCTTGCTTTGGCCTTTTAGGTTGGCAAAAGTCACCGCATCAAAGTTGATGTTGTCTTCCGGTATGGTGCCGGGCTGATTGACCACAATCCCTTCCTGGTACTCTATCCAATCCTTCTGAGGTGAGCCGGTATGAATCGTTGCCTTGCGCACACCGACGGAATCCGGGTAAATTGTGTAGTATTCGTCGACCCAGTCCGCCCAGCCCGTCATTTTGTCCCTGTAAGGCTGCAAGTAATCCAGGTCAACCGGTGAGTAACGCCAGTGTACAACCACTCGTGCGGGATTGCTTTCCACTATTCGCACGTGCGAATACCGGCACTGCTTGTCCGACATAGGCTCGCACATACTGTTGCAGCCGCCCAGATGGCCCCGCCGCTCGAAGAATTCATTGGTGTACCACGCGCCGTCGTATGTTGCCCAGTGCGGAATATAACTGGTGCCGCGCCAGAACACGAAGCGGTGGTCGAATTCATCGAAGCGAACAACCACATCGGCGTCGTCCGCTATCTTCCAGAGCTTGTCCCAGGCCGGTTCGTACTTCAGCGTTTCGTAATAAGCCCCGAACCGTCCGACACCTTTCGGGCCCGAGGGAAGCCTTAACCGTGTCTGCTCGCTCAAATCATCAGACTTCTTCTCAGCCTTGGTTACTTCTTCTGCATCATCAGAGGCCAGGGAAGAAACGCCGGCCTCCGATGAAAACGAAATCGTGACTGCTTTTGTCGATTCCGTTTCAAGCCAGACAATCAAGTCAGTGCCTTCAAAACTGTGGTTGTAACCACAGCGAAAGCCCCTGCCGGGCTTAAGCTTCTTCCCGTCAACCCTCATAGCCACCGGGGCATGACCCCAATTTTTCAGAACAAAGGCGGGATTGACCAGCGGAGACTCTTGACTTGCAGCCACGTCACACTCCAGCGTCAAAGGCTCGCCGTTCTCCTCACAGAACAGCACGTACGCACGCTGGTATTTATCGTAGCCTTCGCTGTGAAAATTACCCGAGGTTATCACCAGCGTCGCAGGATAATTCCATGACCTGGCCAGGGGCGCCAATTCCGTCACGGGTTTGTCCGACATACCGCAAAGAGAAACGGCGGTGAAGCTATTCTTCTGTGCGTCGTGAACAATCGCGCGCGAATCCTCAATGGACTGAGCCAGAGAGCTGTGAGACGGCCGGTCCGGCACCGCCGTCCTGCGCCCGTCATTGGGCAGTTGCGCAACCGGCCAATGGTTCCACCACGGGAAATGAGACCAGCCCTCCTCGGTGCAGCACCTCATAAGCTTCGGCCGACTGTTCGGCTGCCATATAATAAAAGGCTTGTAGTCAGACTTAAGATTCACAATCTGAATGGTGGTATCACGTAGCTTGCTGTCATCCCGCTCGACATCCGCCCAGGTATATGTCTTCGATTCGCCATCCATATTACCCCAGGTCAGAGCATCCAGCTCCATATTGTCCTCCGGACGCGTGCCGGGCTGATTCAACACAATCGTCTCCTGCCACTCGTGACTGAGGTGATTGCTGTGCAGTATCTGCTTTCGGGTTGAGACGCCGTCCGGATAGATATAATAATATTCGTCAGCCCATTCGCCCCACCCATCCTTGTCTGCGCCGAATATGCCGTACACTATATCCGAGATAGCATAACGCCAGTGAACAACCACACGGGCGTCGTGGTTTTCGAGAAGCCGAACGTGTGAGTAGCGGCACTGCTTGTCCGCCATGTGCTCGGCGCAGCCCCACGGTGATTTTCCTCCGCCGGCCCGCTCTAAGCTCTGGTCGCCCATCCACCGGCCGTTTTCGGCCACCCAGACCGCACCGTAACCTGTTCCTCGCCAGAAGAGCATCCGCACGGGAGACTCATCGAAGCGCACCATGATGTCCGGGTCAGGCCCCACGCGCCAGAGTTTTTCCCATTCATCACTATAGCGCAGACGGCAGTAGGCAGCCCCAAAGCGGGCCGGCAGATCCTTCGGCCCGGACGGCATCACTCGCCACTCCAACGGCTGCACCTGTCTCGGTCTGCTGAACGTAAACGACCGGCGAATTTCATCGCCGTCCACAGCTTCGTTGTAAAGCTTCACCTCATCAATAAGACCATCGAAAATCATGTTGGACGGCAGTGCTTTGCTCGGATCCCGCTCGGTGTTGGCCGGCGACATTTTCCTGCTGCTCATACCTATCAGCAGATTATATCCAACTTCAGGCGTCACCACACCGCTCACCGCCAGTGAACCGACGTTTGTGCCGTTAATGTAGAGATCAATGCCCTCGTCCTTATCAAATGTCCCCGCCACATGCGACCATTTCAACAGCGGCACCGCCACCTGCGACACACACTGCCTCAACTGGCCGTCTATCATCAGCTTCATCCCAATGTGTCCCTCGGAGTCGATGCCAAAAGACAAACGTTCGTTGCGTTCGGGAGGCGGCGCCTCCCGCGACAACTCCCTGGTCTTAACATAATCTTCATCCATCCGGCTGTGGCTCAGGGCCGACGGGCTGACCAGCGTCTTCGCCTGTTCCCGCCAGCTCCAGTAAAGCCGCAGAAAAGACGGGTCGCCGTCCTGAAAATAGGAAAGAACAATCCGATATTTCTTTCCCTTCTCCATGGATACGTTGCCCATCCGGGCCTCGCCCCTGCCCCAGCCGTCAATCACAACCTTCTCGTCGATTTCCAGCTTGATTCCGTTGTCGGCTTCGGCGATGAAAGTCACCTCTCCGGTGGTCGGTGCCTCGATGTACCCGCGCCAGCGCGCGGACCAGTCGTTCAGCCCGCCGGTCCACTCATGATCGACAACCTCGAGCAGGTCGGCGCCCGACGGGTTGGTGAAATCAGCCTCATTGAACTGTGCACCAACCAGTCCAGGCTTTAGCTGCAAATCGCCGACATCCCGTCTTTCGCCGACCACGTCGCCGGCCTGATCCACAATCCCCGTCCAGTTCCAGGAATAGGTCTGCGGGGCAATCCAAGCCTCAACAGTAAAGGCTTCCACCAGACGCGGTGCGTTTTGCGCCTCACGCACAACACGCGTCGTATAGCCGTCGAACTTCAACGCGCTGCCTCTGACGCCGCGAACGTACTGCGAATTACCCAGCAGTGCATCATCGACCCGCCCAACGCTGTCACGGGCAATATCCTCCTGCGGCAGATTGAACTTCCACCACGCCACAAGCGGCCCCGCAGCCGGACAGACCGGAGCACTACACAGCACCCATCCCAGCACGATTACTCCTGAAAGAATTGCCTTCTTCATCAAAAAACCTCCTTATCAACGTTCGACTATTCGTTCCAAATAATAGGCCGCCAATGATAACACTAATCGGCCTGTGGTAAAAGCAAAATTCTGACCGGCTCAACCGACTCTATCATCAGCCAGACCACCAAATCGTCGCCTTCAAGCCTGTGTCGGTGCCCAAGGCGGAAAATCCTGCCGGCCTTGACATTATTGCCGTTGATTTGCGATACGGCGTCAACCTCGCCCCAGTTTTCTATAACAAATGCCGGATTGATAACCGGCGATTTCACGCTGGCCGCCAGTTCGAACTCAACAGCGCCTCCGCTGCCGCCTTCTCTTGTCAGAATAAACGCACGCTGGTCCCGACTGTAGCCCTGGCTGCTGAAACCTCCACTGATAATCTTGAGCTCCGGCGGCTCCAGCCAGGAATGCGCCACGCCGACCAGATACTCAATGGGCTTGTCAGTCAAACCCATAATAAACCGCCCCGTTCTGGTGATGCTGCCCGGGTGCGTCCGCGGCTCCGGCACACGGGGCGACGTTATCGCAGAACTCGATACCCGGTCCGGTGCCAGCGCATACCGTCCGTCCGAAGGGGCCTGCGAAACAGGCCAGTGGTTCCACGTCGGAAAATGCGAATACTCCGGTCTGACCTCGGGCTGCCAGCCGTATGGCGTGATCCGGCTGCGAGGCTCGTAAACATAGCACGGCTTAAAGCGAGACTTCAGATTGACAATACAAACGTTCGCGGCCGGGATGGGGTCCTTGAAACGCCCCTGTTCATTGCCCGGCCACCTATCCCAGTTGTATGTGCGGCTCTGGCCTTCCATATTGGCCAGTCTCACCGCATCGAGACTGATATTGTCCTCCGCCTTTTGCCCCGGATTGTTGAGCACGGTCGGCTCTGTCACGCTGAACCCGCCCATCCCGTGCACGAAGAAATTCCGGGTCGCCATCCCATCCGGATAGATGTAATAGTACTCATCGGCCCAGCCGCCCCACCCGGTAACCGGATCGACGACCCCGTTGTTGTACATCACGTCCACGATCGCGTATCGCCAGTGAACAACCACCCTCGCATCGTTTTTTTCGATGACCCGCACGTGAGCAAAGCGGCACTGCTTGTCGGACATGTGCTCGGCGCACCCCGCCGGCCCGCCGCCCTCGGCGCTCTGGTCCCCGACCCAAATGCCGTTTTCCGTGACAAGGTTCATATTAAAATTCGTCCCGCGCCAGAAGGCCATTTTGTATCCGCCGTCGTCAAATGTCACTACCACATCCGGATGCTCCGCGACCCGCCACAGCGAGTCCCACTCCTCATAGAATTTCAGCCGGCAATAGACTGCTCCGAACCTGTTGCTGTCCGCCGGCAGTTGCGGCAGCTTGCGCCATTTGAGCCGCGGCGCACCTTTCGGTCTGCTCGCCTGATAATTCTTCGCAATCTCCGCTGCTGTAAGTCTTCGATTGTAGATTTTCACCTCGTCGATGATTCCGTCGAAGGAATATGACGTTGGAAAGTTAACACTCTTTCGCACCAGCGCCACCGGGTCAAGCAGCGTCTTGCTGTGATTCCGGCCGATCTGAAGGTCCATATCGGCGGCATAATCGAACTTGCCCCTTATCGGCATCGAACCTGCAACCTTCCCGTCGATGTGAATTGTTATGCCCTCATCGCTGCCGAACGTGCCGGCGACATGTGACCACTTTTCCATAAATGGGATGGTATCTTCGCTCGTGCACTCATACCACTTGCCGTCAACCGCCAGGTGCAGCCCAACGTGCCCAATCACGTCTATCCCAAAGAAGTAGCCCGCCTTGTGGTCTCTCTGCTGGTTCACCACAGCGCACCAGTTCCACGGATACGCCTGAGGCGCCACCCAGGCCTCAACCGTGAACTCATCCTCTAATCGCGGCGCGTTGTCAGCCTTGTGAACAACGCGCGTCGTAAAACCATCGAACTTTATCGCGCTTCCGCTGACTCCCTCGATGAATTTGAAATTCCCCTCAATCGTATCTTTGACTCCGCTGCCGCTGTCCAGCGTTGCCGTTCCCTTGCCCTCGTCAAACCTCCACCACGCCAGCGGCTCGGTCTCTGCCCCAGGAGCTGCATTCGATAACAAAATACCAATCACACAACCAATCATCGCTTTTCGCATCAGGCCTCCTTCGCACAAGAAACCTTCACTGAGCAACCGGGCTAATCGACACCCTAACCGGCTTCGTTGATTCTATTTTTATCCAAACCACCAGGTTCGTTCCATCCGGTGTGTGGTCGTGGCCCAGGCGGAAATCCCTGCCACGTTCGATGCTTTTGTCGTCAATCTTGAGCAGCCCACCCGCCTGCCCCCAGTTCCTGATTACAAAAGCAGGGTTGATAACCGGCGACTGCTCGCTCGCCGATAACTCAAAATCGAGCTTCGCTTCCTGTTTTGTTTCCTTCACCAAGATATACGCCCGCTGGTCCCGGCTGTATCCTTCGCCGCTAAAGCCCTTCGTGACAATCTTCAGTTGCGGCGGCTTCAACCAGGACCTCGCCAAAGGCGCGAGCTTTTCAATCGGCTTATCGGTCAGGCCCATAATGAACCGGCCCTCCACAGAACCATCCCGTCTCTGTTTCATAGGCGGCTCGGGTGAGGTCACCGCCGAACTCGTCACGCGGTCTGCAACCACCGGATAAAAACCATCGGAAGGGTCCATAGAAGTCGGCCAGTGGTTCCACGTCGGAAATTTCGAGTATTCCCGCCGCAGCTCTTTCGTGCCGCCGCCGTAAGGGATAATACTCGTGCCCGGCTCGTAAATATAATAAGGCCTGCTGACCGACTTGAAATTCACCAGGCAGATATTTGCGTTAGGCAGCGCATTGGTAAAGGGCGCCCCGGTCCTGCCGCTGCTCGGCCACCGGTCCCAGCTGTGGCTGCGGATTTCGCCTGCCATGGTGGCCGTAGTGATTGCCTCGACATTCAGATTGTCCTCAACCTTTTCGCCGGGATTATTCAGCGCCGCTGGCTCGGTTATGCTGCATTCATCCACGCCGTGGACTCGAAAGTATCGCACCGCAGCACAATCCGGATAAATGTAGTAGTACTCGTCGGCCCACGCACCCCACCCCGTAAGCTTGTCCTCTCGGGCAATCTTGTATAGAACATCGCAAAGAGCGTAACGCCAGTGCACGACGACCCGCGCATTATGATTTTCGATAACGCGGACATGGGCGTATCGGCACTGCTTGTCCGACATATGCTCGCAGCAGCCGATGGTTCCGCGGCCCCCCTCTTCGGCGCTCTGGTCACCCACCTATTTACCGTTTTCCGTCACCAGGTTCATATTGTAGTTCGTGCCTCGCCAGAAGACCATCTTGTAAGGCCCCTCGTCAAAACCTACAACAATGTCGGGATAGTCATGGACACGCCAAAGCGCATCCCATTCCGGGTAGAATTTCAATTTGCAGTAAACGGCTCCGAACCGGCTCGGCCCCGCCGGAAGTTGCGGCAGCTTGCGCCATTTCAGCACCGGACCCCCTCTCGGTTTTGTCGCCTGGTACGCACCCTCAATTTCCTCAGCCGAAAGGGCACGGTCATATATTTTGACCTCGTCGATGATTCCGTCGAAGGAGTAGCTTATCGGGAAGTTAACTCGCGGCCGGACCAATAACTCGGGGTTCATCTCCGTCAGCGTCAGATTTCTGCCGATCTGAAGATCCACGTCGGTCGCAAATGCAGGACTCCCTTGCACAGAAAGTGTGCCGGCGACCCTGCCGTCAATGTAAACGACAATACCACGGTCCTTATCAAACGTCCCCGCGATGTGTGACCATTTCTCCATAAAGCGAATGGCCGCGGTAGAGGTGCATTCATACCATTTGCCGCCGACAGCCAGATGAAGACCAACGCGGCCGAATGCATCGATGCCGAAAAAGTAGCCCGCCTTGTGCTTCCTTTCCTGGTTCACGATAGCACACCAATTCCTCGGATATGCCTGTGGTGCCACCCAGGCCTCGATAGTGAAACCCTCCATGAGCCGGGGCGAGTCCTGGGCTCTGCACGCTATCCGGGTTGTGAAACCATCGAATTTAATTCCGCTGCCGCTGACCCCATCGATATACTTGAAATTGCCCTTCACCGAATCCTGACGCTTGCTGACAGAATCGGCAACAGTACTGCCGCCACCCTCATCAAACTTCCACCAGGCCACCGGCCCCTCATCAGCACCGAGGCAATAACCCATCAAAACGGTCAATGTCAAACCAGCAAAGATACACCTCTTTTTCATAGGACAATCCCTAAACCACGAAGCAAACAGCACTGGGCTTGACAAAAATACCACGAATCAGCCCCGAACAAAAGCCAAATTTCCGGCTGCCTTCAGCGGTCCGCCAAGCAGGTCGAACGACTGGTGTTATGCGAGCACAGGCAGCTTTTAGTGCCTGTATCAAAACTCAACTTCTGCCGCGGTCCGCTGCAAAGACCGGCGTCGACATTCCGGGCGTCAAATGGCCTCCACGACCAAATACAAGGTCGCCTCCGGGCTTTGTGCCATGCGGCCTTGTCGCTGACCTTTTCGCTCGACCTCGCTACGAAGCCAGTCATGTTACCGGCTCTTAATCCTCTGGTGAGCTGTAAGGCAACCACTCTAAAGTCAAAGGTCAGGGTTCGGCACGGCCCGCTTTGGAGACCCTGTGAGGGCTGCTCTTCGAACCATAGCCGGCCGGCAAACAGCCGGCCCCCGCTACCTATGGAAAAATTTATAAAAAACTTTTTCCAGAAGTTATTGACAAATAGGAATCAGTACTATATTGTATCACTACAGAAAGGTCGCCGACAAGTCCATTTTCTGATGGTCCGACATCTGACGCCGGCTATCAACGGAACATCTTGTTTTGTGCAGCGTGTGCTTTACCGACTGGGGCAACGCATCCCACCCAAAAAAAGAGAAAAATGAGGGCTTGCCCCCCCAGTTTTGTACGCATCAGAGTCGTGAGTCCAGACCGAACGGCTGACTGTCGCGGCTCTGTTATCCCATACGACAGGGGCTGTCCGGAGGAGGGTGGCCCCTTTTTTTCTGCCTCCAGAGCCGCCATCGGCTGCGAGATTTCCGGCCGCCGACACTATTATCAACAGAACTTGCCGGAAAATTCCCGCCTGAGGTTAGAAATAATTCTGTGTTCAGGACACGACAGAGCGGATATAATCTGTCCCCGCTGCAAACGGCTTAACTTTGGCGAGAGACGGTTGGCATGCTGCAACGCTCAAGCGAGAAATTTAGTGAACTGGAGAAAAGGCTGGGGGCCTTCCGGGTAAAGTGTCGCCAGGCGGGACTGAAGATTACGCCCCAGCGGGTTGAGGTCTACAAAACCCTGATTCAAACCAGAGAGCACCCGTCCGCCGAAATGGTCTTCCGCAAAATCCGCAAGGTGCTGCCCAATATATCGCTGGACACCGTCAACCGGACCCTGCTGACATTGAGCGAAATCGGCGCCGCCTTTATCGTCGAGGGCACGGGCGATGCCAAGAGGTTCGACGCAAATCTCCGGAGCCACCAGCATTTCAAGTGCCAAAAATGCAAGAAAATTTTTGACTTTTACCACGAACCTTTTGACAAAATAGAGGTACCAGCAAATATTAAGAGAAAATTCACGGTGCTGAGAAAGACAGTATATCTCGAGGGTATTTGCGATAAGTGTAATAAGAAGAAATGACGGATGTGGATTCTTTATTTCTGCTGTTCATGATTCACTTTAAATGGAGGCCGTAAATGAAGCTCAAGGGTACGCAGACTGAAAAGAACCTGCTTGCCGCTTTTGCCGGTGAGTCTCAGGCACGCAACCGATACACCTATTTTGCCACGCAGGCAAAAAAAGATGGTTATGAGCAGATTGCCGGCATCCTCGAGGAAACCGCCAACCAGGAAAAAGAGCACGCCAAACGTGAGTTCAAGTTTCTCGAGGACGGCAACGTGGAAATCACCGCGGCATTCCCGGCGGGTGTCATCGGCAGCACACTCGATAATCTCAAGGCCGCCGCCGAGGGAGAGCACTACGAGAACACGCAGATGTACCCGACGTTTGCCGAAACCGCCGATAAGGAAGGATTCCCCGAAATCGCCAAGGTCTTCAGAATGATTGCCGTTGCTGAAAAACGGCACGAGGACAGATACGTGGCCCTGGCCAGGAATATAACCGAAGGACGCGTCTTCAAACGCGAAAAACCTGTGCGGTGGGTCTGCAGAAACTGCGGCTATGTGCACGAAGGAATGGAGCCACCGGATATCTGCCCCGCCTGCGCCCAT
>Ga0180437_10005738_pt1 | contig 16843 bp, 22 predicted proteins | sample SS_ome_4_FD_132410 | JGI IMG/M metagenome (GOLD analysis project Ga0180437, IMG submission 132410) | Hypersaline lake sediment archaeal communities from the Salton Sea, California, USA - SS_3_D_1 metaG | ecosystem: Environmental > Aquatic > Non-marine Saline and Alkaline > Hypersaline >... | reverse complement strand
GGGTGGCGGGCCAGGGGGCCGCCCAGGGCGCGGGAGCGGCAGCGCTGGGGGCATTGCTGGCGCTGGCGGGCCAGGGGGCTGCCCAGGGGGCGGGGGCGGCGGGATTGGGGGCGGATCTGGGAGTGGCGGCTCAGGGGGCTGCCCAGGGCGCGGGAGCGGCAGCGCTGGGGGCATTGCTGGCGCTGGCGGGCCGGGGGGCCGCCCAGGGCGCGGGGGCGGTGGCGCTGATCGTGACGCCGATGGTGACGCCGGCGGGTCAGGCGGATACAGGTGCGGAGCAGATATTCACGATCCGGGATGCGTTGCAGGTGGTGGCGGGGGCGGCGGCGGCGGCGGGGGCCGGGATGGAGGTCGTCGGTGCGGTGCAGGTGAGCGCGACGGCGGTGATCGTGTGGGTGACGCCGACGAGCCGGACGTTGGTGGTGGCGGCGGAGGACCGGACGTTGGTGGTGGCGGCGGAGGATCGGACGCTAACGGTTTGAACGCGGACTTCAGGATAACAACGGATTAAGAATCAAACGGATAGGAGGCAGAGATGCAGGTCGGGAGTGAGGCACGGGTAGAGGTAGCGGCGGGGGTGAGGGCCGGGGCAACGGTGGCGGCGGAGATCGGGTTGCGGAGCCACTGGAAGATAGAGTGCCGGGACTGGGATGGGAAGCTGAAGTGGGTGGACGAATTCGACAACCTGGTGGTGAACGCCGGGCTGGACGACGTGCTGGACAAGTATCTGAAGGGGTCGAGCTACACGGCGGCGTTTTACGTGGGGTTGACGGACGGGACGCCGACGGTGGCGGCGGGGGATACGATGGGCAGCCACGCCGGATGGACGGAGGTGACGGCGTACGACGAGGCGAACCGGCAGACGTTGACGTTGGGAGCAGTGTCGGGGCAGAGTGTGAATAACAGCGGCAGTCCGGCTGCGTTCACGATCAGCTCGAACGACACGGTGATCGGCGGTGCGTTCATCGCGACGGATAACACGAAGGGGGGCAGCACGGGGACGTTGTACGGCGGAGGGGCGTTCACGGCGGGGGATAAGACGCTGGACGACGACGATACGCTGAGCGTGACGGTGACGTTGACGGCTGCGGCATCCTAACGCGGATTTCCATGGATTGGGGACGTGGTGACAGGGGCCACGTCGCCGATGGCCAGGCCGGGGGGATGGGTGTCGCCACGGGCACTATAATGGATTAGGAAATACGAATGAGCAACAATACCTTCGTGAAGGATCCGGACGCGACGCTAGATTATACGGTGGATTGGTCGAGCTGGATGGCGGAGAGTGACGACATCGCGAGCAGTGAGTGGACGGTGCCGGCTGGTATCACGAAGGAGAGCGATACGTACGACGACGATAGCGCGACGATCTGGCTGAGTGGCGGTAGTGCGGGCTCGAGTTACGAGATCACGAATCGTATCACGACGGAGGACGGACGGTTGGAGGATCGGACGCTGGTGATCGTGGTGATGGAGCGATGAGTCTAACGATCTATACGGAGCCGACGCGGGAGCCGCTCCTCCTGGAGGAGACGAAGCTGCATTGCCGGGTGGATACGGACGACGACGACACGCTGATCCTGGGACTGATCACCGCGGCGAGGGAGCAGGCAGAGGCGACGACACGGCGGGCGTTGATCACGCAGACGTGGGACCTGGTGATGGACGCGTTCCCGGGTGAGGACAGGATAGAGTTACCGCTGCCTCCTCTCCAGTCGGTGACGTCGATCACGTACGTGGATAGTGACGGGAACACGAACACTTTTTCGAGCTCCAAGTATATCGTGGATACGGACAGCGAGCCGGGGCGGGTCGTGCTGGTGACAGGGGAGTCGTGGCCGAGCGATACGTTGCGAGCGGCGGCGGGGGTGACGGTGCGGTTCGTGTGTGGTTACGGTGATGCGGCGAGTGATGTGCCGCGGTCGATCCGCCAGGGGATGTTGCTGGCGGTGGGACATTGGTATGAGAACCGGGAGGCGACGGTGGGGGTGGGGAATATGCAGGTGTTGCCGATGGGGGTGGAGGCGTTGTGGTGGCCGTACCGGGTGTTTTCGTTCTGACACTACAACGGATTGGGAAAGGAACGGATGGGGACGGATGAGAGCGGGGCGGTTGCGGCAGCGGGTTACGATCCAGGGGAAGGTGGTCACGCAGGACACGTATGGGGCGGAGGAGATTACGTGGACGGATGTGGTGACGGTGTGGGCGGCGGTGGAGCCGCTGCGGGGACGGGAGTTCCTGGAGGCACAGCGGGAGGGGGCGGAGGTAACGACGCGGATCGTGATGCGGTACCGGGCGTCGGTGACGCCGGAGATGCGGGTGGTGTTTGGGGATCATACGTATGACGTGTTGTCGGTGATTCAGGTGGAGGAGAGGAGGAGGGAGTTGCAGTTGATGTGTCGGGAGTTAATTACGTAATGCGTGTTGCGTGGTCCGTGATGGTGACAGGGGAGATCTCGGCCGTCGGCGGCGATGTCGCCACGGAGGGATTACCACGGATGGGGAAATACACGATGGGGACAGCGAGGTGACAGCTCGGCGCTGAGCGTGGCGATCGCGAGGGGGTTGTCGCCACGGGCACTACAACGGATTGGGAAAGGAACGGATGGGGACCGGGAGATGAGGGGAAGAGCTGGGGCGAACATCCGCGGGGAGGTGGCGGTCGAAGGGCTGAAGGGGCTGCTGCTGAAGTTGGAGCGGTTGGACGCGGATGTGAGGAAGGAGCTGAAGGCGGCGACGCTGGCGGGGGCGGAGGTGATCAAGGAGCCGGCGAAGGCGTTAGCGCCCGGGCCGCACGTGGATACGGAGGTGGAGGAGGCAACGCGGGAGCGGGCGACGGTGGCGATCGGGCCGACGTGGAAGAAGTGGTACTACCGGTTTTTCGAGTTGGGGGCGCAGCCGCACGAGGTGGAGGGGTATCCGCTGGTGTTCAAGGGGGATTACGGGTTGATCATCACCGAGGACGTGGATCACCCGGGAATGGTGGCGCAGCCGTTTCTGCGGCCGGCGTTCGACGCGAATAGTGATCTGGCGGTGGAGACGGTGAAGGATTATCTAAGGTCGCGGATTCGGGAGTTGCGGTGAACACGGATTTCCACGGATTACACGGATACTATAACGGATTGGGAAAGGAACGGATGGGAGGGATGGGGTGACGTTGGAGGAGGGGTGGTACGCGCATCTGGCGGCGGATAGCGGGGTGGCAGCGCTGGTGTCAACACGGATTTATCCACTGGTGATGCCGCAGGATGTGGATCTGCCGGCGATTGCGTATCAGAAGATCAGCGGTCCTCGGGATCACGTGCACGAGGGTCCCAGCGGGCTGGTGACGGCGCGGATGCAGGTGACGTGTTTGGGGTCGTCGTATAGTGCGGCGAAGGGGTTGAGCGAGGCGGTGCGGGTGGCGGTGGATGGGTTCAGCGGGACGATGGGGACGGTGACGGTGAATGCGGCGCTGCTGGTGAACGAGGTGGATTCGTGGGCGGATGGGTTCGAGGCACCGGTGGTGAGGTTGGATTTCATGGTGTGGTATCAGGAGTAGAATGAAGAGACTACAACGGATTGGGAATGAAACGGATGGGAAGGGGGATGGTGACAAGGTCGACGTCGCCGGCGGTGGTGGTTGTCGCCAACTGGATAGTGACGAGCAGCAGGGGATGTTGGGCGCAGACAATCGAATAGAAATAGACGGGCCAGAGCCAGAAGCACCGCTCACCGTGGTGGCAGCGGAATCATCGCCGGCGACGTCGGTCCTGACGCAGGATTCCCCCTCACCCCAGCCCTCTCCCCCAGAGGGAGAGGGGGAAGAGAAGGTGCTGTACGAGGTGGGGGAGTGGAAGGGGATGACACAGTGGAGGTGCAAGCTGTGCGCGTGGGATACGTTGGACGGGGAGGAGGCGATATTGACGCATCTGGTGGCGAAGCATTTTCCGCCTGAGAAAAGGCGGAGTGGGATTTTGGTTGCGGACAAGTACGGACGGGTCAAGTCATAATAAGGAGGCAGAACGATGGCACGACAAAGTCACACGGCGCTGACGGCGCTGGGAACGAAGGGGTCGAGCTACACGGCGAATGCCGCGGATCTGACGATGACGGCAGCGGATGCGAGCAACAAGGAGGAGGTTGCGTTCACCGGGTCAGAGGTGGTAGTCGCGCACAACACGGATGTCAGTGCGCACACGGTGACGATCTCCAGCATAGCGGACGACGACCACGGACGGACGGGGGATATCACATCGTACAGCCTGGGGGCCGGGGAGTACGCGGTGTTTGGGCCGTTCGACCTGGATGGGTGGCGGCAGAGCGGGGGGCTGCTGCATTTCGAGGCGGATGACGCGACGGTCAAGTTCGGGGTGGTGAAGCTGACGCGGTTGGGGAAGTGACATTACGACGGATTGGGAAAGGAACGGGTGGTGACACGGGGAGCTGGCCACGCCGGCGGCGATGTCGCCACTACAACGGATTGAGAATCAAACGGACGGGAGGTAGGCGATGGGTATATCGGCATTTGGGACGTTGTTGAAGGTCGGCGATGGCGGGACGCCGGAGTCATTCACGACGATCGCGGAGGTGAGCAACATCGGCGGTCCGGCGTTGAAGTTGGAGCCGATCGACGTGACGAATCACAGCTCGACGGGTGGGTGGAAAGAGTTCGTGGGGGGGCTGCTGGAGGGCGGCGAGCTGTCGCTGGAGATCAATTACGATCCGACGCACGCGACGCACGACGCGTCCACCGGGTTGATTGCGGATATGGCGGCGCGGACGGTGCGGAATTTCCAGTTGGTGTTCCCGGATACGAGCTCGACGACGTGGTCGTTTGCGGCGCTGGTGACGGGGTTCGAGCCGAGCGAGCCGGTGGATGGAAAGTTGAGCGCGGCGGTGGCGCTGACGGTGTCGGGGCAGCCGACGTTGGCATAGCACGGATTTCCACGGATTGCACGGATTAGAGGGTGGTGACGGGTCACCGTCGCGGTGGCCACGGCCGTGTCGCCAATGCGGGGAGATTACCACGGATAGAGAAATACACGATGGGGATGGCGACAGGGGGAGCTAGCCAGGTCCCGGACTGTGTCGTCACGAGATTCCTCGACTCCGCTGCGCTCCGCTCGGAATGACGGCGGTGGAGGGACGCGGATTGCAGGAAGGAACGGATAGGAGGGATACGATGGGGTATTTGACGCGGGAGGAGATCCTGGGGGCGGAGGATATTCTGTACGAGGATGTTCCGGTGCCGGAGTGGGGAGGGACGGTGCGGGTGCGAGGTCTGTCGGGGACGGAGCGGGATGCGTTTGAAGCCTCGATCGTGGAGATGCGGGGTCGCAAGACGCACGTGGATACGCGGAATCTGCGAGCGAAGCTGGTGGCGCGGGCAGTGGTGGGAGAGAATAGCCAGCGGTTGTTCCAGGATGGGGACGTGCGCGCTCTCGGTGAAAAGAGCGCGGCGGCGCTGAACCGGGTGTTCGAGGTGGCGCAGCGGCTGAGCGGCCTGACCGAGGCGGATATCGAGGAGTTGACAAAAAACTCAGAGGGCGACCAGAGCGACGGTTTTACTTCCGATTAGCTCTGGCGCTTGGAATGACGGTCGGTGAGCTCCTGGCACGCATCAGCAGCCGGGAGCTTTCCGAATGGGCGGCGTTCGCGCAGTTGGAGCCGTTCGGGGAGGAGCGGGAGGATCTGCGGGCGGGGATTGTGGCGGCGACGGTGGCGAACACGGCGCGGGATCCGAAGAGGCGACGGAGGACATTCGAGCCGAAGGAGTTTATGCCGCGGTTCGGGGAGGAGAAAGAGCAGGGCTGGGAGGAGCAGTTGGCGATCGTGGAGGTGTTGAACGCGGCGTTCGGGGGGAAGGATTTACGTGATACGTGATGCGTAAGGCGTGTTACGTGTTGCGTGGTGGTGACGGTCACCGTCGCGGCCGTCGCGACGGTTGTCGCCACGGGCACTACAACGGATTGGGAAAGGAACGGAGAATGGCGACACTTGCTGCAGGAGATGGTGACACGATCGCGGGATCTACTGATGATCATATTTGATTGTCACCACGAGATTCCTCGACTCCGCTGCGCTCCGCTCGGAATGACGGAGGTGGGGGAAGGATCGGAATGACGGAGCGGCGGATAGGAGCTGGGTAGTAGTGAGATGGCGACTTTAGCGACGTTGGTGGTGCGGTTAACGAGTGATGCGAGCCAGTTTGGGGCGGGCTTGCAGAAGGCGGCGCAGGATAGCCAGGGGTTCCTGGGCAAGGTCCAGACGCTGGGCAAGGTTGCGGCCGGGGCGGTTGGGGTGGGGGTCACGGCGGCGGTGGGGGCAGTGGGGCTGGTGATCGGGAAGACGCTGCCGATGGCGGCGGATTTCCAGGACCGGTTGGTGGGACTGCAGATCGCGGCGAGCCAGTCGGGGTTGTCGTTCGATCAGTTGCACGATTCGGCGCTGGCGGTGGGTGGGGATACGCGGCTGCTGGGGGTGAGCGCGACAGGGGCCGCGGATTCGATGACGGGGCTGTACAAGGCGGGTCTCACGACCACGGAGATTTTCGGCGATCTGCAGGGGTATATGGCGGGGACGGCGCAGTTGGGGGGGGCGCTGCGGGCCTCGATCGACCTGGCGGCGGCAACGGAGCTGAATATGGTGTCGGCGAGCGACCTAGCGGCGGTGGCGCTGGCGACGTTCGGCGGTGAGCTGGAGACGGAGGCGGAGCGGGCGGATTTCGTGAACGGGGCGCTGAATAACCTGGTGCAGGCGGCAGACGCGAGCGTGGCGGAGGTGAGCGGTTTAGCGGATGCGCTGAAGAATGTGGGGCCGGTGGCGAGCTCCATGGGGATGAGCATCGAGGAGACGAATAACGCGCTGGCGATTCTGAGCACCCGCGGGATCCAGGGGTCGGAGGCAGGGACGGCGCTGAAATCAATGCTGGCGAATATGCGGCGGACGACGCCGGCAGTGACGACGGCGATGGAGGAATTGGGAGTCAGTCTGTACGACGCGCACGGGGAGTTCGTGGGATTGCCGAGCGTGATCGAGCAGATGCAGGGGGCGATGGCGGGGCTGACGCAGGAGCAGCGGGATCAGTACGTGCAGACGATCGCGGGCTCGTACGGGATGAACGCGCTGAATACGTTGCTGGCGGAAGGGACGGCGGGCTGGGATGCGATGGCGGAGGCGACGGCGAACGCGGCGGGGATCCAGGAGCAGGCGGCGGCGAAGGCGCAGACGTTCAGCGGCCGGATGGAGGCACTGAAGGGTACGCTGGAGGCGGCGGGAATCAAGATCGGGGAGGCGTTTCTGCCGGCAGCAACGACGTTGATCAACACGTTCAGCAACATCGTGGACCAGGTGGGGCCGCGGGTGACAGAGTTTTTCGAGGGGTTGGGGCCGGTACTGGAGCGAGTGGCCACGGCGATCAGCCTGTTCGTGAGCGGCCTGGCGGCGGGGGCGGATCCGGTCAGCGCGCTGCAGGGTGCGCTGGCAGGGATCGGGCTGACGGAGTTGGCGAACACGATCGGCGACGTACGGACAAAGGTGCTGGAATTGTGGGCGGTGGTGCAGCCGTACGTGGAGCAGGCGGCGGCGTGGATCGGGCAAAACGTGGAGCTGCAGGACGTATTGATTGCGCTGGGGATCGCGATCGCGGCGGTGGTGCTGCCGGCGTTGTGGGGGATCGTGACGGCGGCGGCACCGATCATCGCGGTGGCGGTGCTGCTGGTGGCGGTGGTGGCGGCGCTGCGGCAGGCGTGGGAGACGAATTTTTTGGGGATCCGGGACTTTTTCGCGGCCGTGGTAGTCAATCTGCAGACGGTGGGCCAAGCATTCGCAGCGCTGTTTCGCGGCGATTGGGAGGCGTTCATGGCGGCGCTGAAGACGATCTGGCAGAATAACTGGGATCTGATGGTAAGCGTGCTGAGCTCAATCGGCGGCAAGATCCTGGATGCAGTTCGGAGTATCATCGATCGGATCAAGACGGCGTTCACTTCGTTCGACTGGGGGGCGCTGGGAAAGGCGATCATCGACGGGATCGCGAATGGGATCAAGGCGGGGGCGAGCGCGATCGCGGAAGCAGCGAAGGCAGCAGCAAGGGCAGCATTAGATGCAGCGAAGCGGATTCTGGGGATCAGCTCACCATCACGAGCGTTCGCGCTGGTGGGGCGGCAGATGATGTACGGGATGGCGGGGGGGATCTCGGCGACGGCGCGGGTGCCGGCGATGGCGTCGATGGATGCAGCGACGAGGACTGTGCGGTCGAGCGAGACGGTGTACAATTTCGAGATGAACGTGACACCGGGTGAGTTCCGGGAGCGGGACGTGGTGGGGGGGTTCGAGGTGATGCGGGCGTTGGTGGGGGCGTAGCGGACACGGATTTCCACGGATTACACGGATTCTGACACGGATCGGAGGGTGGTGACAGGGGCGACGTCGCCGATGGCCAGGCCGGGGCGGGGGGTGTCGCCACGGGCAGGACACGGATTTCAGGACATAGCGGATCGGATGGGGACAGGAGAGGCCTCGGCGATCGATGGCGGTGTCACCACAGACACTTTAACGGATCAGGAACGGATAAACGGATGGTGACGGGTCACCGTCGCGACGGTCACGGCCGTGTCGCCACGAGATAGGAGGTAGGGACAGGATGAAAAGGACCGGGCGGGTGTGGTTGGGGGCCTCGCTACTGATGCTGGCGTTGGTGGCTATGTGGCCGAGTGTAGAGGCAGATGAGGAGTACAGGTATTATTTCCCGAGTGTGCAGTCGGGGTATTATGGTGAGTGGGAGGGAGCGATGAGCGATTGGAAGTTGGTGGTGCCGGAGGGGATGACGAACAAGGTGCTGAATCCGTCGGCGGAGACGACGGGGAACTATACGGCGGAGTCGGGGACGACGGTGACGCGGTCCTCTTCCTACAGCAAATATGGGCTGTACAGTTTCCGGGTGCAGTGCAACGCGAATAACGAGGGGGTACGGTTCACGCTGGGGACGCTGGCGAACGCGGCGCATTACGTGACGTTGCGGGTGCGGGGGACGTTGCCGGCGGCGTGGGATTGGAGCCTGAACGGGTCGGCGTACCACGCGCCAACGTTGCTGGAGAGCCTGGACGACGATTGGGACCTGTACGGATACGCGTTTTCTGCAGCGGAGGCGAACGGAAGCACGACGCTGCGGGTGCATCAGAACGGGAGCGGGAGCGGGGATTTCTACATCGACGGGATCCAGGTGGAGCAGGCGGATCACTGGACAACGTACTGCGACGGTGACCAGGAGGGGTGCGAGTGGAACGGGGCGGAGCATGGGAGCACGTCGCAGCGGAGCGCGCAGTCGAGGGCCGGCGGGCGAGTGTACGATCTGAAGGACGATTACTACTTTGGGATCGTGGATATGATCGACACGGGGGCACCTCGGGCGACGCTGGCGGTGGATGAGTACGCGATGCTGCCGGGCGGGGAGTTGAACGCGATGAAGGTGCACGCCCGGGAGTTCACGCTGGTGGGGAACATCCAGGGGACTTCGAAGGCGAATTTGCTGGCGCGGCGGCAGGCGCTGGTGGAGGAGCTGGCGGCGGACCGGTATCCGAAGGACGCGGATGGGTGGCAGCCGGTGCGGCTAAGGTACGAAGGCGGGACGGTGCACAAGGAGATCGCGGCGCATTACCTGGAGGGGTTAGGAGCGCAGTTAGCGCCGGAGAACATCCTGTATGAGAAGCTGGCACTAAAGTTCGTGGCGACGGATCCATGGTGGTACGAGATCGGGGAGAGCGCACAGGCGCTGGGTGTGAACGCTTCCGCGACGGTGCGGGTGGTGGCTGGGCGGGTCGACGGGGCGTGGGACGCGATGGGGCCACCGGACAGCTCGGGGACGTATAGCTATGTGATGGCGATCGCGGAGGATGAGACGTACATCTACTTGGGCGGGAATTTCACGAATTTCGACAACATCGCGGCGGCGGATTACGTGGTGCGATATAACAAGGCGACGGGGGCTTACAGCGCGCTGAGCGCGACGACGCTGGGTGGAATCGTGACGGCACTGGCGGTCGGACCGGACGGGACGTTGTACATCGGCGGGTCGTTCCAGAACGTGGGAGGGGACGCGAACGCGGATTACATCGTGGCGTACGACGGATCGTCGTTCAGCGCACTGACGTCGTCGAATCCGCTGGCCAGCGCGGTGAACGCGATCGCAATCGGGCAGGACGGGACGGTGTATATCGGCGGGAATTTCACGAACGCCGGGGGAGATGCGGACGCGGATTACGTGTGCCAGTATGACGGGTCGTCGTTCAGCGCGCTATGCAGCACGGTGCTGAACAACACGGTGAACGCGCTGGCGGTGGGGCCGGATGGCACGCTGTACGTGGGCGGGACGTTCACGAACGTGGGCAGCGACGCGGACGCGGATTACGTGGTCCAGTTCGATGGATCGGATTTCAGCGCGCTGTGTGATGACGTGCTGGACGACGAGGTACACGCGATCTCGTGCAAGAGCGACGGGACGGTGTACGTGGGCGGGGATTTCACGCAGGCGGGGAGCGACACGGACTGCCGGCGGATCTGCGAGTTTAACGGGGTGACGTTCGTCCCCCTGAGCACGGGAGTGAACGACGAAGTGTGGTCCAGCGCAATCACGCCGGCGGGGGATCTAATCATCGGGGGCAAGTTCACGGACGCAAGCGACCTGAGCGTGGCGGACCGGATGGCACGGTGGAACGGGTCGTCGTGGTGCCACGTGGACGCGGATCTGCCAGGGTCGCCGTACGTGTATGCGATCCTGGCATCGTCGCAGGATCCGGTGGTGGAGGAGAATTACGACCTGTACATCGGGTTCAGCACGACGGGGACGGCGACCTGGGCGACGGCGACGACGGTGACGAACGACGGGAACGCGGCGGCTTATCCGGTGATCACGGTGGAGCGGAGCGGGGGCGGGGGAGCAAAGCTGGAATCGATCCGCAACGAGACGGTGGGGGAGTGGCTGCTGTTCAACTATAACCTCCAGGACGGGGAGATGCTGACGATCGACCTACGGCCGACGCGGAAGAGCGTGGTATCGAGTTTCTTTGGGCCGCGGCCGGACGCGGTGCTAAACGGGTCGGATTTCGGGCAATTCCACCTGCAGCCGGGGGAGAACAGCATCACATGCATGATCACGGAGAGCAGCAGCCCGACGCTGGCGGCGACGATGGAGTGGCGGGATGCGTACCGGTCGATGGATTAGGACGTAATGCGTAATACGTAATACGTAAGGGGAGAGATGTCGGGTTGGTATGAGTTGTGGTTGACGGATGACCGGGGAATGCGGATCGCGGACCGGCGGGGACGGACGATGCTGGACGGGTTCCTGAATTTCACGGCGTCGCGGATCGCGAACGACGTGGGGTCGCTGACGCTGGCGCTGCCGGCGACGTTCGACACGGGGTTGCTGAGGCCGGACCGGATGGTGCAGGTGTGGCGGGGGCCGGTGGGGGGCCGGCTGGCGCTGTGGCGGGTGTACCTGGTGCGGTGGTGGCGGCTGGAGACGCGGGGCCGGCAGGAGATGATCACGATCGGGGGACGGGATACGATCGACTTGCTGCGGCGGCGGATCGTGGCGGCTTACGCGGGGAGCGACGAGGCGAGCAAGTCGGGTCACGCGGATGACATGATGAAGGAGGTCGTGAGCGAGATGGTCGCGGACGGGGTGGATCCGACGCCTACCGCCGGATCCCGGGTGTGGGGCGACCTGCACGTCCAGGGTGATCTGGGGGTGGGGCCGGAGCTGAGCAAGTCGTTCGCGTTCAAGGAGGTGCTGGAGACGGTGCAGGCGATCGCGAAGGCGGCGCGGGAGGCGGGGACGGAAGTGTTTTTCGACGTGGTGCCGGACGTGGTGACGAGCTCGAGTATCTCGTTCGAGTTCAGAACGACGACAAGACAGCCAGGGCGGGACGTGTCGGGGTCGGTGGTGTTTGACCAGGCACGGGGGAACCTGGCGGATCCATTCCTGAAATATGACTATAGCGACGCGGTGAATTACGTGTACGCGCTGGGCCAGGGGCAGGAGGATAACCGGAACGTGCAGCAGGTGTACGACGCGGACCGGTACGGGGTGTCACAGTGGGCGCGGTGCGAGGGGAAGGTGGAGGTGCAGTCGGATACGGACAACGTGATCCGGGAGGGGGGACGGGCGGCGCTGGCGGATGGGCGGCCGCGGCGACAGTTCGGGGGGGTGCCGCTGGACACGCGGGGGACGCGATTCGGGCGGGATTGGGACTTTGGATACAAGGTGCGGGCGAGGTACCGGGGGGAGGAGTTTGACGCGATCGTCAGGAGTGTGGTGTTGAGTGTGAATGGGAAGGGGGAGGAGACGGTGCAGGCGCGGTTGGAGTATGAGGATTGACGTAATGCGTAATACGTAATGCGTAATGGTGACATCGCCGTCCGGATTCTGGCTGCGGTTTGTCACCACTACAGCGGATTGGGAAAGGAACGGATGAGAGAGATTGACGAGGGGTTGTGGCGGGAGATCCAGGCGCTGAGGCGGCGGGTGGAGGCGCTGGAGGGGTTCGAGCACCAGAAGGCGGACGAGGATGCGTGGCGGGCGGCGTGCGCGGCGTTTCTGGCACTGCCGGGGTTGCGGGGATTCTGGCCGATGAGCGCGTTCGATTCGAGTGGGAACGCGCAGGACGTGAGCGGGCACGGGCATCATCTGACGTACACCGGCGCACCGACGTACAGCCAGGATGGAATAATACCGTTCATCGCGATGGGCGGGAGCGGGAGGTTGGTACGGTCGGACGAGGCGGATCTGGACATCACCGGCGGGGAGAGTTACGTGGCGAGCGCGACGCAGGGGCTGACGCTGGGGGGGTGGTTCTACGTCGTGACGCTGGACGATTACGACCGGTTCATGGCCAAATATGATGGCACAACGGAGCGATCGTACTGGCTATATGAGGGTACGACGGCGCAGGAGAGGGCGACGTTCGGGATATCGAGCGACGGGGCGGCGACAGGGACGGTATCGGTGTCGAGCGCAAACGGGAGCGTGCCGGCGAGCGTGTGGCGGTTTATCGCCGGGCGGTTCGATCCTTCGACGTCGCTGGACGTGTTCGTGAACGCGGTGAAGGCGACGAACACGACGTCGATCCCGGCGACGATTTACAGCGGGAGCGCGGACTTTGCAATTGGGGCGAACGGGGACGGAACAAACGCGATCACGGCACGGATCGCGTTGGCTTTCCTCTGCGCGGCGGCGGTGAGTGATGGTACGGTGGAGGCGTTGTATCAGGCAACGCGGGGGATGTTCGGAGTATAATACGTAATGCGTAATGCGTAATGGTGACAGAGGGAGCTGGCCACGTCGCCGGCGATGTCACCACTACAATGGATTGGGAAGGGAAGGGAGCCGCGGCCAGGGTGGGCCGGGGCTTTTTCTACTTCTACTACTACTATCGATCTCTGCCCGATCCCGGTGCGGTGCGGGTTTGGTACATATCTATGTGGTAGTAGTAGAAGTAGAAAGCGTGATCCGTGATCCGTGATGCGTGAGTGGTGACAGGGGTGCCGGCAGATCGGGCCAGGCCGGGGGGATGGGTGCCGCCACGGGGATTACCACGGATAGGGAAATACACGATGGGGATAGCGACGGGGGGCGTTGGCCAGGCCGCCCCGAAGGGGCGCGGGGGTGCCCCACCCCACCCTGCTGGGATACTACAACGGATTGAGAAAGGAACGGATTACACCTGCTTAGCGGGGGGTTGGGGTGTAAGTGGGGAGGAGGCCGACGTCGCGGAGGGTGACGTCGACGATGCCATAGGCGAAGAGGCAGAGGCAGAAGATGGCGAGAACGATGGCTAGGATGGTGATGGTCCGGACGAGAAGTCTGGGCTTTTTTCTTGCGACTTTTGGGTACGCTGCGACTTTGACGGGAACGGGCTGGCGGATGAGGATGTTGACGCCTCGAGTGGGCTTGTCACGGACGCCACCGGTGACGGCGGTGACGGAGATCTCGAGCTGGCGGCCGGCACGCAGGCGCTGGGCAACGTCGCCGGCGCGGTTCTTGGGGATATAGCCCAGGTGGAACCATTGACCGGCGTGTTCGAGCCACAGGGCGACGGCGGCGGGGTCGGCGGGGTTGTCGGGTTCGAGGCGGGGGATGAGACGGGTTCCGGGGCGAACATAGCGGCGGATGATGTCCTGGCGGTTGATACCGGTGGCGGGATCATCGCGGGTGACGCCGGCGATTTTGGTGCGCTCCTCGGTGTGGGCCTCCATTTTCATCACGTCCCTCCTGGGATGAGAACACAAGTTCTAGTTGACAGGGAATGTATTATCTGGTATACTGGTATCACGCTGGACGGGGGGATACACTATGACAGATTTTACCGATCGAGAGACCATTACGACCAAGGAAGCGGCTGAGATGCTAGGTGTCACTACTGTCACGGTTACCAGATACGTAGACAAAGGCGACCTGGAAGGATACAAGGTCAACCCACGGCGTAGCAACAGTCCGCTCAGAATTTACAAGGATTCAGTCAAGGCGCTCCTGCGTGAGCGCCTTGCTTGATGAAATGATGAGCCACCGGCATAGTCAGATGCCGGTGGCTCGGCGGCCACCTTTGGGTGGATTTGGTTCCTGCACTTTGAAAACCGATCATCTCTCAATCCACGTTCGAGGAGGCCTTCTTGGGGGGATTCCCCCCAGGAGCGGGTGTCGGGATTCGAACCCGAGACATTCAGCTTGGGAAGCTGGCGTGCTAAGTGAATGCCAGCTAACATAGCTGACGTTCTATGCTTGCTTACTCTCCTTCGTCTACTTGCCGGTGTGCCAGTGGCGCGGCGTCGTCGTGCGCGGCCTTGAGCTCGTCGAGCTCGGGGTTGGTGTAGATCGACGCGGTGGTCTTGATGTCGGAGTGACCGAGGATCTCTTGTAGGTATCTGAGATTGCCGTTCTTACTGAGCCAGAGGTTGGCGAAGGTGTGACGCAGCAGATGCCACCGGAGTTGCGGTAGCCCAGCTCGCTCTTTCAGTCTATATATCAGGGTTTGGATCCCGTTGGCCGTGAAAGGTCTTCCTTTACGTGTGAGGAAGACCTTTTTTGTTTCCACCGACCGGGGGCGGAGGGCCAGGTAGACGCGGAGGCTGTGACAGGTGAAGCCGTCGAGGGGAACTTCACGCTCTTTGTTGCCCTTGCCGACGACGCGAATCACTCCACCATCGAGGTCGACGTGGTCGAGCTCGAGGCCGATGATCTCGCCACGGCGCAGGCCGGAATCGACGGCGAGGCAGATCATTGCCAGGTCGCGGGCCGGGTTGGGGCCACGCTTGACGGCTTCCAGGAGACGGTCGACCTCCTCGATCGTGAGACGCGGTGATTTGGTCTGTGGCACACGCGGCCGGCGGACGCGGCGAAGTGGGTTCAGGTCGATGGCGTCCTCTCGCACGCACCACTCGAAGAAGGTATTGAGGGTGCGGTAGACCTGGTCGACGTAATGCGGGCTGTAGGTCCGGCCGTCCTGGCGGCGGAGGTTGGCGAGGAACTCACGGACGACCGCGGGCTGTGCTGCCTCCTCGATAGCGGTATCCTCGACGTGGTGGAGAAATTTGTCGAGGTGGTACTGATACAGGCGGCGGGTGCGCTCGGCGAGAGCGTAGCAGTCGTCGAGATAGGACTGGATCCACCGCGAGAGGAGCACGGGCGAAATTCCCCCTTAGTAGCGCCACGGACAGGCGCAGTCGCAGGACTGTCCGACAGGTAGTGTGCTGGCGCGATGTTGATTATGATATTGACATTGCGCTCACGCGGGGGGGAGGGACCCGTGGCCGGTCAAGCTGATGGGTCTCTCTCTCTCTCTCTTTCTCATTATATCATTGATCGATCGGAGCGACAATAGAACAGGCGGTCTATGTCAACAAACCCAGCAGATCTTTGGTCACGAGCACTATCAGAGTTCCAGCTACAGATGACGCAGGCGACTTTCGATACCTGGATCCGTGATTCGACCGCGAAGGTCAGCGGAGATCTACTGACGGTCACGGTGAAGAATGCTTACGCGAAGGATTGGCTGGAGAATCGGCTGTCGGCGACGATCAAGCGAACAATAGTGCGACTGGCGGGGCGGCCGCTGGAGATGGCGTTCGTGGTGGGCGGGGATGGGGACGCAGATCGCAGGACAGAAACGGATGACGATGGCGACGAGAGGATCCTGGAGGTGGATCAGGATCTGCCGCCGGATTGCCGGTTCTCGGTGGAGCTGGTGAATTTCGACCCGACGACGGCGGGGTTCGTGATGACGAGCAATTACGCGTGGCACTATTGGCAGCCATACTTTGGGGAAATTGAGAAGAGAAATGGGTCTTATACACGGATAGCCTGGAATCTGTGGATCACATTGCGGACGTTCCCAGCGGCGTGGAGTCAGTACGGCAAGCCAGAATGGCCAAGCATCGAGACGTTGGCCAATATGCTGGTATGCGATAGAGAGAGAATCATAGGTCGCGCTTCACGTGGAAAGGGGAGGAATTACCGAAAAGAACAAATTGGCGCGTTGAACATCCTGCAAGATGAAAGGGTCATGCGGATCATAAAAAGTGGAGTTGGCAGAGATACGCTCTACTCGTTTCGAGTGCAAACCGTGTTACCGCTGTTAACTCCAAGACAGATAGCTATGCTATCACCATCACTTCAGGAGCGCCACGCGAGAGAGATAGCCAGGTGCAAGGTGGATTATGAAGAGTGGGAGCAGTTACCGTTGCTGTCGTTGGTTCTTGATGATTAAGGGGCTTATGGCCGGGCCACAAGGGGCTTATGGCCGGGCCACAAGGGGCTGCGGGGCTTATGGCCGGGCCACAAGGGGCTTATGGCCGGGCCACAAGGGGC